>Ga0081478_146571_pt1 | contig 37032 bp, 40 predicted proteins | sample OctSprmetagenome_FD_70983 | JGI IMG/M metagenome (GOLD analysis project Ga0081478, IMG submission 70983) | Hot spring and microbial mat streamer communities from Octopus Spring Streamers, Yellowstone National Park, USA - T=80-84 v2 (version 2) | ecosystem: Environmental > Aquatic > Thermal... | reverse complement strand
TCGCTTTTGTCTGTGCATACAAAGATAAAACCCATGGGCGTGATATTTGAAGGTTTGTCTTGAGAAGGAGCTTTTAACCTTTGGGCGAGCATCGTTAAAAATTATATCATTTGCAGTAAAGCTCCAAAATCCTTTCAACAACCTTGCTGGTGGATATGTCAAAGGAGAAGGCTATCCTTTCCACCCTTCCGCCGTAGGAGAGCACAAAGTCCACCCCTACTATGCGGTCTAAATCCCAGTCTGCACCCTTTACCAAAACATCCGGCTTTATGGCTTTTATCAGTTCCAAAGGTGTGTCTTCCTCAAAGATCACCACATAATCCACCGGCTTTAGATTGTCCAAAAGATAGGCACGCATCTGCTGTGGCAGTATGGGTCTTTTTTCACCCTTTATTCTTCTCACGGAGGCATCCGAGTTGACGCCCACCACCAGAATATCTCCCAGGGATTTTGCCTTGTTCAAATAATCCGCATGCCCCGCATGGAGTATATCAAAACAACCGTTGGTAAAAACTATTTTCTTTTTTCCCCGGACCTTTTCCAAAAGTTGCAAAAGTTCTTTGAGTTCAACTATCATAGAACCTCAGCACCCTCGCGGTGGTGTAAGCGGACTCGTATTCTCTGGCACTCCTTTCCCAAGAAAAGTCCTGCCTCATACACCGCTTTACGATTTCAGACCATACCTTCTCCGAGTTGCAGAACTCCATATCATAAAAGACCCTTGCCCGAAGCAGGGCAGACATCATGTCCTTTGGCTCAAAGTTTTCAAAGGCAAAGCCCGTGCCGTTTTCTGGGTCCTTCAAAAAGTCCTCGACTGTGTCCTTTAGCCCGCCCACCCACCTAACCACTGGCACGGTTCCATACCGCATGGCGATCATCTGAGATATCCCGCAGGGTTCAAAGAGGGATGGCATCAAAAATATGTCTGCACCTGCGTATATCTTGTGGGCAAGCTCTTCGCTGTATTCAATGCGAGCTTTGATGCTGTTTGGAAACTTTTTACTTAATTCCACAAGCATTTCTTGGTATTTTTCCTCGCCAGAACCCAAAACCAACATATCAAAGCCCTCTTTTACGATCTCCTCTGCGGAGGAAAATATCAGGTCAAAGCCCTTCTGGGCGGTAAGCCTTGCCACTATGCCTATGAGAGGTCTGTAGTTTTCGGTTTTCAAGCCAAATATCTCCTTAAGGCGGGTCTTGTTCTTTAACTTACCCCTTTTAAAGCTCTTAGGGTTATACTTGGCAAAGATAAGTTCGTCTTTTTCTGGGTTCCATACATCGTAATCTATGCCATTGAGAATACCAAAAAAGTATTTCTTTTCCCTTATAACACCCTCCAAACCATAGCAGTAAGCTTTCAATTCCTCCGCATAAGATGGGCTAACTGTAGTTAAAACATCACAGAACAGTATCCCTGCCTTCATAAAGTTTATCTTTCCGTAAAACTCTACGCCCCCGTAAGGGTGGAATACCTCCCATGGTAGGTTCAAAGCGGGTAAAAAATGGGCGTCAAAAATGCCCTGATGCATGGCGTTGTGAATGGTAAACACAACGGGCACTTTCTCTAAGTCTGGGTAATACAAGGACTTATATAATGGCAAAATTCCCGTGTGCCAGTCGTGGATATGGATAACCTCCGGCTTTAGCTCCAACTCCCTTATAACCTGAAGACTTGCCAAAGACAAAAAGCCAAACCTCAGGGCATTGTCGTAGTAATCTCCCTTTGGAGGTGCGTAGGCATATTCCCTACCGTAGTAAGGTCTGTAGTCTATGAAAAAATATCTAACATGGTCCAGAATGTCTTCATAAAGGTCAAACTCTCTCCACTGGTAGTCAATGTATATTTTTATGCCCTCTCTTGCCTTTCTCTCTAAGCTCCTTTTTAGCTTGGCGTACTTTGGCATTATTACATAAACTGTATGCCCGAGCTTTATAAGGGCTTTGGAAAGGGAGTGGATCACATCTCCCAACCCTCCCGTCTTCAAATATGGAGCGCTTTCACTGGCAACCATAACCACCCGCATGCTTTAGCTCCCTATTTTATAATAACTTAAGCCTTTCCAAGGTTATGGTTTTTATTTCTTCAAAAACCTCCTCCTCCGACCTGCTGGCATCTATCAACCTTATGTCCCTCTCCTTTTCAGAATAGAAAATCTGAAGGTATCCGTCCCTAACCTTTTTTAGGTAGTTTGGTTCTTCAAACTTGGTCTTTTGTTCTTTCAACCTCTGCAGAGCCAACTCCAAGGGTAGGTTAAGTATAAAGGTAAGGTCTGGCTTTCTTCCCCTTATGGCTATGTGATTTAGAATGCTAACAGTTCCTAAGTTTATCTCCCTTCCGTAGCCCTGGTAAGCGGTCGTGGAGTCTATAAACCGATCTACTATTACAATCTTTCCACTGGTTAGGTCTGGGAATATTTTCTCCCATACTAAGCTAGACCTTGCACTTTCAAAGAGCAAAAGCTCTGTAATTGGGTCCATAGTGTAGTTTATTATCATTCCCCTTATCTGTTCTGCCAAGGGAGTAGAACCTGGGTCTCTATAAAGGGAGACCTCGTAGCCTTCCTCTTTTAAAAACTCATACAGCTTACGGGCTTGAGTGCTTTTGCCAGAACCGTCTATTCCCTCAAAGCTTATAAGAAAGCCTTTCACTCAGCCTTTTCCTCTTTTGCCTTCCTTTCCACTATATGCTGATGCTTTATTAGCTCTCCCTCAGACCAATAAATGGCCATTTCTGCGATGTTTTCTGCATGGTCTGCCATCCTCTCAAAGTGTCTTGCCACAAAGGAAAGGCTTATAACCCTTTTTATGTTCCTTGGGTCCTCCATAACATAGGTTATCAGCTCCCTTTCCAACTGATGGTATAGCTCATCCACCATATCGTCCCTCTCTATGACTTTTTTTGCCAGCTCCACATCCCTGTGGAAAAAGCTAATTACCGCATCCTCAATCATGGTTTTCACGGTGTTTGCCATAAAAGTTAGATTTACGTAAGGTTTCAGTGGAGGCTCCTGTGCCAATAAAATTGACCTCTCTGCTATATTCTCCGCTTCATCCCCTATCCTTTCCAAATCGGAAACCACTTTGTATATACCCATTATTAGCCTAAGGTCCACCGCCTCCGGCTGATAGAGGGCAATCATCCTTATACAACGCCTTTCTATCTCTACTTCCAACTGGTCTATGGCATCATCCCCCTTTATGATCTCCTCCGCCAAGTTAGTATCCTGCTTATTCAAAGAGTCTATAACCTTCTCCACCGCAGTCCTCACAAGCTCTGCCATTCTTAGAACAAGCTGTTTTGTCTCTTCTATCTCCGCATGTAGCTTCATGCCAAACCTCGAAGGTAGAATTATAACTTCAGCACTGTTAAAAATCTGTTAAGAAATTACTTTAGCAGGTCCATAACCTTCTTTATGCTTACACGCATCCTTTCAAAGGCTTGTGCCAGCCTGCCAATCTCATCTTCTCCTTGTATTTCAATCGGTTCATCCACATTACCCTTGGCTATTTCCTCTGCCCTCCTTTCAAGAAGCTCCAAAGGTTTAAACACCAATCTCTCAAGGGCTATCAACAGCAGGAGGGTTATGCCAAAGAACAGTCCAAACACTAAAAGTCCATTCTTTAAACCATACAACTGAGCTCTCAGAATAACCTTCTCAAAGGGCATAGAAACAACCACTGCACCCTGCACCTTTCCCACCTCCCACTTTGGGTCTTGAGTTGGTTTATAAACAGCCCGCAAAGTCTTTGGCATTGTTTCTACAGAGTAGTGGCATTTGAGACATCCGCTCTCTACCACCACTGCGGAAGCGTAAAAAAAGTATCTATCTCCTGCCTTCTCAAGCACACCGGAGTATTCCTTCGCTGAATTTTGTCTTAAAAAGGCTATTATTTTGGCTTCGGTTTCGTCTGGGTTGTTTTTGGGATTTAATGGATTGAACGCCACCTGCCTTAGCCTAAAGTCTGGCAATTCTTCACTTACCGTCCTGAATATGGATGCGGTAAAAAAGCTGGAGGATTGAGCTTCCAAAATAAAGTCCTCTTTAATACATCCAGAGGCAGAAGCCAAAAGCTGGTCTATCTTTGGTCTTAGAACTTCCCTTACATAAGCCCTTGAAGCCTTTGAAAAAGTCAAGGCTGTTTTTATCTTCTCTTGGGCTAAGAGCTTGGCGTTGTCCACCTCTTGCTTGTAGGTGTAGTAACCAACTCCCAAGCCAGATACCAAGCCCACAAAAAGCATTGGCAGACCCACCTTCCATCTTATACTTTTTGGCAGTATAAACTTCATGTTTCTAACCTCCTTACTTTTTCAATAAATTTATCCTTATGCTTTTCATCGGGTATTTCATCCCTGAGTATATTTACCAACCTTTCAAAATCTTCCTTGCTAAGCTTTGCCTCGTCTAAACCATTACTTTTAAGGATTCTATTCCAAAGGAGACTACCTATAGGACCAATCTCCTCTATGAAAAATCCCTTGAGTTTTCTGACCGTCTCCTCCGGCACAGAGGGAATATATGCCTTTCTATCTACATCCTCATATACAAATTCAACATTAACACTTCCAGTCTCCAAGGGAACATCTATAGAGAAAACCTTGAGCCTATTTTCTGTGCCAGGTTTTATATCAACTCTGCTTGCTGAAACTATCTCTTCTCTGCCGTGAAGTATTCCTATAACAGGAACTCCGCTGTAAAAGAATTGGTAAAACCTGTCTCCGCTGCTCAAAGTGGCATCCAATAGACAAGTAGCTTTTCTTGAAGTTATACTTTTCTCAATAGCTTCCAGCTCTTCCTTGCTTCTAAAATCATCCTCCTCATCAAGTTTTAAGGTGTCCATACAGGAAAGCAACAAAGAGACCTCAGGTTCTGTAGAATAAACACCAACATAATCTGTCTCCCGTTTTACAGAAAATCTTACATCGCCTTTCTTTATGAACCGCTTACCATCATAAAAGGCAATTGAGTTTCCTTCTTGCAAGAATAACATACACTTGTAACTTTCATCGTCGCAAACTACTATATAACCATCAAGATGCGCCTTTTTTGCCTGCTGTAGAACCCTGTTTGGGTCTACCATGGTAGTTTTTACTGGTGCCAAAAATTCGTCGCCGTAAGAAACAAAATTGTAAGGGGTTGGAAATTTTAGCTCTTTATACTTAAAAACAAGAACTTCCAACGTAGGAAGCCTGAAAAAGGAGAGGGTGCCGTTATTGTTTTTTATCCTATAACTCAGATAATCAAGCACCATTTTCTTACCTTGTCTGTCGTAGGTAGCTCCACCTATTGGCTTACCGCCTGCGTAGAATATATAATCCTCCTGATCCCAGTACGTTATCTTTAAATAACCAGACTCTGATTTAGTTTGAATTTCTCTGAATATTTCCTCCAAATTTACGCTTTCTAAGTTTAAATCTTTATACAACTCTATTCTTTGCATTTTTACTTATAAGCACTTTTCTTACAATTTTTATAAAGGTTTCCAGCACTCCCTTTCCTTCTATGGCAACCGCTTCAACATAATCAGTGCCCCACGGATTATACATCATCTCCATAGTATCTATGTCCATAGCGTCCGGTAGGTCTCTCTTGTTATACTGAACAACCACAGGAAAATTTAAAAGGTCCTCTCCCAGCTCTTTCAAAACTGCGGCTGTTTCCCTCATAACTAAGAAGTTTATACGCTCCCTTTCTGCACTGCTATCTACTACAAACACCAACCCATCTACGCCCTTCATTATGGCTTTTCTTAAAGGATGTAGTCTAAATTGACCCGGTGTGGTTAAAATCTTTATTTCAAAATCTATACCAAACAGGTTTATACTGCTTATGAACATTTCCACAAAAAGTGTCCTATTTTCTTCAGTTTCCACAGTAATTAGGTCGCCCTTTACCATGTTCTTTTGTTTCAAAATAGAATAAAGATGTTTTACATTAGTGCTTTTGCCAGCCAAACTGGACCCAAAATAAACAATCTTTAACTTCATTCAATGCCTCCTATTATCTTACGCAACTTCTCCTCCAAGGTTTCTACATCTATCTTTATTGTTTTTTTGGGTATACTCTTCATTTCCTTTAGGATTTCTTCCAATTCAAAGCTTGCCTCCTTAAGAAACAAACGAACAGTTCCTATGGAAGTTGTCTTCTTAACCAAAACGCCAAGCAAGAACCTTGGTTTTATATGCTTTATGATCACATCAAGAGTCTTCCCTTCAAACTGAATAAGGTCCAGCTCTTCCAATTCCAATAGCTTGGACATCTCCAAAGAAGCGCCAAATATACCGCTGACTATACTTGTAATGAACTCCGACTTATACTCTTCTAAAGGCACCCTTGAATCGTAGGATAGTATCCGTCCTGCATCGTCGCAGAGAACTGCCAACATAGAACCGCTTTTAGAGACAAAATTCTTAATGGCATTTTCAAGCCTATTTTTTGTGGCCTCATCTATATCATACTGAACTATGTCTAATTCCAAGTTAAACCCTCCTTCTTACTTTATTTTAATTCATTCTTGTACATTGATATTATGACGGAAAACCTGCTTCCCTCTCCAGGTTTGGAATGAACCCTTATTTCTCCTCCATGTAAAAATACAATGTGCTTTACTATGGAAAGTCCCAAGCCTGTGCCACCCATCTCCTTGGACCTTCCCTTATCTACCCTGTAAAACCTCTCAAAGATAAAGGGAACATGCTCCGGTGGAATGCCTATGCCCGTGTCTTCAACCTCTAAAATATGTTTGTTTTCCTCCTTTTTTGCCAAAACTCGCACCTTTCCTCCCCTTCTGTTATACTTTACCGCGTTGTCTATGAGATTTCTCAAAAGTAAAAATAGCTTCTGCCTATCTGCAAACATTTTAAAGTCTTCACTTACCAAGTTTTCGAAGCTAACTTCCCTTTTTATAAACTCCTGCTCAAGGCTGTCGTAGACCTCCTCCACCAGTTCCCTCAGCTTGAACTCCGAAAGGTTTAACCTTTCCCTTCCTGACTCAAGCTTGGTTAATGTTAGCAGATCTTCAACTAAGTTTTGCATATGTTCTATTCTCCTTAAAGCTTTCTCTAAAAAGTGCCTTTTTCTTTGGTCCTCTTCCTCTTCCAAAAGGGTCTCCACTATGCCCCTTAAAACCGATATGGGTGTTTTCAACTCGTGGGAAGCGTTATCCACGAACTCCCTCTTTGACTGCTCGTATTTCTTTACATGGCTCACATCGGAAACCTCGCAAACAAGCAGTTCTCCCGTCTTCTTTGAAACTACCCTGTAGAACCTCTCAAAATGCTGAAATTCCTCAGAAAGGGAGTCTTTACTAAGAGCCCTTCCTACGATGGATATAAAGGGCAGGCTCTTTATTGCCTCGTAGTAGTGTTTTCCTTTCCAGTCTTCCCTAACAAGTTGGTTTTCTACCAAAAAGCTATTGGTAAAAGCTACCTCTGAGCCTTTTAAAACCAAAACCCCCTCTCCAAGGGCGTTGAGGACCTCTTCCCAGTTCACAGATGTTTAAGATAATCCTTTATGCCCTCCTCTAAGCTATATTGAGGCTCGTAGCCCAAAAGCTCCCTTGCCTTGGTTATGTCCGCCTGGGTGTAGTTCTGATAAAAGTCATAGGGACAATCAAAGTAATCTGGTTCCAAGTTGGTGCCCAAAAGCTGGTTTAGGATGGAAACGATCTCATTAAAGCTTCTTGCAACGCCAGTAGCTATGTTGAAGATGCCAGAAACATCCTTTTCCATCGCCAGCAGGCTTGCCCTTATCACATCCTTTATATAAACAAAATCCCTCTTCTGCTCTCCCCACTTGAAAAGTCTTGGTCTTTTTCCTTCCTTCATCTGTTTGAATAGCTGATATACCACGCTGGCGGTCTTTCCCTTGTAGCTTTCCCCCGGTCCATACACGTTGAAGTATCTCAAACCCACAACTTTTATATGTGGGTTCTCTTTCATGAAGTTCAGGGCTATTCGGTCCATCATCAGTTTAGAAAAGCCGTAAGGGTTCTCGGGCACTTCTCCTTCCCCTTCTCTCATGGGTAATGGACTGTTTCCATAAACGCCAGCGGAGGAGGCATATATGAGCTTTGCCTTCCATACAATGACCGCATCCAGTATAAACCTCATACTGTCCGCATTAACCCTTAGCATCTTAAACTGGTCCATTACAGTGGTGTCTGTTATGGCACCCTGATGGAAAACCACATCAAAGTGAAATTTCCCTTTTAACCACTCCCAGAGGGATTGCTCCGATAGGTCTGCGGTGATCACCTCCCCCTTAAAGCCCAGCAGGTTTTTAAAGTGCCCAGAGGAAAAGTCATCCAAAACCCAAATCTTTGCCTTGGGATAGGTGTTCTGCAGTTCCTTTGCCAAATTGGAGCCAATAAAACCTGCGCCACCAGTTATAAGAACCCTCATTTTTTCTTACCCTTTTTCCCTTCCTTTGCCTTTGGCTTTGTGGTTAGTTTCTTTATGAGGTAGCTCTGAGCCAAGCTTATGATGTTGTTAAAGGTCCAGTAAAGCACCAAACCGGAGGGAAAGTTGGCAAAGAGGAAAGTGAATATAACTGCCGATATATACATAATAAAGTTTTGAGATCTTTCAGGGGATGGGCTTATGAACTGTTGGGCGATCATGGTTATTCCCATGAGCACGGGCAAGATATAAAAAGGATCCTTTTCTGCCAAGCTACCTATCCATAAAAACTTAGCAAGCTGTAGGTCTGCGGTTATGGTTAGAACCTTATAAAGGGCAAAGAAAACGGGTATTTGTAAGAGTATAGGCAGACAACCCGAGGCAGGGTTAAAGCCCACCTCCGAATAGAGCTTGACCATTTCCTCCTGAAATTTCACAGGGTCATTTTTGTATTTTTCTTTAAGCTGTTGCATCTTGGGGGCAAGCTCCGAAAGCTTCATCATAGCAAGGGTGCTCTTGTAGGTGAGGGGAAACATCAAAAGCCTGACGATGAGGGTAAGGGCAAGGATGGAAAAGACCCAGGAGTTAAGATGTTCATAGATCCAATACATAAACACGAAGAGGGGTTTTACCAAAAGCTTGAGACTACCATAGTCTAAAACATCCGAAAGACCCAAGGTCCTTAACCGGCTGTATTCCTTGGCACCCATGTAGAGGTTTAGGGGCTTTTCTGCCCTAACAAGAATTAGGCTGTCCTTTTCGCCTACTTTGTATACTGCAGAGGCGGATATATCACCCTGAAAACCCTTAAAGTAGTATCTACTTTCCACACCCGCAAACTTTATGTCTCCAAAGAGAAGCTCTTTAGATTGAATGTCCTTTATCTCCAACCTTAAAACCCTCTCTCCCACCTTTAGTACAGGCCCCGAGTGGGTGTAGAAGTCCTCCTCCTTTACCTGAAGACCGGAGGATACAAAAAGAGGTGGGAGGTTTTTACCAACCACAGAGAGCACAAAGTAATTGCCCTTGTCCTCCAAAACCTTTTCTATGCTCCAGTTTTCTTTTTTAAGGCTTAGCTTTATTTTTTTGCCCTCTACTTTTATCTCATAGCCCTCTGAGTTCAGTGCAAGGTCAATGTTTGGGTCTCCGGTAAACACCTCAAGGGGGAACAGGTTTAGCTTTTTTTCCTCCTCAGTGATGAGCTGTTTGTTGTATTTTAGGTCTTTGAATCCAACCAGTCTTCCACCCTCTTGGGCAAAGACAAGCTCAAAGTTCTCGGATTTGTAGCTTACAAGGTTTGTAGGCTTTGCCTTTTCCCTCGTGGTTCCCAGCAAAAGCTGAGGCACCTCTTGGGGCGCCTTCTCTTCTTTTATGGTCTGGTTTCCTTGACTTTGGGTGCCCTGCGGAGGAAAAAGGATAAGGTAAGCCTGATAGGCAAATATAAAAAGGGTTGCCAGAACAACGATCACAAACAGCTTTTTAGGGTCTACATCCTGCCTTTGCATCAGGGATAATCAACGCCTCCTTTGGAAAATGGATTGCACCTCAATATGCGCCATAGGGCTTTAAGGGTCCCTTTTATCACACCGTATTTCTCCACCGCCATTATAGCATATTCTGAGCATGTGGGGTAATACCGGCAAGAGGGCGGATACAGGGGAGAGATAAACCTCTGCCAAAGCTTTATAAGAAGGATAGCAAACCTCTTCAATTGGGTGCCAACACCTTTCTGCCCTTCTTGCGTCTTCTTGCTATGATCTTTCTCCCGCTCTTGGAGGACATGCGTGCCAAAAATCCGCTTTTGCGTCTCCTCTTCCTGTTTGAAATATGGGTAATGTTTCTCTGAGTTGCCATTTCCTTTTACCTCCAAAAGGGGCTAAGCCCCCGCCCTTTATTTCACAAAGAGGAGTATTATAGCCACCAACAGACCATAAAGGGCGAGGGTTTCTATGAAAGCCAATCCTATGAACATTGTAGTTTGAAGCCTACCACCTATGGTGGGGTTTCTTGCCAAACCTTCTTGAGTGCCCCTGAGCAGATGACCCATACCTATTCCAGCACCAAAAGCTGCTAAACCTATTGCAAGGCCTGCTCCCAAATACATGAGCCCTTGCTTTAGGGGTTCTCCCTCAGCTGCCAGCGCCAGGGCGGGAATTAGCGTGCCCATAAGAAGTGCCTTTCTCATTGCATTACCTCCTTATTGAAATTTTTTAATGTTCTTCATGGACTACTGCACCAGCCAAATAAACGGTGGAAAGGATCATAAATATGTATGCCTGTATGAAAACTGCCAAAAACTTTATAGCTATTATAAATAGCAAGGCTACAGGAGAGAGGGACATTATAAGGTAGTTTTGCACCACAAGGCTTACCAAAACTGCCAAAATCATTGCCCCTCCCTTCATGTTGGCAAAAAGCCTGAGTGTTAGAGTTATAGGTCTTGCCAAATGAGAAATGACTTCTATGGGAAAGAAAACGGGAGCCAAGTAAGGACTGGGTCCCATAAAGTGCTTTAGATATCCAACACCGTGTAGCCTAAAACCCTCTATGTTGTAAAAGAGAAACACAATTAGGGCAAGGGCTAAGTTGGTATTTACATTGGCAGTGGGCGCCTCAAGCCCTGGCACCATTCCCAAAAGGTTGGAAAAAAACACAAAAAGACCAATAGCGGATATTAGAGGCACATACCTTAAACCCTCATGTCCCATGTTTTCTATAACCATCCCCCTAACAAACCTTATGTATCCCTCCCAAAGGGCTTGGAATTTTGTGGGCTTGATGGAGGGTTTGCCTGCCAGTAAAACTAAAACCACCGAAATCGCCATAGCCAAAAGCCCAATATACACATGATTTAAGTTCAAACCTTCCATGTTGATAACCATTATAACACAAACTGGGTTGGTATATACTTAATTCCCCGATGAGGGAAACCCGTATAGTCAAATACATAAAGGGGCTCATAAGGAACCATAAATACTTGACCACAGAAGATATCATGCTACTTCTGGAAAAGTATTACAAGCTACCCATCAAAGAGCCCTCCGTGTATTACAAATACAGAACCATAATAAGGCAATGTAGACAGGCGGTCTATAAGGAAAGAAGGAGGAACAAAAAGGATGGAGTTTGACTTGGTTATAGTGGGTGCAGGTAGTGGTGGTTACGAGGCGGGACTTTACGCCTACCGCCGAGGTATGAAGGTTGCCTTTGTGGAACTTTCTCCAGAGACAGTGGGAGGCTCTTGTCTAAACAGGGGCTGTATTCCATCCAAGTATATGAGACACGGCGCTTACCTATTGGAAAAGTTATCAAAAGCACAAAACTATGGTATAAAGGTAGAAGGGATTAGCCTTGACCTTCGGATGTTGGCAGAAGGTAGAGACCAAGTAGTGCTAACCATACGAGAGAACTTCAAAAAGTTTGCCCAAAAGCTGGGCATTCCCATATTCTACGGAAGGGGCATTCTCAAGGACAAGAACACTGTCTACGTGGAAGGTTCGGACATTACCTTAAAAGCCCGCTACATTCTTTTGGCTACCGGTTCATCCTGTGCAGACTTGAAGGATTTACCCGCAGACGGCAAAAGGATTTTCAACACAGACCAGATATGGAGTTTGAGAGAATTTCCAAGACGTATGCTAATAGTGGGTGGTGGTGCGGTGGGTGTGGAGTTTGCCTACATATTCAGAATGTATGGTGTGGATGTGGTGTTGGTGGAGCTTTTGGACAGGCTCTTGCCCTCTCCAGACATACCCGAGGAATCCTCCAGATACCTTGCAAGAAAGCTAAAAAAGCTTGGAGTGGATGTTAGGTTGAAAGCTAGGGTAACTGGGTACTCTGAAGAGGACGGTAGATTAAAGGTCAGCATCTCGGATGGTTCCATTGTGGAGGTAGATTGTATCTTGGTGGGAGTCGGTAGAAAGCCAAACACGGAGGGCATAGGTTTGGAGGAAGTTGGTGTGGAAAAGGATAGCAGGGGCTTTGTGAAGGTCAATGAATACTGTCAAACCTCCGTGGAAAACATATACGCCTCTGGGGATATTACATCACCCTTAATGCTTGCCCACAAGTCTATGTATGAGGGCAAGGTGGCTGTTAGCCACATGCTCGGAGAGAGGGAAAACGTCAGAAACGACAAGCTCATGCCCAAGATCATATACAGCGCCTACGAGGTTGCCTCTGTAGGGCTCACGGAGGATCAGGCGGAAGACAAAGGTTATGATTGTGCAGTGGGTGTGGTTTCCTTTATGTCTAACCCAAAGGCTATAGATGACGGAGAGGATGAGGGCTTTGTTAGGCTCGTGGTGGATAGACAGACAGGAAATATACTGGGATGCCACATAGTTGGTCCTCATGCGGGAGAGCTTATCCACCAGGTAGTTCATCTTATGAAGGCAAACCTTCGGGCAGACTTTCTCGCCAGCTCAATATTCTCCCATCCCTCCCTTTCTGAGTCCATAGTCCAATGCGCTATGGAAGTCCATTACGGACCTATAAGCTGGGTAAAAAGAGGCTGAATGGTTTATATTTAAATAGCTTGGAGGTGTATTATGAAGGTGGAGACGATCCCACTGATTGAACTTCTAAAAGAAGAAAAAGGTTCTATACTCATAGCAAGCCATGAAAGCCCTGATGCGGACACTCTTGGTTCTGCCCTTGCACTGTATCTATTTTTGAGAAAGAAGGGCAAAAGGGTCAGTGTGGGTTGTAAAGACAAGGTGCCCCACTTCCTTGACTTCCTCCCCCATGTGGAAGATGTGATAAAGCTTCCCACCCAAGAGGTTTATGACCTTGCCATAGTGGTGGATGCTTCGGGTTTTTACCGAATAGGTGCGGAAGTAAATGCTGTTAAAAGGGCACGCATAGACCACCACATAGGTGGTGAATTTTACGGGGAGTGGGATTACATAGACCACTCTGAACCAGCAACCGCAAGCATAATATACAAGCTCTTAAAGAGTTGGGACAAAGATTGCATTGACCAAGAAATAGCCCAATGTTTGTATTCCGGCTTGGCAACGGATACGGGCTTTTTTAGATATTCCAACACCACCGCCGAGGTCTTTGAGATGGCAAAGGAATTAGTTCAGCTTGGGGCTGACCCTTACAAAACCTATGTGATGTTTAGCGAAAGGGAATCTCTAAATAAAATGAAGCTCATTTCCAAGGTTCTTGAAACTCTAACTTGCTATGAAGATGGTCTTGTTGCTGGTATAACCATCTTTGATAGGTTCTTTAAGGAAACAGGTACAGAATATTCAGACAGCGAGGGGTTGGTAAGTTATCCGAGGTCCATAGAGGGTGTGGAGGTTGCCTTTGCACTAATAGAAAAGTCCGATGAGGGAGTTTTTAAAGTTTCCCTTAGGTCAAAGGGGAAGGTGGATGTGGCAAAGATTGCAGAAAGGCTCGGTGGAGGCGGACACAAGTATGCAAGCGGATGCAAAATAAAGACCCAAGATTATCAATCTGCCCTTGAAATGCTCTTATCCGCCATAAGAGAGGGGCTGTATTCCACGCCTGGGCTTGAAAGGACTGTTAAAGTATGATTTTTGTTATTGAATGTAAGCTTTGGGTTGATTATACTTTTTTTAAAGGAGGTAAAACATGGCTATGCCGACAAGGGAAGAGATAGAAGCAGTTTTGGATGAGATCAGACCAGCCCTCAGGTTTGATGGTGGAGATGTGGAGCTTGTGGATGTGCAAGAAGATGGCGTTGTCTTGGTTAGGATGTTGGGAGCCTGTTCAGGCTGTGGAATGTCTGTGCTTACCTTAAAGGCGGGCATTGAGAGGGCTCTAAAGAACAGATTCCCCGATATAAAGGAAGTGAGAGACATCAACTTGGACATACCTACCACCTTTGGCTTTTAAAGGCTTGAATGCTTGAGTTTTTTGTGGGGGCTGGTCTTGGTGCCCTTTATGTGGAGGTGCTTTATAGACTTTTTAAAAGGGGCACATCCTTAGCACTCCTTACTTATCCTTTGAGAGTTTTTACCTTTGCTATAATAATGGGAATGTTCATTCTGGGAGGAGGTTTAGTTAAGGCTGTCCCTTTAATAGTTGGCTTTCTTCTTGGCTTTTTGCTGAATACCTTCCTGAGGGGGTTTAGAAAGCTTGGAGCTTTTAAACTTTCTTGAGCCTCTTTTCCTTGATCCACTTTTTCAGTTTTTTGTTTATATGGCACTAATCCAGATCCTCGTTCAGGTGTTCCTGGATAGAAAGCCCGCCTTTTGGATAGCGTCCATAGCTACCACTTATTTTTGGGTCAAAAGTTTTGAACCAATTACTCCCTTAAAGGGATGGACTATCATCTTTGGCTTTTTAATAGCCTACTTTCTGATGAAGCAAATTTTTCACATAAATCTTTTTTTGCTTTTGAAAGGCAAAAAGAGATGTCCATTATGCTATTCAGAAGTGCATAGAAAGGCTCTGGTATGTCCATTTTGCCATCATAGATTTGCAGAAAAAGAGTCAGAGGAAGCTACTTAGCCTTTCTAACATACAGAGTAAGCCCCTTTACCTGTTCCACTATCACAGTATCATCCTTTTTAATGTCATCCTTACTTACTGCGTTCCATATTTCGCCCTTTATAAAAACCTTACCTTTACCCTTTTCAAAATCCGTCAAGGCTGTTCCCTCTTCTTCTATTAGTTCCTCGTAGCCGGTCATTTTCTTTTTCTTTTGGGCTTTTAGACCGAGCCTGCCCGCCACAAAAAAGAAGAAAACAGTGGTAAGCACCATAGTGGCTATTACGGATATGGGTATATCTCCGTAAGGAGAGTCTGGGCTTATGAGCACCAAGGAGCCTATGGCTAAGGCTATGGCACCCGCTATTGCCAATCCCCCAAAGGTTGGCGTGACCAACTCTAAAGCCAAAAGCAGTATGCCCGCCAAGATCAGCAAAAGTCCCAACCAATTTATACCTATGATCCCAAGACCATAAAGACCAAGCAAAAAGCTAACAACACCCACCGCCCCGGGCACCACCGCACCCGGATTGTAAAGCTCAAAGAATATGCCATAAAAACCTATAAGCAGTAGTAGGTATGCCACTGTGGGATTGGTGATAACCTTCAGAAAGGATTCCCTCATGCTCTCCTCCATCTCAACCACAGGCACACCCAGAGTTTTTATGGTTATTTCTTTGCCATGCTTCTTTACCTTTCTACCGTTTAGTTTTTCTAAAAGCTCCTGTCTGCTACTTGCGATAAGGTCTATTATGCCCTCCTTGAGGGCTTCGTCGGGTGTTAGGGAAATGCTTTCCTTTACCATCCTTTCAAGAACGCTTGGGTTTCTGCCCTTCTCCTTTGCTATGGACCTAACAAAGGCGAGCATATCTTGCACAACCTTCTCTTTCATAGTCTCATCCATCCTCTCCCCAGTGGCTTGAACTGGATGCGCCGCACCTATGTTGGTGCCCGGAGCCATCACCGCAATGTCCGCAGACGCAGTGATTATAGCACCCGCAGAGGCTGCCCTTCCTCCCGGCGGATACACATAGACCACAACGGGAATGGGAGTTCTTTGAAACTCCTGAACCACCTGCCTCATGGAGGTTTCCAAACCACCAGGCGTGTTCAGTTCAAGGATAAAAACACCAGCCCCCTCCTTTTCTGCCTTTGCCAAGTTCCTCTTTATGTATTCCGCCATTATAGGGCTTACCGCATCCTCCCACTTGGCATAATAAACCTTGGCAAAGGAGAGGTTGAGAAAAGTAAGCAAAATAAGCAGGACAGCCATAACAATCAAATTTTAACCCCTAACAGAATCTTTCAAGTAGAAGGGCATTACCACACATATGCTCAAGGCAAGGAGTCCCAAAATTCTTATAAAGGTTTGATTAAACTGAAGAAGGTAAAAAGCAATCAGTGGTAAGCTAAAGAGGACCACCGCGTAAACATGATCCTTTTCTATCTTCAAACCAAAGAACTTACCTACTGGTGTGGTCCCTCTGGCAAAAATAAACCCCAAGTAATAAACTAAGATCGACAACAGGCTAACTAAGCCTTTGACAAAAGCTACCGGTTTGCTTGAACCAAAAACTTGGCTTAGAAAGTAGTTGAAATCCTGAGAGAGAAAGGAAAGCTTTAAAAGAACATAAAGAAGGGCACTGTCTAGCCAAAGAGTGCCAAGCAAAAGGAACGGAGTCCATTTGTTCTCTTGCACTTCATAAACAATTTCAAATTGGCAAAACTCCCTTATAGCAGAGCTTACCGCTTGAACCCTGTCACTTTCCACGTAGAACTCTATATTTATTTCTTTCCCCTCCGCAAGCTGGCGGTATATATCACTCAAGCTTACACCAACCTCAGAAAGCCTGTAGATTAACCCCTCTAAATCCTTTATGTCTGAAAGCCTGAACTTAGCCCTCATTGTCTTACAAGTAATGGAGTTATGAATATGAGCAGTTCGCTGTTCCGGGTATTTACCCTCTCCTGTCCGAAGAGATATTTAAGAAGTGGCACTCTAACTAAGCCGGGAATTCCCTCGTTGGTTATGTTACTCTGGTCATCTATAACTCCACCTATAACTATGGTTTGTCCGTCTTCCACGATAATCTTAGTTTTAACTTCCTTTGTGTTTACGGCCGGTCCAGAGGGAGTTTGTATGCCAAGGGTGTCTCTCTTTAGCTCAATTTCCATCATTATCCTTCCATCTGGAGAGACTATAGGAGTTACATCAAGCTGTAATACTACGTCTTTAAATTGAATGTTTGGAACAGCGGTTCCACCCGCACCCACTGCTGCAGTTTGAAAAGGCACTTGGACGCCTTGCTTTATGGTTGCCTTCTGTCCGTTGATGGTTAAAACGGAGGGCTTTGCAATGTTTTTTACATAACCTATTCTCTCTAAGGCGGATATCCTTAAATTTAGGGCGTTTAGCACACCTTTCTGGTAAGTAAATATGGCTATTCCACCTGGAGTGTCAGAAAGTCCAGGGATCGGTGATGGTGAAACTCCAACTCCTAAGTTTGAACCAACTCCACCAGACAAAACCTGTGGAAGCCGTGCATTAGAAAACAAAGCGTTCCAATTTATTCCCAGCTCCCTAAGGGCTTCTTCACTTACCTCCGTTATCCTCGCCTCAATTCTAACTCTTACGGGCTCCTCGCTTATGTATTCTTTGAACCTATCCATTATGTTTTCTATTACCTCTGGGTAATCTGTGATCATTACCGCGTTGAATTCTTTTAAGATTGGGGTGGGTGCCGTTTGCACTTGGGCTTGTGCCTGTTGCCCTACAACTGCTTGGGGTTGCTGAGGCACAGTTTCCACTTTAAAACCTCCACCACTCAATATTACACCCGCCTCGGACCTGAGAGGCTCTATCATCTTTATGAACTCTTCGGGGGATATGTATTTAAGGTAGAAGATTTTAGTTATTGGTCTTCTTTCCCTTGGAGTTTCAGTTAGGAAACTTTTAAGTATTTTGGTGTATTCTTCAATCTGGGAGGGCGTATCGGTTATCACCAAGGCGTTAAAGGTTGGCACTTTGTTTATAACCGTATCCTTTTTAGTTTTTGGTAAAATCAACCTGTATGCTTCTTCTACATTTATATTTTTCAAATAAAAGACCCTTGTTATTCTCTCCTCTGTGGGAGCTATCCTTTCAGCTACTCTTTGAAAATCCCTTAGAGCTGGCTCCAATCTTTTAATCCTCGCCTCCTCGTCCCTTATGTAAATAGTCCCAAGGGTTCTATCTATTACGATCTCAGCAGATGGACTTACCCTCTCCTTTAGAAAACCTACTATTTTCCTGACCTGGTCTTCTCCAAGGGCTCCCACATTGATGGTCAGTTCTCCAGCCTTTGTGATCCTATAAACCTTAGTATCCACAGGAACCGCTATAAGACCATACTCCTTGAGAATAAGGTTGATAGCCTCTCCAATGGGCATAGGCTTAAAAACAGATACACTAACGGGCTTTTGCAGGTCTGCGCTTATGTTGGGGTCAAAGATCACATTGAGCTCCGCCACCTGAGACAGGGCTTTGAGAACAGTCTCTAGCTTAGTGTTTTCGAACCTCATCTCACGGAGTGTAGCGGCGTAGGCAAGACTTACAAGCGCACATAAAATAATTAACAACAATTTTTTCATATCAACCCCCCATATTTAATATTATAGGAATTTCCAAAAAATTGCAACAAGGAGCACCGAATCAAATCTATCTACTAAACCGCCGTGTTCTCCCAGTAGATTAGAAAAGTCCTTAATTCCTACCTGTCTTTTAATAAAGCTTTTGAAGAGGTCTCCCGCTAAGGCGATCAGAACTAAAGGCACTGCAAGAGGGATGGGTTTATTAATAAGGTAAAAAAAGAGAGCACCACCAAGCATACCCCCTGCCAAACCTTCCCAGGTCTTTTTAGGAGATAACCTAACCGCCAGAGGTCTTTTACCGAAAAGCTTACCCGCATAATAAGAGGCAGTATCCACCGCGTATGCAAAAAAGACCAACTTAATGAGCTCCCATGAACTTTGGCTCTTGACCATATACAAAAACATCGGCAAAAAACCTGCATAAATAAGCACAAGCACTGCCTTAGAAAGATAGTCCAAGGACCACCTAAGGTATGCAAACAAGAAAGCGAGCAGTAAAACTCCAGCAATTCCAAGTTCAACGCCCAAAACAGCTAACACAAGAACCAAGGGAGCAAGATAAGAAATCTCAGAAACTCCCAAAGCCTTTCCCAATTCCCTTGCCATACCAAAGGCTAAGAGGCACAGCAAGATTAAAAACATAGAATTTGGAAGAAAGGCAGAAAGAAGGGTTGCTACGCCTATGAGAAGACCTACGCCTTCCCTCCCTTTAGAGAACCGCACCGAATTTTCTCTCCCTGCAGGAAAAGTCTTCTAAGGCTTTTATGAGCTCTTCCTTTGTAAAATCAGGCCAATAAACTGGTGAAAAGTAAAATTCAGTGTAGGCAACATGCCAAAGGAGAAAGTTGGAGACCCTCTCTTCTCCAGCGGTTCTGATAAGCAGATCCGGGTCCGGAATGCCCACAAGGTCTAAAAATTGGGTAAATGTTTCCTCGTTTATACTCTTGATGCCAGAGTTTAACAGTTTGTTTATTGCCCTTATTATCTCATCCCTACCTCCATAATCCACTGCCAAGATAACCGTAATGGATCTACAGTTCTTTGTTTCTTCTTCCGCGTAATTCATAACCTTTAGGGTGCTTTTAGGAAGTCTGTCCCTCCTTCCTATAAACTTCAGCCTTATGTCCTTCTCCTTCAACTCTGGAACTTTTTTGGTTAAATAGTTCTCAAAGAGCTCAAATAGGGCTTTTATTTCTTCTTTGGGCCTTTTCCAGTTTTCTGTGGAAAAGGTGTACAGCGTCAAGAACTCCACGCCCAATTCCTGACATGCATATACCACCTCTTCTGCCCTTTTTACTCCTTCGTAATGCCCCGCTATCCTTGGCAGACCTCTTTCCTTTGCCCACCTCCCATTACCATCCATTATGATTGCTAAGTGCTTAGGTATTCTCAACATTGTTCATAATTATAATCAAACTGCTCTTTTTCAGACAGCTTTGCGAGGATGTCAGCTTTTGGCATAATAGTAGAAAAAGTCCTTCAGGCAATATACACAACAAAGACAAAAGGATGCACCACTGACAAGGGACCGTGGTATGTGAGTGCGGTCAAAGGGCTTGCAATGGAATGGATACATGAGACTTTTGGGAAGAGGAATGTGGTAGGAAGGTTCTACAAGAGGTTTCCTCGGAATGCTAAGTATGAAACCGTCTATAGATGGTTAGCCTCCTTTATCGTCATTTATACTATCATGAACCTGAAAAGTTGACATCCTCCAGAAACCTACCTCTCTGAGTTAAAATAGCCTAAGGTGGAGCTTTCTAAGGTAAAGGGCATCACCCAAAATTCGAAGGAAGTTCAGGAAGGTTGGGTCTTTGTGGCCATAAAGGGTTCCTCCACTGATGGGCACAACTTTGTTCAAGAAGCTCTAAGTAGAGGTGCCAGTTTGGTATTTGTGGAGAAGGATGTAGGAGTAAAAGACGAGAGGATCATCAAGGTTGAAGATACCAGAAAACTTCTTGGAGAGTTGGCTAATGAGTTCTTTGGCAGACCTTCCGAAAGGCTAAAAATAGTGGGTATAACGGGCACCAACGGAAAGACCACAAGTAGCCACCTCGTGGAATCTGTTCTCAACGCAGGGGGTATTCCCACCGGTCTTATAGGCACCATATACTACCGCTTCAAAGACAAGATATACGAATATGAAGGAAGAACGACGCCAGACCCTATCCAGTGGCACCGCACATTAAAGCAGATGTTGGAGGATGGGGCAGAGGCAGTAGCCTGTGAGGTTTCTTCCCATGCCTTAGACCAAAGGCGTGTTTGGGGCACAAAGTTTTTTATAACTGCCTTCACCAATCTCTCTCAGGATCATTTGGACTATCATGGCTCTATGGAAAACTACTTTCGGGCAAAGCTGAGGCTCTTCGTGGAGTATCCGCAGGAGTATTCTTTAATAAACATAGACAATAAATACGGTAGGCGAATTTTGAAAGAACTCAAAGGAAAAGCCATAACCTACGGAAGGGAAGGAAGCCTCAAAATAATAGACTTTGAGACATCTATTGAGGGTAGCAAGCTTACCCTTGAGTGGGAAGGCAGGACTTATAAATTTTTCTCCAACCTAAGGGGTGAATTTCAGGCATATAATCTCAGTTTGGGCATCCTTGTGGGCTTTCTCTTTGGCTTGGATGCAGAGACAGTCCAACAGGGTGTAGGAAGGGTAATCGTTCCCGGCAGGTTTGAGACCTTTTTCAAGGAAGGGAAGTTGGCAATAGTAGATTATGCTCACACGCCAGATGCCTTAGAGAAGGTTTTGATCACCGCCAGAAGACTGACAAAGGGTAAGTTATGGGTGGTCTTTGGTGCCGGTGGCAACAGGGATAAGACCAAAAGGCCTTTAATGGGAAAGGTTGCGGAAAAGTGGGCAGACTTTGTGGTTATAACCTCCGACAACCCAAGGTGGGAAGAACCCGAAGCTATAATAGAGGACATTCTGAAGGGCATAGAGCAGAAGCAAAAGGTCTTTGTGCAAAAGGATAGAAAAGAAGCAATAAAGTTCGCTTTGCAGAACGCCAAAGAGGGAGATGTAGTCCTCATAGCAGGCAAAGGACATGAAGACTACCAAGAAATAAAGGGAGTAAAATATCCATTTAAAGACCAAGATGTTGTAAAGGAGGTGTTGAATGTGTGATTTGGAGAACCTGTATTACCATCTGAGAGATGAACTTTTGAGGATTTACAAGGAGGCAGAAACACCCTTTCCAAAGGTAAAGCTCACAAACCTCCAATCCGCCCGGCTCTGCGGTCTTGCCAACTTAGCCAAGCTGATCCTCTATTTGGAAAGGGATGGATACCTGCAGATAAGCAACAAAGAGCAGAGCTTTCAGGATTGGGAAGTGCAGATAGAGGCGTCCATCTTAGATTTTATGCTGGGCTCCTAATGTATCCAAACAAGTCCATAAGGGAACTACCCAAGGACCTGCGTCCTCGGGAAAAACTCGCCAAGCTTGGTGCGTCCGACTTATCGGATGAGGAACTTTTGGCGGTTATCTTTGGCTCCGGCACCAAGGAAGAGGATGTTATGAGCTTGGCAAGCAAGGTAGTAGCCTTAGGATGGGAAAGGCTGATGTCTATGGATGTGGAGGAGCTAACTAAGAAGATCAAAGGTTTGGGCTTTGCCAAAGCTTGCCAACTCAAAGCAGTCATAGAGCTCGCCAAAAGGATAAACGACCCATACGGAGACTTTAAAATCTCCAACCCTCAGGATGCCTACAATTTTGTCAAAGAAAAGGTGCTCTTTGACGAAAGGAGGGAACATCTCATTGCACTCTATCTTACACCAACCAATAAGGTGATAGATTACGAAGTGGTTGCCATAGGCAAAATGAACGCCCTTTATGCAGAACCAAAGGATATACTCTACACCGCGGTAAAAAAGGCATGCAGTTCTTTGATCGTCCTACACAACCATCCCAAGGGAGACGCAAGACCATCAAAGGAAGACATAGAGTTCACCAAAAGACTAAAACAAGCCTGCGAGCTGTTGGGTTTTGAACTTTTAGACCACATTATCATTAACCAAAAGGAGTTTTTCTCACTCAGAAGCAACGGACTTCTTTAAACCTCCGCCCCTTCCAAAGATTCTTCACATTTGCATAATCTCTCCTCTGGAAGCTTTTCTACAAATAGCCTTAGCACCTCCTTTATCTCCTCCTCTTTGTTTTTCATCATCGAAATAACCTCCTCGCTGGTTAGACGATAGCCTGCCATGCCCGCCGCTGGGTTTGCCACCACACAAAGGCTTGCATAGCACATACCGAGCTCCCTTGCCAAGGCAACCTCCGGATAGCCGGTCATACCTACCACATCTCCACCCAACAGCTTTATAGCCCTTATTTCTGCAGGTGTTTCAAACCTTGGACCCTCTGTGCAGGCATAAACACCTGCAGGGTGATAGCTGAGCTTTAACTGTTCCAAAGTTTCAATCAAAACCTTTCTCATATGAGGGCAATAAGCCTGCGTCATATCCACATGAACTACCTTTTTTTCTCTCAAGAGCTTGGAGGGTTTGTCCTCTCCTTGTACATCCACCGAATAAAAACCCTTATAAAAGGTGTCTTCCCGTCTCTTGGTTAAATCTATGAGGTCATCCACCACCACAAAGTCCCCCGGCTTAAACCTCTCATTGATAGCCCCCACCGCAGAAATGGCCAAGACCCTTTTTACTCCAAGTTCTTTAAAAGCCCAAAGGTTTGCCCTGTATGGCACAAGGGAGGGAGGATACTGATGGTTTAGCCCATGCCTTGATATGAAGGCAACTTGCTTTCCACTTAACCCACCCAAAACCACAGGAGAGGAGGGCTCTCCAAAGGGTGTGTTTAGGGATACCTCCCTGAGATTTTTTAACCCATCCATTCTATAAAGCCCGCTTCCGCCTATAATACCAAGCATGATAAAATCTTAACATGCATAAGTTTGACCCAGAAAAACTGAAGAAGTTAGACGACCCAGAAAGGCTTAGCCTTTTTGACCCGGAGGCGGTTCTCAAATCCTTTGGGTTAAAGCCCGGCATGACAGTCCTTGATGTGGGCACAGGTGCAGGCTTTTATTTACCCTACCTTTCCAAAATGGTTTCAGATAGCGGAAAGGTCTATGCCATAGACATAAGCCCAGAGGCGGTGGAGTATGCAAAGGGCAAAGTTAGTCAGCTTGGGCTCAAAAATGTGGAGGTTCTGCTGTCCCAAGAGAACCAAATTCCACTCCCGGACAACACTGTAGATTTCACATACATGGCTTTTGTCTTTCATGAATTAGAGGACCCAGTGAAGTTTTTAAAAGAGCTTGAAAGGGTAAGCAAACCCATTGGCTACCTTGCCCTCATAGACTGGAAAAAGGAGGAAAGGGACAAAGGACCACCACCAGAGGAGGTTTATTCTGAGTGGGAGGTGGGTATGATCTTAGAAGAGGCGGGTTTAAGGGTAGGAAGGGTGGTGGAGGTGGGACCCTACGCCTACGGCTTTTATGCTATGTTTTTAAAGGAATGAAAAGAAGTGAGAAGTATCTAAGGTTTGGAGTAAAGCTTGAGGATAGGTATTTGATCTACGAGGAGGAAAACCGCAGGGTAGCTGTGCCATACTCCCACATGGCTTTTTTGTATGTATCAAAAAGTAACTTAGTGATCCAAACGGACAGCATAGAAAGGATTGTAATAAAGCTTGACACAGAGGATACCGCCAATGAGCTCTTTGAAGACATCTTAGTTCTCATAGAAAGGCTATACATTAGATGAGCTTTTACTTCAAAATTCTTCTCTCGTAAATAACAAAAAGGCTAAACAGCGTAGTAAAGATTATAGGTCCCAGGAATATTCCCACAAAGCCAAAGGCGATGATCCCTCCCAAGATGGAAAAGAACAGCACGATGTATGGCATCTGCACGCCAATTTTCATAATAAGAGGACGGATGATGTTGTCGGCGCTGGAAATTACGAAAATCCCCCAGATCAGTAAAAAAATGGCAGACTTTATGCTCTGGATGATAAACAGATAAGCTACCAACGGCACCCAGACCGCACCTGCACCAAAGGGTGGAACAAAAGAAGCGAAGAAGGTGGCAAGACCAAAAAGAGGATAGTATTTAATGCCCGCTATAGCATAACCAACAGCACCGAGCAATCCTTGAACAAAGCCCACAACCACTGAACCGTAGGCAGTAGCCAAAACAGTTTTATACACGGTACCAAAAATTTCCCTAACATCCTCCTCGTGCATAGGTGTAAATCTTTGAATATAGCTTACGAACTTTTCGCCATCCCTCAAAATAAAAAAGAGGGTAAGCAAGAAGATAAAGCTTTTAAAGAGAAAGGAGAGGGCAAAGGTGAATAGGTTTTTAGAAAGTTGAAATAGCTGTTGGCTTATGCTTTTGAGTACTCCTACCGCAAAAGACCTAAACTCTTCAGAGTTTATATAGTTCAAAAAGACATCCACCTGCTCCTGGCGGAGGACTTTTTTAAACAGGGCTTCCAAATCGCTTAAATACTGCTGGTAGGTATGATTTTGAATAAAGTTCAAAAGATAAAAGGAAAGCTCCATGGCTTGGTTTAGGATTATGGCACCCAAAACTCCGAAGGGTATCACTATGACGAGCAAGGTAAGTAGGGTGAGAATTAAAGCAGAAAGGGTTGACCATGGGAGAAACTTTTTCAGCTTTTGATGAACTGGATAGAGCGCTAAAGAGAAAACCAAAGCCCAGAGGATGGGTGTAATGAAGGGTAGGAGAAGATACAAAACTACCATCAAAAGCCCAATGGTGCTCGTCAGAACGGAGTATTTAAAAAACTTCTCCCTTTCCATTCAGCACCTGTATAATATTAACACCTTGAAAAAGACTGGAGAATTTACCGTAGCCTTCAACAGAGAGGCAAAAGCAGAGTATGAGATCATCGAAACCTACGAGGCGGGCATAGTGCTTGAGGGTTCTGAAGTCAAAGCCCTCAGAAACAAACAAACCGTTTCTTTCAAAGACAGCTTTGTGCGTATAGAAAACGGAGAGGCTTGGCTCTATAACCTCTACATAGCCCCATACAGGTATGCCACACTAAAGCCCCCCGACCCCCTCAGAAAGAGAAAATTGCTCTTGCACAAAAGGGAGATTCTTAGGCTATTGGGCAAGGTCCAGCAGAAGGGATTTACCATAATACCTCTCAGAGTCTACTTCAAAAACGGAAAGGTAAAGGTGGAAATTGCCTTGGCAAAGGGCAAGAAAACCTACGACCGCCGGGAGGAGCTCAGAGAGAGGGACATAAAGAGGCAGATGGAAAGGGACTTGAAAAACTGGCGATAAACACTAAAATGTATATAAAAACTTCTTCGGAGGTATGCTCATGGGATACATGATTAGGAGCGTGCTGTTGCTTGGTGTTTTGACGGGTCTTTTCCTTTTTGTAGGGAATTTGATAGGTGGTAAAATGGGTATGACCATTGCCTTGATACTGGCGGGTATTATGAACTTTATAGCCTACTGGTTCTCAGACAGGATCGTGCTGGCAATGTATGGCGCCCGGGAAATAACGGAAGAAGAGGCTCCTTGGCTACATCGGATGGTGGAAGAGCTTGCCCAAAGGGCAAACATACCAAAACCCAAAATATACCTTGTTCCCATGGAACAGCCCAACGCCTTTGCTACAGGTAGAGGTCCCAGCCGCTCTGCAGTGGCAGTTACTGCGGGCATCCTCCAGCTCCTTGATAGGGATGAACTAAGAGGAGTTTTGGCGCACGAGTTAGCGCACATAAAAAACCGGGATGTGCTGGTGGCAACCATAGCAGCAACTATCGCGGGAGCTATATCCTACCTCGTTAGTATGCTTCAATGGGCACTTATCTTTGGACACTCAAGGGATGAAGAGGAAGGGAACAACAACCCCCTTTCCCTAATAGGAAGCATAGCCCTCATCATAATCACACCCATAATAGCCACGATTATTCAACTGGCGATCTCTCGTTCAAGGGAGTATTTGGCGGATGAGACAGGGGCTAAAATTAGTGGAGACCCATTAGCATTAGCCAGGGCTCTGGAAAAAATACACAACTATGTGTATCAAATTCCTGCAGAGGTCAATCAAGGCACTGCCCATCTCTTTATTGAAAACCCCCTCAAGGGCAGAGGAATTTGGGAGCTCTTTTCCACCCATCCATCCACCGAAAAGAGGATAGAGAGATTGAAGGAGCTTGCAAGAAAGATGGGTAGGCTTTACTGATGGAGGACAAGTTCAGTGCGGTTATTGTGGGTTCTGCCCTTGGAGACGCCATAGGTAAGTGCGTGGAGGACCTAACGGAGGAGGAGGTTTATAGCTTTTATGGTGGTCCGGTGGAGGGTTTTGTGGAGCCACATCCCCAAAGTCCCGCCGTTGGCTTTGAACCGTGGGAGGTCTCCGACGAGACCACCATAAGCATCCTTTTGCTTGAGAGCATTTTGGAAAGAAAGTCCATAGACCCCTATCACTTTTTTGAGAAGCTCCTCAAATGGCGCAAAGACGAAAAGAGCCATCGCTACCCAGACCCTACCCTTTTGACCGCCATAGACCTCTTATCCTCCGGTGTTAGCTTAGAATCTGCTGGCTTTTACTCCTCCTCCATAGAGGGTGCCCTAAGAAGCGTGGTGGTGGGACTGTTTCACTTCTACAATCCTAACCTTTCTGCGGAGGGTGGAAGGCTTGTAAGCTTGATAACCCACAGGAGCAAAGAGATTTATGATGTATCTGGTATGCTCGCTGCCTTTATTTCCCATTTGGTGGGTGGAGGATGGAACTTGGAAGAACGTTCAGAAAGACTTGAACTCTTATCTCACTTGCAGGAATTTGCCAAGTATGACGCAAACAGAAGGGCTATAAAAAGGGTCCAAGAGCTTTTGGAAGAAGAAAGCAGTTTAGAAGAGGCAATATTCCAGCTTGGAAACTCCTCCTACGCCTTGGAAGCTTTTCCCTTGTCCCTTTTCATCTTCCTTAGGAACATAGAGGACCCACAGAGGGCATTCTTTGAGGCGGTGAATTCTTATGGGAAGTTTGGTGGAGATACGGACGCTATAGGTTATCTGGTGGGTGCCTACTTGGGTGCTTACTTTGGAATGTCTGCCTTTGATACAGAGCTTGTTGAAAAATTGGAAAAGGTAGATTATTATATTTCTCTATCTGAAAGGCTTTGGGAAATAACGATGGAAAACATCCCGGGAGGACAGTGTTATGGCATATAGGTTGCAGGAGGCTTTTTTGAACACTGCAAGGAAGAGAAAGGTAAAGGTGACGATCTTTCTAATCAATGGAGTGCGAATTCAAGGCAAGGTTAGGTCCTTTGACACCTTTACCATTCTTGTGGAAGACGGAAGACAGCAAACTTTAGTCTATAAACACGCCATAAGCACCATAGTGCCCGCAGAAAAGCTCCAAATTGAGTTTGAAGAGGAAGGGGTGCCCGGTGCGGGCTAAAGCCCCTTCATTTAGAACATACCCGGTGGTTTTCCCTTAGATACCACCAACCGCTCCACAACCTCCCCTCCCTTTAGGTGTTTTTCCACGATCTCGTCCACATCCCGCGGTCTAACTCCTCCATACCAAACTCCCTCCGGATAGACCACCACCACTGGACCTATACCGCAGGCGTTTAAGCATCCTGTGGGTGTAATCATACAGCCCATAAAGAGTTCTGGGTCCATCTGCTGTTTTTCTATAAACCTTTGAAAGACTTCCCTGCCCTGCCGGTCTGAGCAGGAACCCATAGGATGCCCTGGCGGTCTTTGCTGAACGCAAACAAAAACATGCCTAAACTCCATGCTATACCTCCTTCTTGAGTTTGGCTATATATTGTAAGCGGTAGGTCTTAGACTTTCCTATGATTAACATCAAGCTTGAAAATTTTTCCTTATAAACCTTAAAAAATTCAAAGGAGTCTGAACTCAAGCTCGTACAGCTCTCCCTTGTTCTGAACTGGTATGGTGCCCACCCTTCCTGTGATCACAAAAACCCTTCCGTCCCTTGTGCTTACCACCGATTGGATAGCCTCCACAAACTCACTTCCCCTCACCGTTTTGGAAAAGATCAAACTCTTCTTCTGTTCTCCCAACATCACCAGTTCACCACGGGAAAACTTAAGCACATCAAGGAACTTGAGTACGGACCCCGCAGTGTTTTTTGGCACCAGGGCAAAGTTAAAGTTCAGTACGTTTACTATGCCCGCCTTTGGATAAAAGGCAAAGTTTCCCCTCCCTTCTACCGTCAACTCTACGCTGGCATAAGAACCATCAAAGCCCGCCTCTGAAGAATAAACCTCTGAGTCTCCTTCAAAAACTTTTAGCCTACCAGAGATATCCACAAAAACCAGATAGTTTTTGTAATAGAAGGCGGAATCAATACGAAATCCCCGGGGTGCTAAAAAGGCACCCGTCTCTCTTAGCCTATCTCCCTCCAAGCTAAGTCTTACCACATTGCCAAAGCCTTTGCCAGTTTCAAACCTCTGCCCCAAAAAGGTCTCCTTTGGTCTTGACTTATCCAATACACCAAAAATATAGGGAACGTCCTTTACCACGGGCACAAAGACGCCACCCACCACCTTTAAAATCACCGAGCTCGCCTTACCACCAGAGACCATGCTTACAAGTATGTAATCCCTCTTGTCATTGCCCACCTTTGCAGTGGTGAGAGACACCGCCACACCAGCGGGCAGAGGATGGGAAGCTTTTAAGATTATGTCTCTGGTTAAGATTTCATAGACCTCCACCCTGTTGGAGTAAAGGACCACCAAGTATTCCTTTCCATCCCCAAAAACATCTCCCACATCCACAGAAACGGGCAGTCCAGAAAATTGCTTAACAAACTTGCTTCTAACCAGTAGGTTAAGGTCTTCTAAGCTCGCCCTTGGCGTACTAAAGGTTTGCTTTTCAAAGAAGGTTACCGCAGAACCGTTAAACTCAACGCCGTAACCCCTTTCAAACTCTTTTACCACATACTGGCAGTGTTTCCCCTTTTCCACCTTAGGAAGGGCTGAGCTAACCAAAAAGAAGCCCTCCTCGGAACCTTCAAAGCATACGCTTTTTATGTCCACCCTTGCCCTGTCTCCCACCTTGACATCCTTACCCTCTACCAGCCTTGCTACCGAGAAGTTCTGTCCCACCTCCTCCACCACTGCCCTTCCAACCTTCTCTAACTCTTTACCTACGGATTGCTTGGTTATTGGGTGGATAACCTCCTTGCCCTCCCTAAAAAGCACAAGCTCCTCTCCCTTCTTAAGGTCCTTTACATCCACCAAAATTTTGTTTCCCTCTACCTTTAGCACATAGCCTTCCCTTTCAAAGAAGGCTTTTAAACTTTCCTTTAAGTCTTGGGAGAGGGCAATGGCGGAAAAAAGCAGAAAAAGAACTATAAGCCTTCCCATATTTCCTCCAGTGAGTTTATTATAGCATCCGTCATCTGCTCAGTTCCTACCTTTATGCAACCCTCTGAGTATATGTCGGGAGTTCGGTAGCCCTTTTGTAGGGTAAGTTCCACTGCCTTCTCTATGGCGTCTGCCAGCTTTTCCAAGTTAAAAGAATATCTCAGCATCATGGCGGTAGAAAGGATTGTTGCTATTGGGTTGGCTATGCCTTTGCTCGCAATGTCTGGAGCGGAGCCGTGCACTGGTTCATAAAGGGCGTATTTTTCCCCAAGGCTTGCAGAAGGTAGCATACCCAAACTGCCCGTTATAACTGCCGCCTCGTCGGAGAGGATGTCTCCAAAAATGTTGCCCGTAACGATCACATCAAAGGAGGATGGTCTTCTGACGATCTGCATGGCACAGTTATCCACGTAAAGGTGCTCCACCTCTACATCTGGGTAGTTCTTTTTCTCTTCCTCCACAATATCCCTCCAGAGACCGCTAACTTCAAGCACGTTGGATTTATCCACGCTGGTTAGCTTTTTCCTTCTCTTGAGGGCAACTTCAAAAGCCTTCTTAACCACCCTTCTTATTTCGTCCTCTGTGTATTTCATGGTGTTTATTCCTACCCTCTTTCCGTTCTCAACAAAGATGCCCCTTGGCTCTCCGTAATACACATCCCCCGTTAGTTCTCTTATTACTATAAAGTCTGTGCCTCTGACTACCTCTTCTTTCAACGGTGATGCGGAGATGAGCGGTTCATAAACCTTGGCAGGTCTGAGGTTTGCGTAAAGGTCCAAAGCCTTTCTTATTTGCAAAAGCCCCTTCTCGGGTCTTTTGGATGTGGGCAGGTTATCCCACTTGGGTCCGCCCACCGCACCCAAAAGGACTGCGTCTGCCTTTAGGCAAAGCTCCAAGGCCTCCTGAGGTAATGGCTCGCCCTTTCGGTCTATGGCTATGCCACCGATCAAGCCCTCCTCAAACTCAAAGCTAACACCGGAGAGCTCTCCCAACCTTTTTAAGACCCTGAGGGCTGAATTTACGACCTCTGGACCTATTCCATCTCCTTTTAAAACTGCTATCTTGTAGACTGCCATTTAAAGAATTTTAGCATCTAAAAACTGAGGTTTGCAAGCATTGAAAGATAGCCAGTGGTCAAAAGCACACCCAGAATTATCAAGGCTAAGCTACCTACAAGCTCCACCACACCAAAGAACCTTCCAAAGCTCCTCACAAATCCCAAGAATACGGAGAGTAAGCCTCCCGCCACCACAAAGGGAATGCCCAAGCCCATAGAGTAGGCAAACAAGAGTATAGCACCCTGCGTAGCAGTCTCCTGTTGGGATGCATAAAGTAGAATGCTTCCAAGAACTGGTCCAATGCAGGGAGACCAGCCAAAGGCAAAGAAAGTGCCCACCAGAAAGGCACCAAAGATGGGAATACTTCCAGCTTTCACCTCAAGCCTTTTTTGGGCGTATAGCTTCTCGTGAACACCAAAGGCATACAAAAACAAAACTATCAGTACTATGCCAAGCAGGTCAAAGAGCAGTTTTTGGCTTATGGCGGAAAAAAGGTAAAGGGCTACCAAAAAGGCAGAAAAGCCGAGAATTTCCCTTAAAAAGTTCGGTCTCAAGAAGGCTCCCGCAAAGTGAAGACCAAAGAAAACCACCACGCCACCACCCACCTTGGCTATGAGGTCCTGGTAGCTTCTAAGGGACTGTCCCACAGTGGTGGCGGACGCCCCAAGGAGGGTAAAGACCAAAGAAAAACCAAGAACAAAAAGGATAGAAGCAAGAAAAACCTTGAAGTTAAAGCCCTTGGGTTGTTCCTGCGCACCCGCCAAGCCGGAAATGTAAGAAAGATAGCCCGGGACAATAGGCAAAACGCAGGGAGACAAAAAAGACAAAACGCCTGCAGTAAAGGCTATAAATAAAGAAACTTCACCCATTGAGGTTAAATATAACCATCTTGATTTCCGTATAGTCCTCTATGGCGTACTTTGGACCTTCCCTTCCTACACCCGAGAACTTAACGCCACCGTAGGGCATATGGTCTGCCCGGAAGTTGGGACCTTCGTTTATGAGCACTCCGCCCGCCTTTATGCCCTTTATAAAAGCCCAAGCGGTGTCTATACTTTGAGTAAACACACCCACCTGCAAGCCGTAGTCGGAGTCATTGACTAAGTTGATGGCTTCCTCCACATCTTTGTAGGGATTGACTACCACCACCGGTGCAAAGGCTTCCTCTCTAAAAAGTTTAGCGTTTGGTGGGACAAGGCTAACCACCGTGGGCGCCAAAACACTAGAAACCTTACCACCGCAAGAAACACTCCCAGTTATGAGCTTTGAGCCCATCTGCAACGCCTCGTCTATCCAGCTTTGAATTCTTTCCACTTCAGCGGGAGAGATCATGGGACCCACATCGGTCTTCTCGTCCATCGGGTCTCCCACCTGGAGCTTTTCCACCTCAGAAGATAGCCTTTGCAAAAACTCTTCAAACAGGTCCTCATGGACAAAAACCCTTTGAACGGAGATGCAAACTTGCCCCGCTATAGCGTATCCCCCAAGGACAGTTTTCTGAACAGCCTTTTGGAGGTCTCCATCCTTGTGCAAAACTATGGCGGAGTTGGAGCCAAGCTCAAGTACAAGCTTTTTTATTCCGCACTGTCTGGCTATTATTTCACCTACCTTCCTACTACCCGTAAAGGAAACAACCCTTACATCCGGATGGGTGGTTATAACCTTGCCTACCTCTCCAAAGCCCGGTAGCACAGAAATGGCGGAGGGCGGAAAGCCCGCCTCAAGAAGTATTTCTCCCAGCATCAGAGGAGTCAAAGGTGTCCTCTCGGATGGCTTTAGGATAACCGCATTGCCCGCCGCCAGGGCAGGAGCAACCTTGTGCATAGAAAGGTTCAACGGAAAGTTAAAGGGTGTGATGGCGCTTACTATGCCCACCGGCTCCCTTACATAAAAACCAAACTTTCCCCTTCCGTTGGGATGGGCATCTATGGGAATAACCTCACCACCTATTCTTCTAGCTTCCTCCGCAGAAAAGAGGAGGGTTTGGATAGCCCTCTGAACCTCTGTCCTTGCTTCTCTTATGGTCTTTCCCACCTCCAAGACTAAGGTCCTTGCAAACTCTTCAGCCCTCTCCTCCAAAAGCTTGGCAGCTTTCATAAGCAGGTTGTACCTTTCGTAGGGTGTAAGCTTTGCCATCTCCTTTGCACCCTCTTTGGCAACTTCCACCGCCCTGAGGGCTTCCTCCTCCGTAGCAGAGCACACCTTGGCAACAGTCTCCTGAGTGTAGGGATACTTTACTTCTACTAAGTTATCTGTTTTTACAAACTCTCCACCCAAAATAAGCCTTTTCTCAATCATAGTGCTAAATTTTAATCTAAATGCCCTCCATAAAGCTTCCCAAAGAGTATCTACAAAAAGCGGTGGAGCTTTTGCTCAAAAAGGGCTTTCAAAAAAGGGATGTTCCAAACGCCTACGCCAGCTTTACTGATGGCAAAGCCTACATTACCCTTTATCCTTCGGGCAGTGTGCTACTTCAGGGGGATTATCCTGAAAGCTTGAAGGATGAGATTTTGGCTTTGGTGCAAGCGGAGGGTGTTCTGGTGGGTTGCGACGAGGCAGGCAAGGGGGATGTTTTTGGTCCCTTGGTGGTCTGCTGTGCCCTAATTAGACCGGAGAACTTTCACAAGGTCCTTGAGTTGGCACCAAAGGACTCAAAAAAAGTCCAAGATGGGGAGCTTTTCAAAAAACTTCCCATGTTAGAAAGGTACGTAGAGTTTTACTGCAAGGTTTTGGAACCTCTGGAGCTAAACCGTCTCCACAGTGAGGGAAAAAACCTAAACAGGATTTTAGATTGGGCATACAGGGAACTGATAGAAGAGATCCTCTCCAAGGAGCCCTCCGCCAAGATCACGGTGGATGCTTACTCCCACCTAAATCCCTTTGGCAGTTTGGTATACTTTGAACACAAAGCGGAGGAAAAGGTGGAGGTTGCCTGTGCCAGCATGAAGGCGAGGGCTGAGTTTTTAAGGTGGCTGGAAAAACACAATCTGCCAAAGGGGGCAAGCAAAGAGGTGATGGAGCTTGCAAGGAAAATGAAGGATAAGGAAAGGTATCTAAAGGTTTTCTTTCTTTCTTAGCTTGAACCTGTCAAAGGTCTCGTAAAGAATGGGCAGTAGGAACAAGCTAAGTGGAAGACCGGTAAAGATGCCACCTATAACCACCAAAGCTAAGGGCTTTCTTAGCTCTGCACCGGCGGTAAGCCCAAGGGCTACGGGCAACAGTGCAGAAACTATGGTTATGGTGGTCATCAGAATGGGTCTTAGCCTTTCCCTTCTTGCCTGAAGAATGGCTTCCCTTGTTTGTAGTCCCTCCTTCCTAAGTTGGATTATTCTCTCAATGAACAGCACCGCGTCCCTGACTATTATTCCCACCAAAAGTATTACGCCAAAGTAGGAAGGCACACTCAAAGATGTGTTGGTAAGTATCAAAAGACCAAAGGCACCCATAACCGCCAAGGGCACCATCACAAGCACCGTAAAGGGATGCCTGTAGCTTTCAAAGAGGGATGCCAAAACCATGTATACGCCCACCAGAGCAAAGATGAGGGCAAAGCCGAGCCCTTGGAAGGAACGGGCAAACTCCTTTGCCTGACCTGTTGCCTCAAAGGTATAACTGGGGGGAAGGTTAGCCCTGAGCCATCCTTCAAGCTCCGCCACCGCATCCGCCAAAGACTTTTCGCCAGAGAGGTTGGCAAAGAAGGAAAAAGAATACTGCCTGTTGTACCTGTTTAGCACCTGATAGCCGGTGGCTTCTTGCACCTCCACCACCTCCGTTAAGGGCACCAGCTCACCCCTGAAGTTCTTCAGATAGACCTTTTTTAGGTTTTCTGTGCTCTGCACAAACTCGGGGACCGCCTTTACATAAAGATTGTAGCTCTCAGAACCCAGCTCGTAGGTGCCAAGCTGAAATTTACCAAAGAGGACGTTAAGGGTGTTGGAAACCTGCTCCACGCTTAGACCAAGGTCTGCCAGTTTTTCCCTCTTTACCTTCACATGCAGTTGGGGTTCGTTTAGCCTTAGGTCTGTGTCTACGTCCCTGTAGCCTGGCTTTCCTCTGAACTCTGCTATTAATCTCTCAGAAATCCTCTGGAGTTCTTCTATGTCCGGACCCTTTATTACATACTGCAGGTCCACCTGCCTACCGCCCGCCGGACCTATAATGCCCGCAGAATCCACGCTTACCCTTATGTCCTTTATCTTTCCCAGCTCCCTCCTCATCATCTCCATCACCTCCCTCTGGTGGGGTCTTTTACTCCTATCCACTAGATAGACAAAGGCTAAACCACCATTGACGGTGGGCCTGCCAGCCACACCTTGTCCCATAGCCAAGCCAAAACGATCCACATAAGGATTTTTCCTGATGACTTCCTCTACTTCCTTGGTTTTTTGCTCCGTATATTCAAAGGAGGAACCTACGGGCGTTTCAAACCTTACCAAAAACCTCCCCTCATCCACCAGAGGGAAGAACTCCTTTTTTACTGCCTTCAAAAGCTGAAAGCCAATTAACACGCTCACAAGAGAAAGACCCACCACTACCAGCTTGTGCTCCAAGGACCACCTTAAAAGCCTGTCAAAGAAAGCCTCAAAGCGGGCGTAAGCCCTCGTGAATGGGTTTTCTTCTCCTACCTTGTCCACCAGACGGGCAACAGCCATAGGTGTAAAGCTTATGGCTACCAAGTAAGAGAGGGCTATAGCTACGATCAAAGTTAAAGCAAAGCTCCCAAAGAGTTTGCCCACCACTCCCTTTAGGAACACTATGGGAATGAACACAATCACCAAAGAGGCAGTGGAGGCAAGGAGGGCAAACACCACCACACGGGTCCCTTTTATTGCGGACTCCATAGGCGACAGCCCTTCTTCCTTTCTCCTTCTGTATATGCTCTCTAACACCACTATGGCGTCGTCTATGACTATACCCACAGCCACCGCAAGGGCAAGCAACGTAAAGGTGTTCAAAGACCGTCCCGTTTGGTACAGGAAAAAGACCGTTCCCAAAAGGGTTATTGGTATGGCAAATATGGGCACAAGAGTTAGCCTTAAGCTTCCGAGGAAGAAATAGACAACCACCGCAGTTAAAAGGCTTCCTATGATGATCTCCTCTATGGCTGCCCTGACGCTGTCCTTGACGAAGACACTTGAATCAAAGGTAATGTCCATACGCATGCCGGGGGGAAGTTGTCTGTTCCACTCTTCCATTCTCTGTTTGACCCTTTCTGCGGTTGCCACCGTGTTGGTTTTTGACTGTTTGTATATGATAAGGGCAACCGCCTGCTCTCCCATGAACCTTGCCATTCCCCTCTTCTCGTCCTCCCTAAACTCCGCATAGCCCACATCCCTGAGCTTCAAGTTTGGAGTGATGGCGATTTCTTCCAGCTCCTTTGCATCCTTTGCCTTGCCATAAAACCTTATTATGTATTCTCTCTCTTTACCGTAGATGGCGCCCGCGGGTGCGTCCAGATGGTTTTTGGCAATGGCTTCTAGGACCTCCTGGATGGAGAGGTTCCTTGAGTATAATTTCTGTGGGTCTATCCTAACCCACATCGCGTTGTCCCTAAAGCCTCCCAAATCTACCTGCCCTACGCCATCTATCCGTTCAAAGTCCCTTTTTATGACCTTGTCTGCCCAGTAGGCTAAGGTCTGATAGTCTGCGGTTTCTGAGTGAAGCAGAATGGCTAATATTGGCGCTAAGGAGGTATCCACCTTTCTGACCACGGGCGGGTCCACACCCTCTGGGAGCCTTCTCAAAGCCCTTTGAACTGCATCCCTAACTTCTTGTGCTGCCACGTCTATGTCCTTCTCAAGGGAAAAGGAGATAGTTATCCGGGATATACCGGAAAAACTCTGAGAAGTTATGGCTTCTATACCGCTTATGGTGGATATTTGGTCCTCTATTACCCTTGTTACGTTTACATCCACCACGCTTGGGTTTGCCCTCGGGTAGGTGGTTACTATTGAAACTGTAGGAAAATCCACATCGGGCAGTCTGTCTATGGGAATATTTCGCAGTGAATACAGACCCAAGAGGATAAAAGAGATCATAAACATCCAGGAGGTGACGGGTCTGGCTATGAAAAATTTATACATAGGGCTATTATAACCAACCGACCAGTCGGTATATT
>Ga0081478_141218_pt1 | contig 37200 bp, 39 predicted proteins | sample OctSprmetagenome_FD_70983 | JGI IMG/M metagenome (GOLD analysis project Ga0081478, IMG submission 70983) | Hot spring and microbial mat streamer communities from Octopus Spring Streamers, Yellowstone National Park, USA - T=80-84 v2 (version 2) | ecosystem: Environmental > Aquatic > Thermal... | reverse complement strand
AAGATGTACAAATTACTTAGGGAAAACTCAGGTAAGCAGTGATAATTACCTTCGGCAGGTCGGGTAATAGGCAGTATTGAAATACAGATAAAATATTTAAAGTTGCACAGGGATCTATACACATGGTCTTGATATACGTCCCGTTTCCACTATTAAGTTACTACGGATCGGCTGTAAGGCCGCTGGAGCAAGTAAGAGGACTAAAGAGAACGAATCTTGTAATAGAATTATATTCAACATATATTGACGATGAATCTAAAAAATTTATTAATTTTAATATTAACATTAATGAGTCAATTTTTGTAAAATTATTTGATATGAAACTAACACAGAAACGACTTGTCTATGAGACTATGGAAGAGTTCATATCATTAAAAAATATAAAATACATCTCAAGCAACAAAATAATATATTTACATTTTTCATATAAGTTCTTTACTCTATATTTAAAGAAGAAAATTATAGATAAAATATGTAAAAATAGCTCAATCATATTTGTTGATATACATGGGATAACTACCTACGAGGTTGGCAAACACTTTCAAAATATTATGAGATATATTGAAGATTCCCTAAAAAAATCAGATGGAATTGTTGTTTCTAATATTTCAGTAGGCAATGTACTTAATAAAGAATTTGGTCTAAGTAAATATTTCGTATTACCTGACCTAGTGGATATAGATTATCATTTGCAACCCTTGTTAAGAAAATCAATTTTCCATAATAATAATTTTAATATTTGTTATTCAGGTTCACTTACAAGTGAACAAAATATAGATGAAATGATCACTAATATTGCTATGCTATTACGGAAATGTGATAGATGTAGATTCACCATGATTGGCGGTTACGGCGGTCAAAGTTCACTAGGTACTATTAAAAATGTTTTAAGGAGTAATATTAACAGGGTATACCTAATATCGCGTGTTCCATATACTCAAGTGCATAGGATACTTTCACATTGCGATCTATTTATAACATTGAAAAAAACACTTATTCAAAGTAATCAAAAACTTCTACTTTACTCAGTTTTTGGTAAACCTGTAATTGCTCACGACTCCTTGGTAAATCGTTTCCTAAAGGAGGCCTATGACTTGCCAAATGTAATTCTTGTCAATGACAATATTTATGAAACCATGCTCAAAATTATTAATGATTATAACAATTATACCGTAAAAGATCTTAATAGATTTATCATTAATTACAAAAAAAGATATTACTTTTACCTTTTATCATTTTTCAAGTACATTCTATCTGTCATCAACGAAACAAACTGATTTAAGCATACGTAAAATATCGCCTCATGAAAGCTATTGTCCTTGCTGGTGGCTACGCGACGCGTCTCCGGCCGACTTCGCTTTCCATGTCTAAACACCTGGTGCCTCTTGCGAATCGACCCGTCCTGGGCTGGGTTCTGTCTCAGATCGCGGAGACCGGGGTGGGGGAGGTGGTTATTGTGGTGGGTCCTCACAATAGGGAGCAGATTGCTGAGTATGTGGGCGACGGGTCAAGGTTCGGCTTGTCGGTCGTGTACCTTCTGCAGGAAAGACCTCTTGGCCTTGCCCACGCTGTTTCGCTGGCGGAGGGGTACGTGTCGGGTCCTTTCCTCGTGTACCTGGGTGACAACCTCCTTAAGGGCGGCGTGGCGCCGTATCTAAAGCGCTTTGTAGAGGCGCATGCAGACGCCCTTGTGGTTCTCAAGGAGGTTGAGGACCCGACGCGGTTCGGCGTGGCGGTCTTCGACGGGGGCGGGAGGCTGGTGGGTTTCGTGGAGAAGCCCAAGGACCCCCCCTCCCGCTTTGCCCTCGTAGGTCTCTACTTCTTCACGCCTGTGGTGTTTGACTACATAAGGCGGCTTGAGCCCTCTTGGCGTGGGGAGTACGAGATTACGGACGCTCTGGCCCTCATGCTGAGGGGCGGCGGGCGGGTGGAGTACGTGGTGCATGAGGGCTGGTGGCTGGATATCGGCAAGAAAGACGACGTCCTGGCCGCAAACGCCCTCCTCCTTGACGAGTACGCCCGTCTGGACGTGAGGGGCGTCGTTGAGAACAGCCGGCTTGAGGCCCGGGTTGTGGTGGAGCCGGGGGCCGTGGTTAAGAACAGCGTGGTGAGGGGTCCGGCGGTTATCGGCGAGGGCGCGGTGGTTGAGAACTCCTTTGTGGGCCCCTACACCAGTGTGGGGCCTAGGGCGGTGGTTAGAGGTAGCGCGGTGGAGTACAGCGTCTTGATGGAGGGGTCGGTGGTGGAGGGTGTGGAGAGGCTTGAGGAGTCTATACTCGGCAGATACGCCAGAGTCGCCGCGGGGAGCCGGAGGGCCCTCCGCCTGCATGTCTCGGATTACTCGACGGTAGAGTTTTAAATTGGGGCGTTGGTGCCGTCATGCGTCTCTTCGTGATTGGGGGGGCTGGGCTCGGGGGGGGGAACTGGGGCAGGGGGTGGGGGGGGGGGGGGGGGGGGGGGGGTTGGGGGCCGGTCGCCGAGGGGAGGGAGGGCCTTAAAGGGGTGGCGGCGCACCAGGGGGTCCTGGCCCTCCGGCCCCAGGCCCAGCCGCTCCAGGGCCCGAACCCAGGGCCCGGGCCGGCCCGAGGCGCTTCCCGTGAGGATGAGGACATCTCTGGCCCGGGAAAGGGCCACGTAGAGGAGGCGGCGGGCCTCCTCCGCCTGGGCCTTCCGGAGGGCCTTCCGCACCTCCTTGTAGGCGGGGGTGCCCCTGAGGGCCACCTCCCCACCCAGGCCCACCAGCAGGTCCCCTTCCTTGGGGTTCTCCCTGCGGGAGAGGTCAAAGAGGGCCACCACCGGCCACTCCAGCCCCTTGGCCCCGTGGACGGTGAGGACCTGGACCCCCTCTTCCCCCTCGGGAAGCTCGGCCGTCTCCGGGTCCTCGGCCCGAAGGCGGAGCCACTCCAGGAGGGCCTCGAGGTCGGGGAAGCGCTCCATGGCCGCGAGGAGAAGCAGGGCGTCCAGGTTGACCCGGGCCCGGGAGGAAAGCCGCCTCAAAAAGGCCTCGTCCCGGGAGAGGCGCTTCAGGGCCTCCAGAGGGGGAAGGCCGGCCAGGGCGCGGAGGGCGGTGAGCTTGGCCTGCACCGTCTCCGGGAGGAGGGGGATGGGGTCTTGGGCCTTCAGGGCCTCCTCCACCTCCGAAAGGTCCAGCCCCACCCAGGGCCCCCGCAAGAAGGCCAGGAGGGCGAGGCGCTCCTCGGGGCCCGGGGGGCCTTCCAGGAGGGAAAGCCTCAGGGCGTGGTAGAGGTCCCGCACCTCGGGCCGGGCGAAGAAGCTCCGCCCCCGCCCCAGGGCGTAGGGCACGCCCCGGGCGCGGAAGGCGGCCTCCAGGGGAGGGAGGCTACTCCGGCTTCGCACCAGGACCGCCATCTGCGAAAAGGCGTAGCCCTCCTCCCTGAGGGCCATAAGCCTGTCCAGAAGCAGGTGGGCCTCGGCCCGCCTCTTCTCCTCCAGCCCCCCTTCCCCCACCACCCAGTGCACCTCCACCCGGCCCACCTCCTGCCGGTGGGGCCTCACCCTCACCCCCTCCTCCCCGAAGAGGGCGGTGAAGCGGTTCAAGAACTCGGCCACCGCCTGGGCGTGGCGGTAGGTGGTGGAAAGGTAGCGCACCTCCTCGGCCCGCTTCAGGGCTTCCCGGAAGACCTCCACCCGGGCGTTGCGGAAGAGGTAGATGGACTGCTTGGGGTCCCCCACGGCCACCAGCCTGGCCCCGGCCTCCTTAAGCCCCTGGAAGAAGCGGCCCTGGAGGGGCCCGGTGTCCTGGTACTCGTCCAGGAGGATGTGGGGAAAGCGCTCCACCACCCGCCTCAGGGCCTCCCGGTTTTCCAGGACGCGGAGGGCCAGGGCCTCGAGGTCCGAGGGGCTTAGGAAAGCGGGAAGCCTTCTCCGGTAGCCCTCCAAGGCCTCCAGGTAGAGGGCGAAGACCCCCTCGGCCCCGGGGAGGGGGTGGAGGGTCTCGGCCAGGGTCCGCTTGCGGTAGAGGTGGAGAAGGGCCCCCGCCAGGCCCCCGTCCAGCCCCTTCCGGTAAAGCAGGCTTCGCGCCTCCTCCAGGAAGAGGGCCTCGGCCAGGAAGGTGTCCAGAAGGGCGAAGTCCGGGTCCAGGCCCAGGAGGGGGGCGGTGTGGCGCAGGGCCTCGGCCATGAAGCCGTGGATGGTGGTGAAAAGCGCCCCGTGGACCTCCCGCTCCGCCTCCTTGAGGCGCGGGTCCTCCGCCGAAAGCGCCAAAACTGCCCTTTTGGCCCGCCCCCTCAGCTCCTCCGCCGCCTTGCGGGTGAAGGTGAGGGCGGCGATGCGCCTTAGGGGCACCCCGCTTTGGAGGAGGCCCTTCAGCTCTTCCACCAGGGCGTGGGTCTTCCCCGTGCCCGCCGAGGCCAGGTAGACCCTCATCCTTCCTCCTTGCGGCAGATGTCTTCAAAGCGGCAGGTATAGCAGTGGTTCCCGGGCCTAGGGGCGAAAGGCCCCTCCCGCCAGAGGGCTAGGGCTTGTTGCAACAGGGGGTCTATCTCCTTTGTAGCGGAAGGCCTCTGCCCCCTACGGTAGGGGATTTTGCGGTGAAGACTGGGCTCACCCAACCAAGGCCAGACCCACAGATAGACCGCTTCCACCTTTCTTGTGAACCTCCCCTGGACAAGCTCCTCTATGGCTTTCCACTCGGTCCAGCGCTTCCTAGGCCCTAGATCGGGCCGGGCCTCCTCCGGGAGAAGGCGGTAGATGTGGACGGCATCCCCCTCCCACCGCACGCCGTCCAGGTACAAGCGATAGTGCTCCCGATTCCAAGGAACGAAGAAACGCATCCCCTCCAGGTGCTCCCGGTGGGCCTGGAGCCAGGGGGAGACCGCGGGGTCGGCCTCCAAGGCCTTGGGGTCCTTGGCCAGGAGGGCCCAGCCCCTGGCCTCGCCGTCCGTGGTGGGGAAGCGCTCCAGGTAGACCCTAAGGGGGCACTCCTCCAGAAAGCGGCGCAAAGCCTCTAGGGTGGGAAGCCCCCGGGCCCGGGAAGGGGGGATGGGCCGGAAGGGGGTGTGGGGGAGGGCCTCGAGGCGGCTAGAAGGGGGTAAGGGCTCGGGCCGCCTGCCCTCGGCCAGGGGCTCTAAGGGCCCCGAGGGGCCCGCCCTGGGGTAGAGGAGAACGACCTCCTCCCCCCGGCTCGCCACCTCCTCCCGGAAGAGGGGGTCCAGGCCCCGAAGCCGCCTCTTAAGCCCCCGGAGAGGGCCCTCTTCCCGCAACTCCTCTAGGAGGAAGTAGTCCTCCCGCTCCCCCAGGGTGTACCGCCCCGCCACCCACTCCAACACGTAGGCCCGCCTGGCCCTGATCCCCGTGGCCCTGAGGGGCGGAAGGACCGGGATCCCCTTCCCCACCTCGGGGGGCAGGGTCTCGTCCAGGATGAGGCTCCGCCACCAGGCCAGGGGGTCGGCCCGGTCCACCCGGAGGGCCAGGCGAAGCCGGGCCAGAAAGGGCTCCTTGGCCTCCACCCCCAGGCGCTCCAGGGCCTCCTCCGCCCAGGCCAGAAGGTCCTGGCCCGGGGCGCGGAGGGCCAGGAAGGCCCGCCACTCCTCCAAAAGCCCCTCCCGCTCGGCCAGAAGCCCCAGGGCCTCCTCCCCGGCCAGGCCCAGCCTCAAGGCTTTCCGCCCCAGCCGGGCAAAGCCCAAGGCCAGGAGGTCCCGGCCCGTGGGGTAGGGGGAGAGGAGGGCCAGCACCCTCTCCCCTTCCTCCGTCTCCGCCAGGCTCCGCTCCCGGCCGTCCTCCAGGGGCAGGCCGTACTCCTCCTTGAGGAGGAGAAGCCCGGGAATCCGGTCCTCCGGGGCCACCACCAGCACCTCCTCGGGCGTTAGCCCCTCGCCCCCCAGCGCCCTAGGGGCCAGGGCCCGCTTGAGGGCCTTCAGGAGGTAGCGGGCCTCCTCCACCGGGTTGGCCAGGGCCAGAACATCCCGCCTCAGGGGCCTTGGGGCAAGCTCCCGCCAGGGGGTGAGCCCCTCGGGAAGGACCTCGAGGGTGAGGAGGACGGGAACCCTGTTGGCCAGGCGCCGGAGGAAGCGGAGGTCCAAAGGCCCCACCTCCCGGAAGCCGTCCACCACCACCAGGCTTGGCTCAGGATGGAGGCGCAAGGGGGCTCGGATGGCCTTGTGGCGGAAGTCGTCGTAGTCCAGGCTCCCCTGCTTGAGGCGCTCGTAGGCCAGGTAGACCCGCCGAAGCCGCCCCGCCTCCCCCTCCTTGGGCAGGGCGAAGGGGGAGAGGCCAGACCGCTTCAGCTCGGCTATGGCCCGGGCGAAGAGCCGGGCCTCCCCCGGGGCAACGCCGGGCCCCATAAGCTCCCTCAGGGCCTCCCCCACCAGGGCCACCCGCCCCGCCCCCGGCAGGAGGGGCCTAAGCCAGCCCGCCTCGGCCAGGACCCGGTAGTAAAGGGCCTGGAGGGAGAGGAACTCCAGGCCCAGGAAAGCCCCCCTGGCCCCAAGGAGGCGGTAGACGTAGGCCCGCTGGTGGGGAAGCCCCACCCAGAGGACCCGGCCCCGTCTCTCCAAAACCCGAAGGGCCCAGTCCAGGGCCAGGGTCGTCTTCCCCGAGGCGGGAGGCCCCAAGACGGGATAGAGGCCCGCCTTCATACAAGGGGCATTCTACGTCCCGGGCTATTGGGGAAGGGTTTCTGAGGGAAGGTCCAGGGGGATGGGCCTCAGGTCCTGGCCCAGCCGCAAAACCCCCACCACCCGGCCCCGGTGGAGGACGAAGCAGCGGTACTCCCCGGGCAGGGCCACCACTTGGCGGGCCAGGGAGAGCTCCTTGAGCAGGGGCCAGGGGCGCCTGGCCATGGGTTTACCCCGCAAGGGGCCCAGGTGGGGCATGGGCCTGCCCCGCTCCACCGCCACAAGGAGAAGGGGCCGCTCCTGGCCTAGGAGGACCAGGGTGGCCCCCTCTTCCCGGTACAGGCCCAGGACCTGAAGACCCCGGATGAGAAGGAGGCACTCCTTGAGGACCGCTTCCGGGCCGAACCCCTCCCCCAGGGCCACGCCGAGGAGGAAGAGGAGGAGGGGTCCCAGCCGCCTCATCCCTAGAAGCCCCGCTCGGCCGAGATCAGGGCCAAAGCCGCCCGGGCCAGGAGGGAGGCCCGGTAGGGCTCTTTCTCCAGCCGCCCCTTGGCCTCGGCGATAAGGGTCTTCACCAGGGGGTCCTGGCCGCGGTAGTAGTCAAGCTCCTTCTCCGCCCGGTCCACCAAGGCCTGGGCGCGGAGGGTGGGGTCCTTCAGCTCCCTACCGCCAAAGGGCCGTCCCTGCCGCATCCCCATCCCGGGCCGCCCCGGGGCCCCGTGAAAGCCGTGGCGAGGGCGGGGAGGCTCCCCCTGGGCCGCCCGGAAGAGCGCCAGGGCCGCCTGGGCTTCCCGCGCAGCCTTGAAGGCCTCCTTGGCCCCGTAGCTCTTCTCCGCCCGGGCCTTCACCTCCTTGGCCCAGGCCAGGAGCTTCTCCTCCCCGGTGGCCCCCTGGGCCACGGTCTGGAGCCGGGCCAAGGCCATGGCCGCCATGGCCTCCTGCCGGTAGTCCACCCCCTGGGCCAAAGAGAGGCCCGCCGCCAGAACCACCGCACCCAAAAGCGCCCTTTTCATCCCTATCACCTCCGGCCTCCAGGCTAGCCCCCTTCCCTAAAGGGCGCGCCGGGGGAAACCTTAAGCGAAGCCAAAGGCAGGAGGAGCCCCACCGCCGCGCCGCCCCGGTTCTCCACCCGGGCCCTGCCCCCGTGGAGGCGGGCCACGGCGGCCACCAGGGCCAGGCCAAGGCCCATCCCCTCCCCTCCGTGCACAAAGGGCTCCAGGGCCCTTTCCAGAAGGCCTTCCGGGAAGCCGGGCCCGGAGTCCACCAGCCAGAGCCACACCCCCTCCCCTTCCCGCTGCAGGAGGACCCGTACGGGCGGCCTTCCGTGGCGGCGGGCGTTCTCCAGGACGTTCTCCACCGCCAGGGCCAAAAGCTCTGGGTCCGCCAGAACCACCCCTTCCCCTTCCACCGCAAGCCCCATCTCAGCCAGAAAGGCCTTCAGGTCCAAAGGCCTCGGGCGGAGGCCCCCGGCCTCCAGCTGGGAGAGGCGCAGGAGGCCAGAAAGCCGCCTTTCCAGACGGGCCGCCTCCCTCAGGGCCCCCTCCAAGGCCCGGGGCTCGGGCCTGCGCCTCAGAACCTCCAGGTAGCCCTTGAGGGCGGTGAGGGGGGTGCGGAGCTCGTGGGAGGCGTGGTGGGCGAAGCGCCGGGCCAGGGCCTCCTTCTCGGAAAGCTCTTCAAGAAGCTGGGAAACCCGAGAAAGGAGGGCGTTTAAGGCCTCCACCACGGGCTTGAGCTCGCTCAAAGGGGGCTCGGGCAGAGGGCTCAGGTCCTCGGGGGAACGGGCTTGGAGGAGGGCCTCCAGCCGGGAAAGCGGCCGCAGGGCCCAGGTGAGGGCCAGGTAGGCGAGGAGGAAGACCAGGAGGAAAAGCCCCCCGCCCAAGGTGGCGTAGCGGTAAAGAAGCCGCCTCCCGAGCCCAGAAACCCCCTCCAGGGGCACGGCGAGGCCGAAGCCTCCCCCTCCCTCCGGCAGGGCCACGTAGAGGACCCCCCGCCACACCCCCTGGTAGGGCCGCCCCTCCCGGAGGGCGAGAAGGAGGGGCTCGGGCAGAGGCCAGTCCTGGAGCTCGGTGAAGCGGACCTCCTCCCCCCGCACCACAAAGCCCGCCCCGCCCCCATAGGTCTGGCCCAAGCGGAATAGCTCTAGAAGAAGGGCCTCTTCCTTGGGCCCCTCCTCCTTGAGGAGGAAGAGGCGGGAGAAGATGGCCCTTTCCAGGTCCTCGGCCGCCGCCTTCTCCGCCTCCTTCACCGAGACCAGGGCCAAAGGGACCAGAAGGAGGAGGAGGGCGAGGCCGAGGAGGGCGAAGAGCCTGGCCCTAAGGGAGGAAAAGGCGGTAGCCATAGCCGCGCACCGTCTGGATGGGGTTGGGCTCCCCTAGGGCCTTGCGCAAAAGGGAGAGGTGGACCTCCAGGGTGGCGGGCTCCACCTCCTCCCCCCAGACCTTCAGCATCAGGGCCTCCTTGGAGATCACCTCCTCCGGGGCCTCCAGGAAGGCCTTGAGGAGGAGGAAGGCCTTGGGGGAAAGCTCCAGCCGCCTCTCCCCCCGGAAGGCCTCCATGCGCCTCGGGTAAAGGCGGAGGTCCCTGTAGGCCAGCACCTCCTCCTTGCGCCGGGAGCGGCGGAGGAGGGCCTCGAGGCGGGCCAGAAGCTCCTGGAGGCTGTAGGGCTTCACCAGGTAGTCGTCGGCCCCCTCCTTTAGCCCCTTCACCCGCCACTCCACCCCGCCCAGGGCCGTCAGCATGAGGACCGGCACCTCGGAGCGGGCCCGGATCTCCTTGAGGAGGGAAAACCCATCCCCCTCGGGCAGAAGGACGTCCAGGACCACGGCCTCCGCCCAGGAAAGGTGGGCCAGGGCCTCCTTGGGGCTTTCCGTGGCCCTGAACTCGTGCCCCTCCAGGGAAAGCCCCAGCTCCAAGGCCTCCCGCACGCCAGGGTCGTCCTCCACCAGAAGGATCCTCATACCGAGGGGTTCTTCCAGAGGCCTAGGGCCCGCACCGGGGCGTAGACCTCCAAAGGCGGCAGGGCCTCCCCCGTCTTCAGGTCCAGGCGGTGGATGCGGCCTCCCCCCCGCCTTGCGGCGTAGAGGAGGCCTCCGTGGGGAAGGAGCTCCACCAGGCTCATCCGCTCCTCCCTCTCCAGAAGAGGGAGGTCCAAGGAGCCCAGAAGGGCCCCGGAAAAGTCCACCACCCGCACCTTGGCGGCCTCGGTGTCATAGAGGTAGAGCCTCTCCCCCTCCACCCCCACCCCGCCCAAAAGCCTCAGCTCCTCGCTCTCCCTAGAGCGCCGGAAGGCGTAGCGGGAAAGGTAGCGGCCCTCGGGGGAAAGCCGCTGCACCTGGCGGTTGCCGTAGTCCAGGACGAAGAGGAAGCCGGAGGCCGCCACCAGGACCTTGGGGTCTTGGAAGGTGCCCCGGCCCGGGCCCTGCCCCCCGAAGCGCCCCTGGTACCGCCCGGCCAGGTCCAGGAGGCTGATGGTGGCCGTCTCCCCGTCCAGCACGAAGAGGGTGCCGTCCATGACCGCCAGGCTTACGGGGAAGAGGAACTCCCCCGGCTTCATGCCGTAAGGGCCGGTGGAAAGGAGGAGCTCCCCCTCGGGGGAGAAGCGGTGGAGAAGTCTGGCCCCGTGCTCAAAGACCGAGACCCAGATGCCCCCTTCCCCGTCGGCGGCCACCGAGAGGGGCGGGGCGGGGAAGTGGCCCGGGGCGGAGCCGATGCCGGAGATGAGCCTGGCAGGGGTGCCCTCCAGGTCCAGGAGGCGCACCGAGCCCTTCTTGGCCTCCACCCCTAGGAGGAGGTAGTGGGCCTGGGGCAGGCCCCGGTCCTCCTCCCAGGGCCCCTCGAGGACCCGGACCACCTCGTCCAGGCCGGGACGCTTGGCGGGGTCCTTCTCCAGCATCCTGAGGACCAGGTCGGAAAGGGCCTGGGGGATCTCGGGCTTGAGCTGCTTGGGGGGCGTGGGGACCTGGAAGATCTGCTGGTGGATCACGGTCTCGTACGCCCCGGTGAAGGGGGGCTGGCCGGTCAGGGCCTCGTAGAGGACGATGCCCAAGGAGTAGATGTCCGAGCGGTGGTCCAGCCTCTGCCCCTTGGCCTGCTCCGGGCTCATGTAGACGGGGGTGCCGATCCTGGCCCCGGTGATGGTGAGGCGGGTCAGGACCCGGCCGGCGGCGATGCCGAAGTCCATGAGGCGCACCCCCCGGGGGTCCACGCCGTCTTCCCGCAGAGCCCCCTTGAGGACCATGATGTTGCCCGGCTTGATGTCCCGGTGGACGATGCCCCGGGCGTGGATGTGCTTGAGGGCGTCGGCCACCCGGGCCAGGATGGCGGCGGCCTGCTTGATGTTGAGCCGCCTTTCCTCAATGAGCCGGTCCAGGCCCTCCCCCTCCAGGAACTCCATGGCGATGAAGTGCACCCCGTCCACCTGGCCGTGGTCGTAGACCTTGACGATGTTGGGGTGGTCCATCTTGGCCAGGACCTCGGCCTCCCGGTGGAAGCGGCGCACGAAGCGGGGATCGGCCAAGAAGCGCTCCTGGGGCACCTTCAGGGCCACCAGGCGGCCCGTCTTCTTGTCCTTGGCCTTGTAGACCGTGGCCATCCCCCCCACGCCCACCTTCTCCAGGATCTCGTAGCGCTGGGAGAGGCTCTGGACCTCCTCCGTGGTCTTGGTCCGGGTGGGGCGCCTCTCCCGGGTGGGCCTCCGCCGCCTCACCCGCCTTGGCCCCAGGTAGACCCGGGGGGCGGCCAACGCCCCCAGGGCAAGGAGAAGCCAGGGGGCCACGGCCTGGAGCCGGGCCCCCAGGGCCACCCCCGCCCCGGAAAGGAGGGCCAGAAGCAGGAGAAGGGGCCAGGGCGCAAGGCGCACCGCCAGAAGCGCGGTGAGGGCCACCAGCAAAAAGGCGAGAAGCCAGGCCATCACTCCACCCTAAGGGCCACGGCGGTCGCGTTGTCGTCGCCGCCGCGGCGCAGGGCCTCGGCCACCAGGGCCTCGAGGCTTCCCTGAAGGTCCTTCCCCAGCCGCCACTCCTCCTCGGGGACCAGGCCGTAAAGGCCGTCGGTCACCAGGAGCACCCCTTCCCCCGGGGCCAGGCGCACCTCCAGGAGGTCAAACCGGGCCTCGGGCAGGCCCAAGGCCCGGGTGAGGAGGTTGCGGTAGGGGTGGCGCTCGGCCTCGGTCCGGGTGAGGACCCCCTCTTTAAGCCGCTCCGCCACCCAAGAGTGGTCCTCGGTGAGGCGGCGAAAGCCCCCGGGGCCGAAGAGGTAGGCCCGCGAGTCCCCGATGTGCCCCAGGGCCCCCTCCTTGAGCCAGTCGGCGTAGAGAAGGGCGGTCAGGGTGGTGCCCATGCCCTTCCTTCCCGGCTTCTCCGCCTCCTTCTCCACCCTCCTCTGCGCCAGGGTCAGGGCCTTCTCCATGACCCGCTTCAGGCCCACGGCGGGGCGGCCCTCCTTGAGGTGCTCGCCATAGGCCCGGGCCGCCTCGGAGAGGGCCTCTATGGCCACCTTGCTGGCCCACTCCCCCGCCTCCAACCCCCCCATGCCGTCGGCCACCGCCAGGAGGAAGAGGTTGCCCTGGAGCAGGCTGAGGTGCAGGACCCGGTGGAAGTCCTCGTTGTTCTGGCGGCAGCCCGCGTGGGAGACGGCGGCCGCCTGGAACCGGGGCGCAAGGCGCATCGGCTCCATTGTATAGGATGGAGGCGTGGAGCGCCTGGCCGACCTGGTGGACCTCTACGAGTACCGGGTGGAGGACCTGGCCCAAGGCCGCCCCCCCAAAGGGGGCAAGCGGGCCCTCCTGGAGCTCCGGGCCTTCTTGGCCCAGCCCCGGCTCCCGGCCCCTTGGGCCAAGCGCTTCCGCCGGGCCGACGCCCGCTTCCGGGCCCTGAGGGGCCAAAGGACCGAGCCGCCTCCCGCCCTGGACCTCCCCACCCTCCTTCCCGAGGAGCCGGCACCCTCCAGGGAGGAGGGCCAGGAGAACCTCCGCACCCTCGCCCTCAAGGTCTGGCGCCTCCTGGCCTCCCGGGAGGCCAGGGCCCGGGCCAAGGACCTCCTTTCGGGCCGGCGGGAGGAGCTCCGCCTCATCCACGCCTTCTTGCAGAACTACCTGGACTACCGGGAAAAACCCGAGTTCAAGCGGGACTACAACCTCTCCCGCTTCACGCCCACCCACCCCATCCCCTCCCTCACGGACAGCCTCCTGGGCCTCGAGGACCCCAAGGTGGCGGAGGCCCTCCTTTTGGAGTACCTGGAGACCGCCCTCCGCATCCCCCAAGACCTCCCCATCCCCCCGGAGGAGACCAGAAACTACGTGCGCCGCTTCCTTAACCGCCTCCTGGACTGGGACGAGGCCTATGGCCTACCCCCCAAGCGGGACCTTTTGGCCCTGAGGCGGGCCCTGGAGGAGGCCCGGCGCCTGGGGGCGGGGGAGAAGGCGATCGCCCGCCTGGAGGAGCGCCTCAGGGAGGAGGCCAAGGAGGAGAGGCGGCGGGAGCTTCTTCTGGAGGAGGAGCGGCGCCGCTTCCGGGTGGCCCAGGAGAAGGCGCTGGCCCTGCTGAACCTCCTGCCCGCCCCCCAGGGGGAAACCCCCTGGCCCGAGGTGCCCCCGCCCGGGGAGGTGCGGGAGACCCTGGCCACGGTCCCCCTGGCCCCGGGCCGCGTGGCCCTGGGCCCCTTGGTCCTCACCTTAAGCCAGGTGGACGGGACCTGGTACCTGGGCCTGGCCGGGGAGGACCACGTCCTGGAGGAGAGCCAGGTCCTGCCCTGGGAGGACCGGGAGGTGTGGGCGGTCCGGGAAGGGGACCTCCTCCACCTGAGGCTCGAGGCCCGAAGCGGCCTCAGGCTTTACGAGCTCCTCTCCGAGGGCCGGGTCCTGGCCCTTCTCCTCTCGCCCAAGGGCGACTACGCCTACCTGCGCCTCCTCCGGGGCCTCTCCGCCAAGCTCAAGGGGGAGTTCCGCCCCGAGGAGCTGGGTCCAAGGCTTGCGGAAAAGTACCGCCAGGCCCCGGAGGAAGCCCTCCTAGACTTCGCCCGCAAGGGCCTCGAGGTCACGCTGAAGCGCCTGGGGGGCCAGGACCCCGGACCCCTCCTCCTGGAGGTGGGGCAGGCCCTGGGCTTGGAGGGGGAAGCCCGGGTCCTGGCGGAAGCCTTGCGGGCGTACCTGGGCCGCCGCCCCCCCACCCGGGAAACCCTGGGGGGGGAGGTCCGCTTCCTCTCCCCCGAGCCCCAAAGCCTCAAGGTGGGCAGCGCCGTGCTCTCCCTCCGGCTTAAGGAGGACGGGGTCTATGTGGGCCAGGCAGGAGAGGTGCCCCGGCGCCTCAAGGACCTCCTGGTCTACCGCCTGGCCGAAGGGGCCCTCATCCTGGCCCGAGAGGGCAGGCGGCTCGCCTACCTGGTGGTTGGAACGCCTTGACGCAAAAGGTCTCCTTGATATAATCCCGGGCAAGGAGGCCCATGAAAGTCCTAAAGCACAAAGCCTTCGCCCGCCTCATCCTCTCCTACCTGGTCTCCCAGGCGGGGAGCAAAGTCCACCGGGTGGCCCTTCTCGTTCTGGTCTACCTCCTCACGGAAAACGCCCTCTGGGTGTCCCTGGTCCTCGGGGTGCAGCTTCTCGGCACCGTGGTCTTCTCCCCTCTTCTCTCGGCCTGGGCGGACACCCAGGATCGCAAGCGGCTCCTCGTCTGGTCGGACCTCCTCCGCGCCCCCCTGGTGGCCCTGATCCCCCTCCTGGGGGCCAAGAGCCTCCCCGTCCTTCTCCTCCTGGTCTTTCTCATTGAGCTCCTGCGGGACCTCCACGACCCCATCCAGAACGCCGTGGTCCCCGACCTGGTGCCCAAGGAGGAGGTGGACGAGGCCAATAGCCTCATCCTCCTCGCCGACCGCCTCTCGGAGGTGCTCTTCGTGGGCGCGGCGGGGGTCTTGGTGGCGGCGGTGGGCCCGGCCTTCGCCTTCTACCTGGACGCCCTCACCTATCTGGCCTCGGGCCTCCTCCTCACGGGCCTCCCTCCCTTAAGGCCGGAGCGCCTCCCCAAGGCGGGGTACCTGGAGCGGGTCAGGGAGGGCCTGGGCCACCTCCTCCGCCACCCCACCATAAGGCGCGCGGTGGGCACCCTCTTCGCCGCCGCCTGCTTCGGCTCGGTGGAGACCGCCTTGGGGGTGGTCCTGGCCATCAAGTGGCTGGGGGTGGGCTCGGCGGGTTTCGGCTTCATGGAGGCGGCCATGGCCCTGGGGGCCATCCTGGGGGGGCTTGCCATGCCCTACCTCCTAAGGCGCTTCCCCCGGGAGCGGCTCTTCCTCCACGCCCTCTTCCTCTTCGGGATCTTTGAGGCTTCCATCGGGGCCTTCCCCGTCTTCGCCTGGGTGCTCGTGGCCTTCTTCTTGGCGGGGTTTTTGAACATGGCCTTCATCGTCCCCGCCCGCTCCATCCTCCAGCTCAACACCCCCCAGGAGATGCGGGGGCGGATCTTCGCCGCCTTCAGCGCCGTGATGAACGCCGCCGTCCTCACGGGCACCATGTTGGGCGGGGCCTTGGAGGGCGAGATCGGGGCCCCCATGGTCTTCCTCCTGGCGGGGGTCATGGTGAGCCTGGCGGCGGGCTACGTCCTCCTCACCGGAGGCATCCCCGCGCCCAGAGGAGAGGCCGCCTAAGCCTCCTTGAGCCAGCGGGCGGCCTCGAGGGCGTAGTAGGTGAGGATCCCCTGGGCCCCGGCCCGGCGGAGGGCGAAGAGGCTTTCCAAAACCGCCCGCCTTTCGTCCAGCCACCCCTTCAGGGCCGCCGCCTTCAGCATGGCGTACTCCCCGGAGACCTGGTAGGCGAAAAGGGGCTTAAAGAAGCGCCCTTTGAGGGCGTGGAGGACGTCCAGGTAGGGGAGGGCGGGCTTCACCATGAGCATGTCGGCGCCTTCTACATCGTCCAAGGCCGCCTCCCTCAGGGCGTCCCAGAGCCCCGCCTTGGGGTCCATCTGGTAGCCCGCGCGGTCCCCGAACCGGGGGGCGCTCCCCGCCGCCTCCCGGAAGGGGCCGTAGAAGGCGGAGGCGTACTTCACGGCGTAGGAGAGGATGGGGACGTGGGCAAACCCTCCCCGGTCCAAAGCCTCCCGGATGGCCCTAACCTGCCCGTCCATCATGGCGCTCGGGGCCACCACGTCCGCCCCCGCCTGGGCCTGGGAGAGGGCGGTCTTGGCGAGGAGCTCCAAGGTGGCATCGTTGTCCACGTAAAAGCCCAGGGGGCCTTCCCGGACCACGCCGCAGTGGCCGTGGTCCGTGTACTCGCAAAGGCAGGTGTCGGCCATGACGAGAAGCTCGGGGAGCTCCCTCTTGAGGAGACGGATGGCCCGCTGGACCACCCCCTCCTCGGCGTAGGCGCCCCTCCCCAAGGGGTCCTTGGCCGCCTCGGGCAACACGCCGAAGAGGATGACCCCGCCCAGGCCCGCCTCCAGGGCCTCCTCCCCCACTCGGGGAAGCTCGGAAAGGGGGTGGCGGAAGACCCCGGGCATGGAGGGGACCTCCTCCCTCTCCCCCCCCTCTTTCACGAAAAGGGGGAGGACGAGGTGCTTCGCTGAGAGCTCCACCTCGGCCACCAAGGGCCTCAGGAGGGGGGAACGTAGCCTTCTTGGGCGCTCCATGGCTTCCACTATACTCAGAGGGGAGGGAGCATGAACCTGCAGAAGCTCTTGAAGGAAGCCCAGAAAGCCCAGAAAAAGGCGGCCGAGGTCCAGGAGCGCCTGGAGAGGATGACCGTGGTGGGCACGGCCCAGGGCCTGGTGGAGGTGGAGGCCAACGGCCACGGGAGGATCCTCGCCCTGCGCCTCAAGCCCGAGGTCCTGAAGGCCTTCCAGGACGACCTCGAGGGCCTGGAGGACCTCCTTTTGGTGGCCATCCAGGACGCCCAGAAGAAGGCCCACGAGCTTTCGGAGAAGGAGATGGCCCGGGAGCTGGGCGGGGTGGGGGACATGCTGGGGAAGCTCCTCTAGCCCATGCGCTACCCGGAAAGCCTCCTCAAGCTCGCCCGGGCGCTCTCCCGCCTTCCCGGCATCGGCCCCAAGACCGCCCAGAAGCTCGCCCTCTTTCTGGCCTTCCACAAGGAGGTGGCCGAGGAGCTCAAGGAGGGCTTGGCGGCCCTTAGGGACCTCGGGGTCTGCCGGGTCTGCGGCAACCTGGCGGAGGGGGAGCTCTGCCCCATCTGCCAGGACGAAGGGCGGGACCGCGCCCTTTTGGCGGTGGTGGAGACCGTGGCCGACCTCTACGCCCTGGAGCGGAGCGGGGAGTTTTCCGGGGTCTACCACGTGCTGGGCGGGGCCCTGAACCCCTTGGAGGGCGTGGGGCCCAAGGACCTCAACCTGGAGGGCCTCTGGCCGAGGCTCCAAGAGGTGCGGGAGGTCATCCTGGCCACCTCCATGACCGTGGAGGGGGAGGCCACCGCCCTCTACCTGGCGGAGGAGCTGAAGCGGCGGGGGGTGAAGGCCACCCGCCTGGCCTACGGCCTGCCCGTGGGGGGCAGCCTGGAGTACGTGGACGAGGTGACCCTGGGCCGGGCCCTGGAGGGGCGAAAGCCCCTCTGATACCACCCCATGCTGGGAAGCTTCCCAGGGCTTTTGGACCGTCAGATGGAAAAGCGCGTGGAAGGTCTCCTTCAGGAGCTCCTATACCGGGTGGAAGGGGCCCACGCCGCCGCCATCGGCAACCTGGAAGGCCTCCTGGTGGAAGGGGTTAAGAGGCGCCGGGTGGACCTGGAGGCCGCCATCGCCGAGCACGCCGCCCTCCTCCGCCAGGCCAGGGCCGCCTACGCCAGCGCCCTGGGTTCGCCTACCCTCCAGGAGCTTTGGGTGGGGGCAAGCCCTGTGGTAGGCTATGCCCGGATGCTGGGCAAAGAACTCTTCCTCCTTCTCCTCCTGAGCCCGGAGGCCAACCTGGGCCAGGCCCGGCTCCAGGCGGCTAGGGTAGGAAGCGCCCTAGGAGAGGTGACGGGATGGCTTACCTAGAAAGCCTGGCTCCCCTTGGGGTGAAGCGGGCGGTGCTGACGGGCCTGGACGGCCTGGTCATTGAGGCTTTGGGCCGGGGAACCCCTTCCGCCGAGGTGCTGGCGGCGGAGCTGGCCTCCCTGGCCCGGCACATGGCCCCGCTGGCGGAGGCCTTGGGCGGGGAGGTGCGCCGCTTTACCATGGCCACCGAGGGCCTCGAGGTCCTGGCCCTGAAGGTGGGGGACTACCTCCTGGGGGCGGTGCTGGAACGGGGCATGGACCGAAAGGCCATCGGCCAGGAGCTTTCCCGCATCGCCCTTAAGTTGGAGAATCTCTAGGAGGCGTGGTGAGGGAAGCCCTGCAGGAACTAAAGGCCACCAAGGGGGTTCGGGTGGCCGCGCTCCTCGGCGAGGACGGCTTCGTGGTGGAAGAGGTGCGGGGGGAGGGAGCCCCCGATCCCAGCCTCCTCTCCGCCCGGGCGGCCACCGTCCTGGGCACCGCCAAGGCCCTGGGCCAGACCCTGGGCCAGGAGGGTCTAGAGGAGGTCATGGTAGAGTACCCGGAGGGGGTGCTCCTCCTGGCTCCGCTACCCGGCCACCACCTGCTCCTCTTTCTGGACGGGGTGCGGAGCCTGGGCCGGGCGCGGTTGGCCTTGAAGCGAGCGCTGCCCCAGATCACGGAGGCCTTAGCATGAACGAGCTGAAGCTGGACATCCAGATTGACAAGGACACCGCCATCGGCCGCTACACCAACCTGGCCCTCATCGCCCACACCAAGAACGAGTTCATCCTGGACTTCGCCCTCCTCCAGCCCCAGGGCGGGGCGCTGGTGGTGAGCCGCATCATCACCAGCCCCCAGCACGCCAAGGCCCTCCTCAGGAGCCTGGCGGAAAACGTAGCCCGCTACGAAGAGACCTTCGGCCCTATCCCGGAGCCGGTAGCGGAAAACCAGGCCTAGAGGTTTTCCCGCCACCAGTCCAGGTAGGCCCTGAGCCGGGCCACTCGGCGGTCGGGCCTGCCGGAGCGGGAAAGCTCGTGCCCCTCCTCGGGCACCCGGAAAAAGCGGGTCTTCACCCCCAGGTGGAGGAGGGCCGTGTACCAGGCCTCCCCCTGGTCTATGGGGCAGCGGTGGTCCTGCTCGGCATGCACCACCAGGGTGGGGGTCTTCACCTGGTGGGCCAGGCGCAGGGGGCTTTTCTCCCACAGGACCTCAGGGGCCTCCCAAGGCGTGGCGAAAAGCTCCAGGAAGGTGAAGCGGGGGCCGATATCGCTGGCCCCAAAGAAGCTAAACCAGTTGCAGATGCTCCGGTCGGTCACCGCCGCCCGGAAGCGATGGGGGTGGCGGGCGGTGAGCCAGTTCACCATGTACCCCCCGTAGCTTCCCCCCGCCACCCCCACCCGCTCAGGGTCCAGGGGGAAGTGGGCCAGGACGTGGTCCAAAAAGCCCAGGAGGTCCTCCTCGTCCCGCTCCCCCCAGGCCCCTTCCAGGAGGGCGTAGTCCTGGCCGTAGCCCGTGGAGCCCCTGGGGTTGGCGAAGGCCACGGCGTAGCCTGCCTTCTGGAACAGGGCCAGCTCCAGCATGGGGGCCCGGCCGAAGGCGGTGTGGGGCCCCCCGTGGATGTAGAGGATCAAGGGGTGGGGGCCTTCCCCTTCCGGCAGGAGGACAAAGCCCGGGACCACGTGCCCCCTGGGGCTTTCCCAGGCCGTGTAGAGGGGTTCGGGCAGGGCAAGCCCCTCGTTGGGGTCCAGGGTTCCCAAAGGCCCCTCCAGCCGGGCCGGGCGGGTGAAGTCCTCGGTGAGGAGGAAAAGCCCCTTTTCCGTCTTGGCGAAGGCCAGGACGCTCCCCCCCGCGGGCAGGGCCTCGGCCCGCCCGTCCAAGCCCACCCGGCAGAGCCTGGCCTCCCCCGCCTCCGTGCGCACCAGATAGACCCCGTCTTCCCCCCACCTGGGCCCCTGGGGGTGGGCGCCAAAACGCAGGTCCGAGTTGATGGAGTTCCCCAGGCTCCCCTCCAGGAGGACCCGGGCCCTTCCCCCCTGGAGGTGGTAGAGCCTGGCCTCCGTCCCCCCGCCCCGCTCAAAGGCGTGGCCCAGGAAGAAGAGGCCTTCCGGGCTCCACTCCAGGGCCTGGATGGGGCCCACGCCCCCGTAGACCTTCCTCAGGCCCCCCTCCTCCAGGAGGAAAAGGGTGTCCCGCCCCTCCCTCTGGGCCTTCAGGTCCTCGGGCATCACCAGGTAAAGGCCTTCGGGGGCGAAGACCATCTCCTTGGGGGCGGGGTAGCGGGAGAGGAGAAGGCGCCTCTCCCCGCCCTTCAGGAGGTAAAGGGCCACCTGCCCCTCGGGAAGGAGCCCCTTGCCGTCAGACTTGAAGGGCCAGCCCTCAAAGACCCGGGGGGTTCCCGGCCTGGGGGCCTCCTCTAGGGCCAGGAAGGCCACCTGGCCCTGGGGGCCCAGGGCGTAGTCCAGAACCCCCGCCGTCTCGGTGAGCCTTTCCGCCTCCCCGCCCCGAAGGTCCAGCCGGAAGAGCTCCTGGCCTTCCCCCACCCTGCGCAGGAAGTAGACGTAAGGGGCCTGGTAGCGGGGCTTTCTGGCCTCCTCCTGGGTGAGGAAGCGCAAGGTGCCGTCGTAAAGGGCCAGGCGGGTGCGGTAGCGGGGAGGATCGCCCTCCAGGATGTCCGTGAGGAGGAAAAGGGGCAATCCCTCAGGGCCCGGCGTGAGGTCGGAGAGGAAGCGAAACCTGTAAAGGATTTCCGGTTCCATGCCCCCATGATACTGACCGGTCATTCGCCCGCAAGGGGCGCCCTTTTCCGGTAAGCTGGCCCCGTGGACCGGGACGAGCTGGTGCGCTACCTGAACGGGTACCTGGACCTCGAGGCCTTCCCCCAGGACCCCTCCCTCAACGGCCTGCAGGTGGAGGGGAAGCCCCGGGTGACCAAGGTGGGGGCGGCGGTGGACGCGGGCGAGGCCATCTTCCGCAAGGCCCTGGAGGAGGGGGTGGACTTCCTCCTGGTCCATCACGGCCTCTTCTGGGGCCGGCCCTTCCCCATCGTGGGCCACCACAAAAGGCGGCTTGCGCTCCTCTTCCAGGGGGGGATCAACCTCTACGCCGCCCACCTGCCCCTGGACGCCCACCCGGAGGTGGGCAACAACTTCGTCCTGGCCCGGGACCTGGGCCTTCTGGACCTGACCCCCTGGGACGTGGGGGTGAAGGGGCGGTTTCCCCTGCCCACCCCCCTCCTCCAGGTGGCCGACCGCCTGGGCCAGCTGACCGGGATGCAGCCCCTGGTGCACCAGGGGGGACTGGACCAGGTGGAGACGGTCATCATCGTCTCGGGCTCGGGCACGGGCCTCCTTCCCAAGGTGGACGCCGACCTCTTCATCACCGGCGAGCCCAAGCACGCCGTCTTCCACGAGACCTTTGAGCGGGGCCTCAACGTCATCTACGCCGGGCACTACGACACGGAGACCTTCGGGGTCAAGGCGTTGGCCCAACACCTTTACGAGCGCTTTGGCCTCCCCTGGGTCTTCCTGGACCACCCCACGGGGCTTTAGATGGCGGGCCTCTTCCTGACCCTCGAGGGCCTGGACGGAAGCGGCAAGTCCACCCAGGCGAAGCTTCTCGCCGCCTTCCTGGAGGGGAGGGGCCTTCCGGTGGTCCTCACCCGGGAGCCCGGCGGAGGGCTTCCCGGGGTGCGGGATCTCCTCCTTAGAGGGGAACTCTCCCCGGAGGCGGAGTACCTCCTCTTCAGCGCCGACCGGGCGGAGCACGTGCGCAAGGTGATCCTCCCGAGCCTCGAGGCTGGGGCTTGGGTGGTCTCCGACCGCTACCTGGACTCCAGCCTGGCCTACCAGGGCTTCGGCCGGGGGCTTCCCCTCCCCTGGCTTCTGGAGGTGGCCAAGGAGGCCACGCTGGGCCTCACCCCCCGCCTCACCTTCCTCCTAGACCTCCCCCCGGAGGAGGCCCTAGGGCGGGTGAAGGACCCCGACCGCCTGGAGCGGGAAGGCCTCGCCTTCTTCCAAAGGGTGCGGGAGGGCTACCTCTTCCTGGCCGAGAAGGAGCCCCACCGCTTCGTGGTCCTGGACGCCACAGGGAGCGTGGAGGCCGTGGCCCAGAGGATCCAGGCCCGCCTCCTCCCCCTTCTGCCATAATGGCCCCATGGCCCCCCTCCGCGTCGCCTTAAGTGCCCGCACGTCGGTTTTGCGGCATAGGGTGCCCAAGCCGGGGCTGTGGAAGGGCTTTTCTGGGGCCCCCACCGCGGCAAAGGCCGCGGTGGGGTACTTACTAGGCCTCTTCCTCTTGGTCCTGGCCCAGGGCCTGACCTTTCCCAAGAGCACCCTCTACGTGGAGCAGGGGGGAAAGCGCCACCTCCTCAAGGTGGAGGTGGCCGACACCCCCGAGCGCCAGGCCCAAGGCCTCATGTTCCGCAAGGCTTTGCCTGAGGACGAGGGCATGGTCTTCCTCTTCCCCGCCCCCACGGCGGGGGGCTTCTGGATGAAGAACACCCTGATCCCCCTCTCCATCGCCTTCTTTGACCGCCAGGGGGTGATCCTCCGCATCCTGGACATGGAGCCCTGCCGAGCCGACCCCTGCCCCGTCTACTACCCCGGGGTGGTCTACCAGGGGGCCCTGGAGGTCAACCAGGGCTGGTTCCGCCGCCGGGGCCTCAAGGAGGGGGCTAGGGTGGGGGGCGAGGCCCTCAAGCTCTGGCCCAAGCCGTGGAACGGAACCCCCTCTTCCCCCTAGCCGCCTTCGCCCTCCTCATCCTCCTCTCGGTCTTCTCCCTGTTGGGCTACCTCCTGGCGGCCAGGCGCTACCCCGGGCCGCCCCCGCCCACGGGGATTTTGGTGGAGACGGAGGAGGGCCCCCGCCTCCTCAGGGGCCGCCTGGCCCGCACCCCCGAGGCCTGGGCCCGGGGCCTGGGCCTGCGGCAGGAGGGCCTCGAGGCCCTCCTCTACCTCTTCCCCGAGGCCACGGACGCCCCCTTCAGCGCCGAGGGGTACCGCTTCCCCGTAGTGGTGGCCTTCCTGGACGGGGAAGGGCGGGTCCTCAAGGTGGCCCACCTGCGGCCCGGGGAGAGCGTGAGCCCCGGCACCGCCTACCGGGGGGTCCTGGAGGTGCGGGAGGGCCTCCTCGCCCTACGCCCCGGGGACCGGGTAGCCCCTAGCGGGACGGCCTATCCAGGCCCCTGAGGTCCAGGAGGAAGTTCCCCGTGGAGGGGACGAAGACCGTCTGCACCCCGGGGGCCAGCTTCTCGGCGAAGGTGAGCTGGACCACCTCGGGGGCGTTCTTCAGGGCCCGGCCCCTGAGCTCAATGGCCTTGGCCTCGCCTTCGGCCCGAAGGATCGCGGCGTCCCGCTCCCCTTTGGCCTCGATGACCCGGCGCTCGGCGGCGATCTCCGCCTGCTTGCGGCGGTTGATCTCAATCTGCACCTGCTGCTCGGCGGTCTGCTTCTCCTCGATGACCTTGGCCACGGCCTCGGGGATGCGGATCTCCCGCAGGAGGACGGAGATGAGCTCGATGTGGTACTGGCGGAGGGTTTCCTCGAGGCTCTGGATCACCGAGGTCTCCAGGGCGGTGCGCTGGGTGCTGATGAGCTCGGCGGCGCCAAACTGGCCCACGGCGTCCCGCACCTTGGAGCGCACCTGGGGCACGATCAGGGTCTCCAGGTACCCCGGTCCGACTTCCTGGTGGAGTTTAGGGGCCCGGTCCTTGAGGATCCGGTACTGGACCGTCACGTCCACCCCGATCTCCAAGCCCTCCTTGGAGCGAGCCCGGATGGAGGTGTCCGCCCGCCTCTCCCCCTCGTGGGGGGCGGAAAGGGTCACCTCTTTGACGCGGGCATCGTAGAGGACCACCTGCTGCAGCCCCGGCACCACGAAGTGGACCCCCTCGTAAAGGGGCCTGTCCTGGACCCCCCTCAGGATGTTGAAGACCACCCCCACGTGCCCCGCCGGCACCACCACAAAGCTGTTGGCCAGAAGGAGGAGCAAACCCCCAAGCCCCAGGAGGGGCGGGGCCAGGCGCCTCCTTGGGGTGAAGAGGAGGCCCACCCCCAGGAGGATCAAGACAAGGCTCACCAGGTTCAGCATGAAAAAAGTATAAGGCCTGGGGCTAACCCCAGGCCCCCGGCGAAAGGCCCTACTCCTTCTTTTCCGAAGACTCCGACTTTTCCGAAGACTCCGACTTTTCCGAGCCCTTCTTGGCGTAGTCCTTCACGTGCCAGCCCGAGCCCTTGAAGATGATGGCGGGCGGGGTGATGACCCGCTTCAAGGGCTCCCCCGTCTCCGGGTGGGCCTTGAGGGGCTCATCGTGGAAGCCCTGCTCAAACTCGTAGTAGTTTCCGGTTTCCAGGCCCTTGTACACGTAGACCGGCATACCCTTACCCTCCCCCGCCATTCTGACACTCAAAGCCATTGAGTGTCAAGGCCCCCGAGTGGTACCCTCCCTCCGTGGACAAAGCCGCCCTCAGGCGCTGGGCCCGCCGCGTCTGGCGCTCCCTAAACCGGAAGGCCCTGGCCGAGGAGGTCCTGAAGGCCCTCCTCCCCTGGCTAAGGGCCCGGGGCTTCGGGAACATCCTCCTCTACCATCCCCTTCCCCACGAGCTGGACCTCACCCCCCTCCTCGAGGGCTACCCCGCCCGCTACTACCTGCCCAAGGTGGCGGGGCAGGGGCTTACCGTTCACCCCTTTGGCCCCCTGGCCCCGGGGCCCTTTGGCCTCCTGGAGCCCACCACCCCCCCCGTGGACCCCGGGGTCCTGGACCTGGTGGTGGTGCCGGGCCTGGCCTTTGACCGGGAGGGGTACCGCCTAGGCCACGGCCAGGGCTACTACGACCGCTTCCTGGCCTCGGTCCGGGCGGAAACCCTGGGGGTGGTGCCGGAGGCCCTCCTCCTTCCCCGCCTGCCCCGGGACCCCTGGGACGTGCCCGTGGCCCACCTAGCCAGCGAAAGGGGGGTGTGGCCCGTCGCCCGAGGCCGGCTTTGGTGTTAGACTCACCCCATGCGGGGAGCCCTTCTGGACCGGGACGGGGTGCTCCTCCTTCTGGACGAGGAGGCCCTTTACAAAAAGGCCCTGGAGCTGGCCGCTTATGGGGCGGGGCTTGAGCGGAGCCTGGCCGTCTTGGCCCGGGGGATGCGGACCCTGGAGGGGGTAGTGCGGAGCCTGGCGGAGAGGACCCTGGAGGAGGAGGCCCTCTCACCGCCTGGTGGCCGAGGCGGCCGAGGCGCTTAACCTTCCCTAGCGCCTCCTTCCCTGGCGCTACTACCGCTTCATGAAGCGGGCCCCGGGAGCGGAGGCCCTCCTACGCGCCCTCAAGGCCAGGGGCCTAAAAATTGGGGTCCTCTCCAACACCCTGCCCAGCCTCCAAGAGAGCCTGGCCCATTACGTGGAGGGGTTCTTCGCCTCCACCTCGCTCGGGGTGGCCAAGCCCCACCCCGAGGCCTTTCTCCTGGCCCTAAAGGCCATGGGCCTGAAGCCCGAGGAGACCCTTTACCTGGACGACGACCCAGAGAACGTGGAGGCCGCCCGGAGGCCCAGCCTCCGGGCGGAGGTGTACGCCTACCAAAGAGCGCTGGGGAGCTGAAACCGAACCAGCTTCCCCTCCACCACGGTGAGGAGCCGGTCCTTACCCTCCAAAGCGACCCCGTTAGCCCCTTTCAGAGGAAGCTCGGCCAGGAGCACCTTGGTCACCGGCCTCACCGGCAAAGGCGCGCGCTCCTCCAAGCCGCCCTCATCCCAGGTGGTGAAGGCGATATCCTCCCCGGCATTCAGGTTGAGGCGGTAAAGAAGCGCCCGGTCACCGCCCTCCTCCAAGGCCAGCAGGTTCTTGGGCTCCGGCCACGCCACTCCCACTACCCGGTTGCCAGGCCCGTCCAGAAGGTAAACGTATTCCGCATAAAGGCCCACCGGGCTGGACAGGAGCAGGACCAGGCGCACCACCCGGCTCTGGCAGTCGCAGAGGGGCTCGGCGCTGACCAAAAGAAGGTAGTTCCCCGAGGGGTCCAAGGTCAGGTGCCCGGAACGCATGCGGCGGAAGACGGCGGGCAACACCTCCTTACCCCCTCCCTGCCCCAAGGGAACGTACCGGTTCTTTCCGTCCTCCAAGACCCCTCCCACAAGGCGCCATGGCGGCAGAACCACGTCCCCAGAACCCGGACCCAGTTCCTTCACCCCCTCAGGGGCTAGGGAGTACACCTTCTCCCCCACCGCCACCACCTGGCCCCGCATCATCCCCACCCACCGGGCAGCCAGGTCCAAGGTCTCTGCAAAGGAACCGGAAGGCAAAGCTTCTGGAGCCTCGGCGGGCTGGGGGACCTGCTGGGCCTTCTCAGCTTGCCTGGGGGAGTTGCGGCGCGCCTCCACCCACGGCTTTAGGGCGGCCAAGGCCATGGCCAGCTGGTAGCGGTTCACCACCGCATCCAGCCCGAAGGAGCCATCGGGATTCAGGGCCATCAAGCCTAAGCCCACCACCTTGCGCACAGCGGAAGCCGCCCAGTGGTCCTTGGGCACGTCCCAGGGCAAAGGCGCCTCCTTGTCCGCGCCCAGCCGCTCGGCCAGGCGGGCCAGCACCACCGCCAAGGCCGCCCGGGTCAGGGGCTCCTGGCCGCGAAAGGTGCCGTCGGGGTAGCCGGCCACCAGCCCCCAGGTGACCGCCAAGGCCAGGGGCTCCAGGACCCAGTGGCCCGGGGGGACATCCTTGAAGGCCACAGGCTTGGCCTCCACCCCAAGGTCCCGCAAAACCCGCCCCAAAGCGCCCGCCAACTGGTAGCGGTTCAGGGGCTCCTGACCCCGGAAGGTGCCATCGGGGTAGCCCTGAAGCCAGCCGGCCTGCGCCACCCGCTCCACCTGCTCGGCCAGGGGCCCAGGAGGAATATCGGAAAAAGCGGCCCAGGCCCAGCCGCCCACCGCCAGCAACACACCCACGCTCCAACTCAGCTTCATAAACGCCCCCCGTCCAGAATACCCAGGTGGGCTGGAACCCGTAAAGCCCTTGGCGCTTCGGGCTACAGCACCGGGAGCTCGGCCACGGTGAGGACCTCGAGGCCCGGAGTCCCTTGCCGGAAGGCGGCGATGCGGGCCACCACGTGCCCCCCGGCCCGGAGAACCACCTTCTCCATGGCCTTCATGGTCTCCCCGCTGGAGACCACGTCGGAGATCAGGGTCACCTTCTGGTTAAGGAGCTTCTCGGCGAAGCGGCGGTCCAGCCAGAGGACCTCCCCCACCCCCAGGGTCAGGGTCTCCACCTCCTGGATGATGGGGTCCTCCATGTAGGGGCGGCGCCGCCTCCTGGCCACCACGTAGGGGAGGCCCATCTCCTCCGCCAGGACGTGGGTGAGGGGGATGGGGCTGGTCTCGGTGGTGAAGAGGACCTCGGTGTCCTTGGGCACCAGGGGCTTTAGGGCCTCGGCCGCCGCCCGCACCAGCTCCGGGTCCCCCAGAAACTCCACCAGGGGGATGCGCCGCCCGGGAAGGGGCTCAATGAGGGGCACGTGCCGGGTGACGCCGCCGATGGTGATGGGATAGGTTTCCATACCGCCCTCCTACTCCGGCTTGAAAAGGGGCAGGTGGCCCAAGGCGATCACGTCCTGGCGGGGCGTGCCCTCGGTGAAGACCGCCAAAACGGCCACCACCTGCCCACCCACGCTCTCTATGAGCTCCCTGAGGCCCGAGAGGGTGGAGCCCGTGGAGACCACGTCGTCCACGATGGCCACCTTTTTCCCCCGGATCAGGGGGATGTTGGCCCCGTCCAGCACCAGAAGCTGGGGCTTGCCCGTGGTGATGGAGAGGACCTGGCGGCTTATGGGGTTGATCATGTAGGGCTTCTCGGTCTTTCGCGCCACCACGTAGGGCTTGCCGGTGATGCGGGAAAGGGCGTGGGCCAGGGGCACCGCCTTGACCTCGGGGGTGACCAGGGTCTCCGCCTCGGGGGGCAGGCGCTTGGCCAGCTCCTCGGCGGCGGCCTCCGTGAGCTCGGTGTCCCCCAGGAGGTTGAGGAGGGCCACGGCCACATCCGGCCCCACCTGGACGATGGGAAGATCCCTTCTTACCCCGGCGATCTCCACAGGGTAGGTCCTCACGCCGCCAGTCTATACTGAAGGCATGCTGAGCGCCAAGATAGAGACCCTGGGCGTGGACCCCCAGAACGGCAGCGTGGTGGTCCTCCTCAGGGCGGAGAACGACAAGCTTCTGCCCATCGTCATCGGCCCCCTCGAGGCCCACCACATCATGGTGGCCCTCCAGGGGGAAAAGCCCCCCCGCCCCTTGACGCCGGACCTCCTCCTTTCGGTGATGGACATGCTCCAGGCCAAACTGAAGCGGGTGGAGATCATAGACCTCAAAGACGGCACTTTCTACGCCCGGCTCATCCTGGAGCACCGGGGCATTGAGCTGGAGGTGGACGCGCGCCCCTCCGACGCCATGGCCCTGGCCCTGCGGGCGGGGGCCCCCATCCTGGTGGCGGAGGAGGTGATGGACAAGGCGGGGGTGGAGGAGGCCAGCCTCAAGCCCCACGGGGCCGCAGAGGCCTAGCCCCCCATGACGTGGACGTGCACGTGGAAGACCTCCTGCCCCCCCTTTTCCCCCACGTGCACCTGGACCTTGTAGCCCTCCAGGCCCAGAAGCCGGGCCACCCGGTTGGCGGTGCGGAACAGGGCCCCCAGCTTCCTCTCCCCCACCTCGTCGTCGGGGTAGTCGGAGAGCTTCGCCACATGCTCCTTGGGCACCACCAGGACGTGGATCGGGGCCCGGGGGCGGATGTCGTGGAAGGCCACGAAGCCCTGGTCCTCGTAGACCTTTCTGGCGGGAAGCTCCCCGGCGATGATGCGGCAGAAGACGCAGTCCATGGGCCCATTCTAGCGGGCCAGGGGCAGGGCGGGAGAGGCCGCCTCCTTGATCCCCACCACCGCTCCCAGAAGGGTGTACCCCTCCACCCCCCGCACCTGGGCCAGAACGGTCTCCCCGGGGAGGGCCTGGCCCTCGAGGCGGGCCTCGTAGTAGTCCGGGGTGTGGCCCAGGAGGAACCCGCCCTGCCTCCTTTCCACCAGGACCTCCACCTCTCCCCCCAGCTTGGGCCGTATGCGCTCCTCCGCCAGGCGCTGGGCCAGGGCGATGAGCTCCCGGGTGCGGCGCTTTCTCACCTCTATGGGCACCTGGGGCATGGAGGCGGCCCTGGTCTTGGGCCTAGGGGTGTAGGTGAAGGCGTGGACCCGGGTGGGCCTGAGCTCCTCCAGAAAGGCCAGGGTCTCCCGGTGCTCCTCCTCGGTCTCGGTGGGCAGGCCGGCGATCACGTCGGTGGTGAGGGCGAAGCCGGGAATGAGCTCGTAGGCCCTCTGGACCAGGGCCCGGTAGTAGGCCTTGTCGTAGCGGCGGCCCATGAGCTTGAGGAGGCGGTCCGAGCCCGTCTGCAGGGAGAGGTGGAGGTGGGGGCGGACCTCTGGGGCGTAGCGGGCGATGACCCTTAGGAGGTCCTCCCCCGTGTCCTCGGGCTCAATGGAGGAAAGGCGCACCTTGGCCCCCAGGTGGTAGAGGTCCTCCACCAGGCCCGCCAGGCCCCTGGGGTGGCCCCGGTAGCTCCCGAGGCGCACCCCGGTGAGGACGATCTCCTTGATGCCCATACGGAGAAGGGCCTCGGCTTCGGCCAGGGCTTCCCGGTAGTCCCGGTGCCTTTCCTTGCCCCTAAGCCTAGGGATGATGCAGTAGGCGCACCCCGCCTGGCACCCGTCCTGGACCTTGAGAAAGGCCCGGACCCGGCTATTCAAAAGCCCCCGCTCCCCCGCCCCCCAGAACTCGTTGGGCGGGGTGGTGATGGGGTCCGAGGGCAGGCCGAAGCGTTCCAGAATCACCTTGGGAAGCTCGGCCTTGCGGGCGTTGGGCACCACGGCGTCCGCCCCCAGGGCCTCTACCTCCTCGGGGGCGAGCTCGGCGTAGCAGCCGGTGACCACGATGAAGGCCTCGGGGTTGTGCCGCCTGGCCCGGCGGATCTCCTTGCGGGCGTCGGCCTCGGCGGTGGTGGTGACGGCGCAGGTGTTGATGACCACTAGGTCCGCCCCCCCGGCCTCCACGGGCACCACCTCCGGCTCCAGGGCCTTGAGGAAGCCCAGGAGGGCCTCGGTCTCCACCTGGTTCACCTTGCACCCCAGGGTGCGGAAAGCGGCGCGCATCCTTCCCATTCTGGTAGGCTTGGGGAGTCCCGTCAATGTGAGCCCCCCCACTTGCCGTGAAAGCCCAAGGGGTTGTACCATCTTCCCCGCTAGCCCCAAGATATGGGGGGATAAGGAGGGTTATGGAGCGCCATTTCTTTGACGAGCACGCCCGGGCCATCGCCAAAAGGCAGTACCTGCAACCCGGGGACGGGGACATCCTGGGCATGTTCCGCCGCGTGGCCCGGGAGATCGCCAGGCCCGAAAAGCCCGAGGAGAGGGCCTACTGGGAGGAGAAGTTCTACGAGCTCATGAGCACGAAGCGCTTCTCCCCCGGCGGGCGCATCTTGGCGGGGGCGGGCACGGCCCACGGCAACCTTCTCAACTGCTTCGTCCAGGGAGCCACCGAGAACCCCCCGGAGAGCTTCGCCGGCATCATGGAGGTGGCCAAGAAGCTGGCCCTGGTCACCAAGGTGGGGGGCGGGAACGGGGTCAACCTGGACCCCTACCGCTCCAAGGGGAACCGCAAGCGCCGGGAGGTGCGGGGGGTGGCCTACCTCTCGGCGGAGCACCGGGACCTCGAGGACTTCATCCGAGGCCTCATGCGCCCCCCCACCAACCCCGAGGGGGAAAAGGAGGAGATCGCCCTCAAGAACTTCACCCGGGTGGTCTACGGGGAGCCTTCGCCAAAGATGCGGGCCCTGGCGGAGCGCTACGGGGTGCTGGTGGTCAAGGAGCCCCCCAAGGAGCGCATCCTGGTGCCCGACGACATGGGGGGGATCGTGGAGGCGGCCAAGGAGGCGGCCGCCCTGGCCCGCCAGGGCCTCACCCCCCACGTGGACTTCTCCCTCCTAAGGCCCGAAGGGGCCCCCATCCGGGGAAGCGGGGGGACGAGCTCCGGCCCCGTGAGCTTCCTCCTGGAGATCTTTGACAACTTCCTGGAGTGGGCCGCCCTGGGCGCCGAGGAGGCGGGCCCCGTGGCCACCCTGCGCTACGTCTACGCGCCGGTGCTCCGGGTGGTGCGGCAGGGGGGAACCCGCAGGGGCGCGGGGATGGCCACCCTTTCCATTGACCACCCCGACCTCCTGGACTTCCTCACCGCCAAAGACCTGGACCGGGAGAAGGCCGAAGGGGACATCTCCACCTTCAACATCTCCGTCCTGGTCACCGAGGCCTTCATGCGGGCCTTGGAAGAGGATGCCCTTTGGCCTGTGACCCCCGTGGAGGTCCCCGGCAAGTACTACCCCTACCCCCTCGAGGGCCCCTACACCGGGGAGATCCCCAAGCTGCCGGAGCGGGAGGACGGGGCCAAGGCTATCCCCCTCTACGGGGGCAAGGTGCCCGCCAGGTGGCTGTGGCACGAGATCGCCTGGCACGCCTGGGCCACGGGGGAGCCGGGCCTCATCTTCATAGACCGCATCAACGAGCTTTCCGCCCTGAAGGGGCTTGGGCCCCGCTACCAGATCCGCTCCACCAACCCCTGCTTCGTGGGCTCCACCCGCATCCCCACCGAGTTCGGCCTGGTGCCCATTGAGGAGCTGGCCAAGAAGGGGGAAAGCTTCTTCCTGGTCACCGACCGCCGGGCCCCCTACGGCGGCCTAGGCCTCCCTCAGACCGCTCAGGGCACGGTGGTGCGCAAGGCGGCCCGGGCCTTTTACACCGGGGTCAAGCCCGTGGTGCGCCTCACCACCCGGGAGGGCCTGGAGCTCACCCTCACCCCGGACCACCTCCTTCTAACCCCCGAGGGCTACCGGGAGGCGGGGAGCCTGAAGCCCGGGGACCGGATCCTGGTGCAAAGCGGCGAGGGGCTCTTCCCCAAAGAGGAGGCCCTACCCGCCGCGGTCCTCGAGGTGGTCCAGGAGCGGGTAGCCACCGCGGGAGGCCGGGGAGGCCGAGGCCGCGCCGATATCCAGGCCCAGTACAGCCACCTCCCCACCCGTTGGAGCCGGGAACTCGGGGTGGCCCTGGGCTGGCTCTTGGGGAACGGCTACCTGCGCGAAGACGGGGTGGGCTTCTACTTCTCCCGGCAGGACTTTGCCCAGGTGGCCTGGCTTCCCGACCTCCTTCGGGACTGGTTCGGGGGCGGAAGCCTCCAGGAAACCCCTTCCAACACCTACCACCTCCACTTCAAGCGCATCCCGGCGGAGTTCTTCCAGGCCCTGGGGGTCAAGCCGGCCAAGGCCACGGAAAAGCGGGTGCCAGAAAGCCTCTTCCGGGCTCCCCGGGAGGCGGTGGTGGGCTTCCTCCAGGGCCTCTTCAGCACCAACGGCTCCGTGCAGATCAACCCCGGCGAGCAGGACGCCACGGTGCGCCTGGCCTCCTCCAGCAAGGGCCTTCTGCAGGATGTCCAGCTTCTCCTCCTCAACCTGGGCATCTACGGCAGGATCCTAAAGCGTCGGGAAGCGGGGCAGAAGGAGCTTCCCGATGGCAGGGGCGGGCTCAAGGCCTACCCCGTGGCCGCCCAGTACGAGCTCATCCTGGGCGCCGAGAACAGGGACCTTTTCGCCGAGATCGTGGGCTTTCTGCAGGAGGAGAAGCAGGCCAAACTCCAGGCCTTTTTGCAGGATCGGCCTAGAGGGAGCTACCACAAGCCCTTCCTGGCCACGGTGGTCGGCGTGGAGCCCGCCGGCGAGGCCCCTGTTTACGACCTCACCGAGCCCGTTACCCACAGCCTCATAGCAAATGGGATAGTTGCACATAACTGCGGTGAGATCCCGCTCACCGTGGGCGAACCCTGCGACCTGGGAGCCCTGAACCTGGCGGCCTACGTGAAGGACGGGGCCTTCCAGATGGAAGCGTTCCGCAAGGACGTCCACACCGCCATCCGCTTCCTGGACAACGTCCTGGACGTGAACCGGTTCGTCCTCCCCGACAACGAGGAGGCCGCCAAAAGCCTCCGCCGCCTGGGCCTTGGGGTCATGGGCCTGGCCGACGCCCTCATCAAGATGGGCCTCCCCTACGCCTCCGAAGAGGCCAGGGAAAAGGTCTACGAGATCATCTCCGCCATGCGGGAGGAGGCCATCAAGGCCTCGGAAGAGCTGGCGAAGGAAAGGGGCCCCTTCCCCCTCTACGAGGCGCACCGGGAGTACTTCCAGGCCCTGGGGGTGAGGCCAAGGCGCAACGTGGCCGTCCTGACCGTGGCCCCCACGGGGACCACCAGCATGCTCATGGGGGTTTCCTCGGGGATTGAGCCGGTCTTCAGCCCCTTTGTGTGGCGCAGGATCGGCGGCGAGTACAAGCCCCTCCTCCACCCCCTCTTCGTGGAGCTCATGGAGGCCTACCCGCCCGCCCCTGGCTTCGCCAAGGACGGGAGGTGGGACTGGGAGAAGATCGTGGAGGAGATCCAGAAGGACGGGCACGGCTCGGTGCAGAACCTCCCCTTCGTCCCCGAGCCCATCCGGAAGGTCTTCCAGTGCGCCCACGACATCCCGCCCCTGGACCACGTGCGCATGCAGGGGGTTGTGCAGCGGGCCTTTGACGCCGAGGGGTACGCCGCTAACAGCATCTCCAAGTGCATTGCCAAGGGTACCCTTATTCCCACGAGCCAGGGCCTCATCCCCATTGAAAACATCGCTCCTCCCCATCCCGAGGACACCTTTGCCCAAGTGGAAGGACTTTACACCGCCGAGGGGTACCGCATCACCGCTCATTACTACGCAGGCAAAAAGCGCGGGATCAGGGTCCGCTTGGACAACGGAGCCGAGCTTGTGGGAGCCTGGGAAAGCCATCGCCTTCTCACCCCCGAAGGCTGGCGTCTTATGCGGGAGCTGAAACCTGGAGACATAGTCTTGGGTAAACTCGTTCCCTCCCACGGGCCCGGCGGACTACCCCTTCCCGAAGCCTCGGAGTTCCCCCTGAAAACCAACGCCCGGGACCTGCCTTTGCCCGAAAAAATGTCTGAGGACCTAGCCCTCTTCCTGGGGATGTTGGCGGCGTATGGCTCCACGGCAGAGGCTACGGGCTTCGTAGGCATCGCCACCAAGAGCCCCGAGGTGGAAAGGACTTTCTGCCAGATTGTGGAGAGGCTCTTCGGCGTAAAGCCCAAGCGCACCGTTGACAAGCGAACTGGGGTAAAGAACCTTTTCCTCACTTCCCGGCGCCTGGTGCGCTTTGTGGAGAGGCTTATTGGCAAAGGAGCAGCCCAAAAGCGGGTGCCCCAGCAGATCCTCCAGGGAAGCCCCGAGGAGAAGCTGGCCTTCCTCCGCGGCCTCACCCTAGACGGCTACGTGCACCCCAGCATGGGGCTTGTAGTTTACGAGGGGAAAAGCCAGCGGCTGGCCTACGAGGCAGCCGAGCTAGCCCGTAGCTTTGGTCTGCCTAAGGTCTACCAGGGGCGGAAAAAGATCCTTGCTCCCAAGGAAACATACTGCGTTCACTCTGTGGCCGTTTCCGGACCCCTCCAAGAGCTAATCCAGCCCATAGAGGCCCACAAGTGGGCTCAAGGAGAAGCGCGGTACAAGGTGTTCGTCCCCGAGGAGGTACTCGCCACCACCTCCGTAGGCGTAGCCCACCCCGGATATAAGAACCTGAAGTCCGCGCGCCAAAGGGGTGTATCGGTGGTCTACAACACCACCGCCGACCGCCTAGGCTGGCCCACGGAGATTCTCGCCCATAGGGTGGTGGAGGTGGAGGAGGTGGGAGAGGTAGAGATGTACGACATAGAGGTGGAGGAAGTACACCGCTACGTGGTGAACGGTCTGATCTCCCACAACACCATCAACCTGCCCAACCACGCCACGGTGGAGGACGTGGAGGAGGCCTACGCCGAGGCCTACCGCACCGGGTGCAAGGGGATCACCGTGTACCGGGACGGCTCCCGGGAGTTCCAGGTGCTGACGGTGAAGAAGGAGTCCAAGGAGACGGAGGAGGCCAAACCCCAGGAGGCAAGGGCCGAGGAAGCAAGGCTAGAGGAAGCCCCCCCTAGGGCACCTAAAGCGGGGGAGCCCACCTACGAGCGCCCGGGCCGCCTCATGGGCTTCACGGATATGGTCAAGCTCATGACCCCCGAGGGGGTCAAGCGGAGCTTCCTGGTGACGGTGAACGTCCTCGAGGGCCACCCCATAGAGGTCATCCTCACCTCAGGCAAGGCGGGGGACGAGGCCAACGCCGACTCCGAAGCCCTGGGCCGCGTGGTCTCCATCGCCCTCCAGTACGGGGTGCCCCCGGAGGCCATCATCCGCACCCTGAGGGGCATCAACGGCGGGCTTTACGGCACCTACCAGGGGAGGCTCGTGTCCAGCAAGGCGGACCTGATCGCCGTGGCCCTGGAGACCATCCCCAAGGAGCTTAAGGGCCTGAGCCCCAAGGAAGAGGCCGAGGCGGAGCCCCTGCCCGCCCTCTCCGGGGGCGGCGTGGAGCTCCAGGGGGCAGGCCTCTGCCCCTCCTGCGGGGAGAGGGCCCTGGTGCGGGAGGAAGGCTGCTGGAAGTGCCAGGCGTGCGGCTACAGCAAGTGCGGGTAAAGATCTGCGGCCTCACCCGCCTGGAGGACGCCCTCCTGGCCGAGTCCTTGGGAGCCTGGGCCTTGGGCTTCGTCCTGGCCCCGGGCTCCCCGAGGCGGGTGGACCCAGAGAGGGCCCGGGCCATCTCCCGGGCCCTGGGGCCCTTCGTGGCCCGGGTGGGGGTCTTCCGGGACCAGGGCCCGGAAGAGGTCCTGCGGCTCATGGAAGAGGCCCGCCTCCAGGTGGCCCAGCTCCACGGCCTCGAGCCCCCGGAGTGGGCGGAGCGGGTAGGCGCGTTCTATCCCGTCATCAAGGCCTTCGCCCTGGAAGGCCCCGCCAGGCCGGAGTGGGCCAGCTACCCGGCGAGCGCCCTCCTCCTGGACAGCAAAAACCCGGGAAGCGGCCAGGGCTACCCCAGGGACTGGGCGAGGCCCCTCCTGGCCACGGGCAAGCGGGTCATCCTGGCGGGGGGGATCGGCCCGGAGAACCTGGAGGAGGTCCTGGCCCTGAACCCTTACGGCGTGGACCTGGCGAGCGGCGTGGAGGAGGCCCCCGGGGTCAAGAGCGAGGCCAAGCTGAGGGCGCTTTTCGCCCGTATGATGGGAGGGTGATCGGCAGGCGCCACCCCTACCACCCCCATCTCCTTTCCATGCTGGAAGCGGCCCGCCTGGCCCGGGGCATCCACCTCTACTACCTGGAAAAGGGCTTCACCCAGGGCACCAAGTCGGGGCCCACGGACCTGGTGACCCAGGCGGACCGGGAGTCCGAGGAGGCCATCAAGGAGCTTCTCCTAAGCCGCTTCCCCGAGGCGGGCTTTCTAGGCGAAGAGGGCGGGAGCGAGGGCAGCAAGGCCCTGCGCTTCATCGTGGACCCCCTGGACGGCACGGTCAACTACGCCCACGGCTTCCCCTTCTACGGGGTCTCCCTGGCCCTCGAGGCCGAGGGGGCCATCCAGGCGGGGGTGGTCATGGACACGGCCCGGGGGGAGACCTTCTACGCCCTGAGGGGGGAAGGGGCCTACCTGGACGGGAGGCCCATCCGGGTCACCCAAAGGGCCGAGCTCTTAGGAAGCCTTCTCGCCACGGGCTTCCCCTACGACGTGGCCAAGGACGCCGAGAACCTCATCTACTTTGGGCGGGCCCTGAGGCGCGGGCTTCTGGTGCGCCGCCCGGGGGCCGCCGCCCTGGACCTGGCCTACGTGGCCGCGGGGCGGCTCGAGGGCTTCTGGGAGGTGAAGCTGAACCCCTGGGACGTGGCCGCCGGGTGGCTGTTGGTGGAGGAGGCGGGGGGAAGGGTCACGGACCTGGAGGGGAAGCCCTACCGCCTGGGCCACCGCTACATCGTGGCCACCAACGGCCAAATCCACGAGGCCCTTTTGCAGGCCCTGCTTAGCGACTAAAATCTCGGGTATGGACCTCGAGGCCAAGAAGAAAGTCCTGAGGAGCTTCACCTACGGCCTTTACATCCTCACGGCCCAGGACGGGGAGGAGGTGGCGGCGGGCACGGTGAACTGGGTGACCCAGGCCTCCTTCCAGCCCCCCCTCATCGCCCTAGGGGTCAAGGCGGAAAGCCGCCTCCACGCCCTCATTGAGCGCACGGGGAAGCTTTGCCTCATGACCCTGGCCCACGACCAGAAGGGGATCGCCCAGGACTTCTTCAAGCCCACGACCCGGGAGGGGGACCGGCTGAACGGCCACCCCTTTGCGCCCTCCCCCACCTTCGGCCTGCCCCTCCTCACCGAGCTCCCCTACTGGCTGGAGGCCGAGGTGCGCCACCTCTATAAGGGCGGCGACCACAGCCTGGTGGTGGCCGAGGTGGTGGAGGCCGGGGTGCGGTACGAGGCCAGGCCCCTGGTCATGTGGGACACGGGCTGGTTCTACGGGGGCTAAAGGACTACGATCCCCACCTCTCGGCCCTCGGGGAGGAGAAAGGCCCGGAAGCCGTCGGTGCCGAAGATGACGTAGGGCACCCGCCAGCGGGCCTCCTGGAGGTCCGTGGGGCTGGGGAAGGCGGGGCCCTTGGGGTGGGAGTGGTAGATGGCGAGAAGGGCCATCCCCTCCTTCTCCAGGGCCTTCAGGGCCTTGAGGAGGGCCAGGGGCTCGGCCAGGTA
>Ga0081478_149594_pt1 | contig 37322 bp, 50 predicted proteins | sample OctSprmetagenome_FD_70983 | JGI IMG/M metagenome (GOLD analysis project Ga0081478, IMG submission 70983) | Hot spring and microbial mat streamer communities from Octopus Spring Streamers, Yellowstone National Park, USA - T=80-84 v2 (version 2) | ecosystem: Environmental > Aquatic > Thermal... | reverse complement strand
GCCGCATGCTTCCATGTCGTCGAGGACGTCCAGCGCCTCGCGGGAGAAGGGGCCGTATTTATACATCTTCCAGCGGAACACCGTAGCGCCGAACCTCCGATACAGCTCCCTGTCGATGAAGAACAGGAGCTTCATGAGCTCGGCGCGGGCCCATGGCCCGCGCTGCAGTACGTGCCGGATCAAGTCGGCCCTCCAGGCGTCGAGTGCAACTTCCATGCAACGTCGGTGCGTCCGGCTATAAAAACTTTGAACCTAACTGACAGCATCCGGGCAGACGCTGTTTCCGATTCGAACACATGCGTTGCACATCACTGCATGCAGCTGCTGCATCCGCTTCCTCCTTTTCCTTCCATCTTTAAATACCCCCAACCGCCGAGAAGCATGGAGCAGAGGGGGTGCATAGAAAAGCTGGTGCACGAAGACTCGTACGTCCCGCTGGCCGATGTGCCCGTTCCATGCGGCGTGAAGCACATAAGGGAGGAAGCTGTGGAGCTCCTGACTGGCGAGGGGCGTGCAGTGGAGCGCCAGCTCATATACACGCTGGCCCAGGAGAGAGTTGCCGCCTGCATGGCCTTTGTATATCTGCTGGCGCAGAGCGACGTAGAGGTGCTTAGGTCAACCGTTCTGGAGGGGTACAGTCTGTTGCGGGAATACCTGTTCATGCAGGGGACGTCCGCGCGCCGCAGACAGGCGGCCAGAGCCGGCACGGCCTGCAACACTCTTTTGAGGACAAACTTCGCGCTCCAGCCGGCGCGCTGGGGGAGGACGCGCGTTATAGCGTCAACAGTGCAGACAAGGCTTCTGTTGGCATATCTGCCGTTTGAGCCTCTGAGACCTACGGCTTTAAGCCGTTCTGAAGCGGAGGCCGTAGTGGACTTCGCAATTGGCCTGAGACAGGTTGCCGTTTCTGCATATCTGCGCGGCGGAACCCCCGCCGACGTGTTGCGCTCACTGGAGGACTACGTCCGGGATGCGTCTAAACGGCTGGAGGACGTGATCCGGCTGGCGCCGGTGGCCGACCACCTGTACGACGAAGCTACGTATACGTGGTACTACCTGCGGCGCTTCGGCCTGCTCTAAATCCCCGCTTTTTCCGGAGCGTACAGCTACTTTTCAGCCGCCGGGACGGCCCGGCAACAGGGATTACCTTACAGGGATGTCTTGACAGGGATAATTATCCCTGTAAGGTAATCCCTGTTGCAACTGTAGAACGGGCAAGAAGGCAGAGTTGTGAGAAGGAGCGGCCGGCGCCTCTACATACCGGGTCAGACCGGCCCCGCAGGCGTTTGGCATCCATACGGCGTCGATGCGTCTAAAATTCCGAGCCTAACTAACGGTCAACCCCCAGGCGGGCGTCTGGCGCACGGCGTTTTCGACGGTTGTTCAGGTGCCGAATAAACAGGGTGCGGACATGTCGATGGAGCAGATTGATCCCAAATGAAAAAAGACTGGTTTTACCTCCTCGGAGTAACCTCGACTGTATAGTGCATCAACGGGCACCTCCTGCTCTGCGACCTTAGATCTTCTGCCATCAGTTCGAAGGTGTATAGGCCGGTTCTGTTCAGTTGCACGTACGCATCTATCTTAACATACCAGCGGCCGTTATCCAGCACTCTGCTTACCGTAAATGTGCCCTCTGGCTCCAGCGCGTCTTTGCAACTCGACGGTGGATCCAGGTACTTGCAATAGTAGACGCTGCCCAGATCGTAGCGCACACGGTAGTTTATGTTGCCCGCGTGCGGCGCGTATCTGACGACAAGCGCAACGGGCCTCATCGCGGGGTCGGCGTAGCCCTCCGCAGTGAACCTCCCGCCTTCGTAGAGGGGCGGGGAGACCCAGTCGATCCACTTCGCCACCATCCAGAACACGTAGTACTTTATGCCGCCCCTGCCTCCGTACCTGTACGACGACTCCATGGCAACGTAGTTGTAGCACGGGTTCAGAAAGGCGCCGCCCCTGTAGTAATGAATGGCGTTGTCTACCCCGTATCTGAAGTAGTCTCTCTTCAGCTCTTCGGGAGAGGTGTACGAATATTCATTCCATATGATGGCCTCTTCAACCCCGTAGAGGCCCCCGTTCAGGCGGGTGTACCAGTACAGCGGGTGCCTGCCCTCCCTGTCGTAGGCGCTGATCAAGCCGCTACGGCCAAGGTACTCGGCGCGCCACTTGGCTACGTTGAGCTCGATGAGGTCTACGGGCGGAGCCTTCTCGCGCGGGAGGACAATCTGCACCTGTAGCAACGGAACCGTACCATTTCTCACCTCGTTCAGGTACCTCACCGCATCAAGCTTGTTCCGCAGAGCCGCCAGATGGGGGTCATCTGGCTGGTTGGCCGTAGGGAGACAACATGCAACAACGGCGAAGGCAACGACGAAGGACAGCACTAAGACAGCTTCGCCAATTGTTCCACTACCGCGGCACCTGTCCACGTCGTTTTCCAGATGGATATTTTTAAGCTTGGCGACGTTCAACTCCGCCTCTTCTCCCGTCCCCGCAGGGATAATTATCTCTGTTAAGAAATCACTGCAGGCAGAAAACCGTGGAATGGGCAAAAAGACTGGGATTCGGACAAAAAGGTGGAGTTGACCGGAGAGCCGCTCACGCCTCTGGGGGACGCCAAACACTGAGAGGTCTGCCAAATCTGAAAAGACAAGCTCGTAGCGTGCCCTCTGGAAGTCCTCCCTGATGACCTTGTCGCATCTTTGGCGAACAGCATGCGGAAGCCCGCCTCCCTGAGGCCTCGGTTCAGGCCCCCGCGCCCGAAAACAGAGAGGCGGTGCGCGCGCTGCTCTGTGCCCTACGTCCTAAAATTATCCAGTTCCAAAAATGGGCGTGCGGAAAAAACGCTATGGATCCGTTCTGGAAGGCAAAGAATGTGATGAAGAAAGTTGTTGAAACAAATAATTGGAAACTGGCCTCAGAACTGTTGCAAGATCTTTTGCAACACGAAGAGTTGCAACAGTTTAAGAAGTCTCCCAGCCCCTTTGTGCAGCTGGACGACGTGTTCGACGACGTGGCCAAGCTGACTGTGTTTATCATGTCGCTACACCCGCCGATTCCCAATGCCGAAATCCTGGCAGACAGCATATCGTTCTACGACGTAGCGGAAGGGCTGATGTCCATGCACGTGTTCGGCAAATTCGACGTCCGCTACATGCCCAGGGCGCATCAGCTACAGCAACGCGGGGAGAGGATCAGCCTAAGAAAGACCAAAAGGCTTCTGGAAGAGGTCGGCATCGTCAAAGGCGGCGTGCTGACGGGCGTCGGGCAGATGGCCGCCAAGTCCTTGCTCCACTACGTTGTCCGCCGCGGCCTTTACCTGGAGAGCATATACCTCAGCGCCCTCATCGCCTGCGCCCTGCGCGCGGAGATGCACAGCTTCACAGGCCCAGGAGCGGCGGCGGTGCTGATGGAGGCCGCCGCCAGGCACAGGAGGCTCGTGGACGCAGTCAGGGAGTGGCTACGCACGTCGCCAAAGCTGTACCACCGCGACCTGCCGCTGTTCTACGAGTGGGAAGACGCCGTTAAGGACTTCGCCATCACACACACAGAAAAGGCGGAAGGCTTCCGGCTCTCGATCTAAAACCCCCTTTTTCCACGGCTCCCTCCCTGGACGGAAAAAAAAGGTTTTCCGCACCGTCCCCTAAACGCGTTTGCTAGAACTGGGGCTGTCTTCCGGCTTCCGGCCCACCGACGTGTATCCACACGCCCACTCGCGCCAGCCCTCCGCAAGGAGCCTGTGCCACCTCTCGAACTCGCGCCACCCCTCGGCGAGGAGCCTGTGCCGCTGCTCGGACAAGTGCCAACCGTAGAAGTTCGTCTTTGGCAACAGAGGGCAAGGCTTCTGCCGCGCTACGTTGCGCCTTGCGCTCACCACAGCATAGGCTTCGTCTGCCTATATAAGCTTTTACGGCCCTTTCTGCAGACGCCATTCCTCTCACCGTAGACAGTGCCGCGTCTGTGTGTTGCGGATTGCGCAGGGCTCCAGGAAGAGGCAACCGTGCCTTCCACAGGTAGACCAAGGCCTTTTAGTAGCGCTCCTGGTAGGCGGTAGAGGTACTCCTTTGTTGCATTCCCCTAAGGAACGGCGTCTTTTGCAAACAGCTGTATTTTACGGCAATTTTTGTTCTTTAAATACGAAACAACATAATTTGTTCATGGGCACGAAAAGATCAGTGGGAATGGGGGCGCCGATTTTGTACCTTATATTGATAGCTATGTTGGCGTACTTTGAATACGGCAGATCTGTTGATGCTGTATTTGCCGGCCTTCTATTAGCCGTGTTGTTGGAAATAGCTGTACTCATTGCCCTTATTCCATTCGTAGGCCTCATTGCTTATCTGTTTATAATAAACACAGTGCTCAACTGGTTTTCGACATTTACCGGGTTCCCAAATACGGGGCTCACTATAACAGTTGCGTTTTGGATTAGTGTGATTGGCGCTGCAATTATTAACTTGGTCACAACGTTGCTCACAGTGCTGTACCTCAAACGCCGTTAAATCCACTTTTTCCGATTCTAAGAACTTCTGCGACAAACTCCGAACCGCTTGCCGGCTCTGCCCGTATTGGTGTCGGGAACTGCGCGGCGTGGGTTCCGTGTAGCGGCTGAAGTGGCGAAGCCAGTTCGACAAAACAACATACGCCGACAGGCATATGGAACTGAGAATCGGGGTTCAGGAGGGATTATTAGACAAAACAACTCACAAGTTAATGAAAATGATGGCAAGCTACATTTCGCACAAATACGAGATCTGGCCAGCATTTATGGATCTGGAAGGGGCAATATTTGAAGATGTAGATGAGCAATTATGCATCAAAATCATAGATGATGTGAAAAGGAAGTTCAAGCGCCAGCTCAGATATATTGAGGTGGCGTGTCTGTAACCCCCTCTTTTTCTTCTCTTTTCGACGGTGAAAACAGAGCCGAAAGCAGAAGAGCCAACAATCCAACCCCCTTCAAGCCTTCCGAGGCAAAAACATAAGCAGATGTGAATCATTAAACAAAGATGCCGAAAAGGGGACATGGAAGAGAGGATGCCCACTATGTGCTGGGGCCGCCTCAATGCGGCATGCTTTGTGTGGCTGGCGGCGTTGCTGGTAGCGCTGGATATCATATAGCACTGTAAATCTAATTTCTTTTTTTCTCTTGGCGTCATTCACACTTACATGGGGTTTGGTTCCGGCGCGGCTCTGCGCAGACTCTGTCTCTACACGTAGCTTTTGTGGTGGACATTGCGCATTCCCATAGGCTTCTTCTTTCCTACGACGCATTCCACAAATGTCTTGGGGGTTGCGGCCATGGATTGGTTCTGCACGTGTACGGGCGCCGCTGATTTTATCGCCCTGAAAACCGAAGTCGGCTTCTTTTTTCCTGTTTTTGAAAAAGGGGGTTGGGATCAGCGGCACTCCGGCGGCAGTCCTCCGCACTCCTCCGGGATCACGGTCTCGCCCAAAACTACGCGCGCAATGCGTGCATATGGCGTCCCTGGTTCCATTCTTTCTAGTTCCTTTTTCATCCACCTCTTTCTGCAGAGGAGGTAGGCCTTTAGGCATAGGATCGGCTCGTAGCATACCGCTCTTTCGCCACAACTTATCGCAAGCGTTCCGTCGCGCTTCTTGAGACCCAGCGCGTAGGGGAGGAGCTCCTTGAACTGTTTGTACAGCAGGCCGCCGAACCTCTTTGCGACAAAATCCATCCAGGCCAGTACTGCAATGCGGCAGAGCTCGTTCTTTTCTCGCAGAAGTCTTTTTTCGAGTATATTATAGCAGTGGTCTAGTTGTTGCTTCGTTTTTGAACATATTGGTTCCATGCCTGCAATAACACGCAGAAATGTGTTGAACTGGAAAAAGAGGGAGTTTTACGACACGGCCTGTAGCGCCGCTTTTTCGAGCTGAGCAACGTCTCTGACGTAAAACACATTGCCGAGACTCTTCAGCATCTGCACCCACTTGTATCTTTCGCCCGCCGGCGGTATCAGTATTAGTTTCGTCCTGTGGCCGCACCTTTGGATGAACTGCCTGACGAGCACTTCCGGCGCGTCAGAGATTCCATCGCTGACAATTATGTGCAGGCTGTTGCCAGGCTTCCGCAGGGCCTCCTCCATCACCCGCGATATGTCGGTACCCCCGTCCGCCCTAATCTTCAGCAACGTCTCCACGACGTCTTTGGGAGCAACCTGATCCACCTCTGTATCGAAGAGGTATATCTCGGCGCTGAAGCGGCGGTGCAGCGCCAGCGCGAGGCCTGCGGCGGCGGATATCTTAGGCGTGCCGTCCTGCATTGCCCCCGCCATGGAGCCGGACTTGTCCACGTAGAGGACGAGCTTCAGCTTGGTGCCTCTCTCCCGCACGGTTATCTGCTTCGCGGCAACTTTTGCCGCAAACAATTCTGGGGACACGTCGGCAATTGCCAACTCGTACGGCGTAGCGTCTATTATCTGCTCGTACCGCGTCATCAACGTTACGCCGGAGATGCCGCCCCAGAGGCTGGACGCCTGCTCCGCGGGTTCGCTGAAGGCCGACACAAATCTGCGGAACATCTTAGCCGCGTCTTTGAGGAGCCTGACCCTCCGCCTGAAGCCGTCTGGGTCTGACAAGAAGCGCCAGACCGACAGCCCCTCTAAAGTGTAGTTACGGCCGCCGCAGAGCACCGCAACCGCCGCCTCGGCCTCCCCCCTGGCTTCTACATACCGCTTCAGCTCTTCGGCGATTTTGTCCAGCTCTTCCGCGGCTGACCTGCCGTAGCTCGCTGCCTGCCTCTCCAGCGCCGCCAAGAGCTTCTTCGGCCCTCCTACAGAGGCGGCGTCCGCCTCCATGCCCCGGGGCACCCTGCCCTCTTCCAGCTGTTTCATAACTTCGTTTAGCTCGTCGATCTTCCTCCTCGCGTACCCCAGCTTCATGAGCATCCTAACCGCGGCCGCCACTGAAAGCTCCACAGACCCCCTCGTCAGCTGGTTCAGCTTGGCGTAGCTGGGCGACTTTACGATGGACTCCACGAATGCCCTCCAGGCAGGCGCAAGCCTGTTCTTAACCTTAAGCGCGGCGGCCACATCCTTAGCATCCCTGAAGTACATAATGTAGCCGTCGGCCACTTGGTACTTCTTCGGCGCTAGTCCCCACTGCCGCGCGAGCATCGAAACCCTCTCCATCCCCACCCAGTGGAGCTCGATCGGCTCGAAGATTTTAGCCCTGAAGGCGGATCTGGGGTCGATCACAACCTCAATCCGTTGCGGATGCGGCTGATCTTCAGGATGTACTGTTGCGCCTCTTCCATCAGCGGTTTGATGAGCTCCTTCATCCACGGCTCGTCGGCCAGCTCTTCGACGTTGTACGCCGCTACTTTGTTGAATAAGGCCAGCGCCTCTTTGTGTTCGCCGTGATCATACAGATGCTTCCCGTCGTCCAGCATCTTCTTCAGCTCCATGTATTTGCCGAACATCTCAGCCAAGGCGCGGTCTAAGTCCGCCAGCTCTTCCGGCGTCCTTGCCACGTATCTGATCAGCTTGACGGCAGCCTGGATCGCAACTGCGTCGTTTGCGGCGCCGTGCAACGCCAGGTGCGCCAGGAACAGCTTAAACAGCTTCTCTATGGCCGTCCGGTCGCTGACAAAAATGCCCTTTGAGGTGGCTAGCTGAATCAGAGGTATAACGTGCTTCCTGTAGAGCGGCAATGCGTGCGGCGCCAGCGATACCGCGTACTCGTGGAGGGTGGCCACGTCCTCCGGCGACGCAACCTGCTTAATCTCCGCGCCGTTCAGCCACTTGGCCTCCAGCGCCTTGACCATGAGGTCAACGTTCCCAAGAGGCTTCACAAACACTTTGACAGCAAATCTGTCGTACACGGCCTGCAGCTCGTCGTCTTGAGGCGCCTCGTTGGACGCGGCTACGGCGGTCCACAGCTTAGCTGGGATCGCCATACCGGTAAACGGATCGTACAGCACGCGCTCGTTCAGCAGCGACAAAAGGGCGTTTAACAAGGCGGGAGACGCCTTAAATATTTCGTCGAAGAACGCCAGCCAGCTGTCAACAATATGACTCCACTGCCGCTTCACCTCGCCGCTCCTCAGCGCGGGGATGTTTATCGGCCCAACCACCTCGTCTAAAGTGGTGTAGCGGGTCATCAGCGCCGTGTACGCCCTAACTCCCAACAGCCTCGCAAGAACCGTAGCCAGCATGGTCTTCCCCGTCCCCGGGGGCCCAACCAATACGACGTGCTCTCTTGCAACCAGCGCCAGCATGACGGCCTCCACCTCCCCCGTCCTCCCTACTAGAACTCTGTTCAGAACTTCGCCAACCTTTATGAGGTTTTTCCTCGCCTCTTCAACCTTGTTCTGGGTAAGTTCGGTTTCCATGACCCAGAAAAAACAGGAACTTTTAAACATATAAGACGCAAGGCGCGGCCCTGCGCGCCTTCTCCAGGGCGTTTGAAAGCGCACAGTAGTCCTCAGCCAGCACGTAGTAGACGTAGAACCCGTGCACCGGCCTGTCCCAGGCGAGCCTCAGCTCGATTTTGGCCCCGTTGCACATCAGGTGCATCCTGGGCGGGGGATCCGGCAGCTGGTCTGCCCGAACCGCCACCTTCCTCCTGCTCCTTATGCGCAGTTCAACAGCGCGGCCGTCCGCCGCCAAGACGCTGACCCTCCTCACCATCAGACTTCCGTGTGGATTATCTTTACCTCGGCTCTTATCTTCAGCTCCCTTAACAACTCCCTAACCTTATCAGCTACCTCCCTTGCAACGGCTTCATCCTTCAAAACAACGGCAACTAGATACACATCGCCGCTTGCTGGTTCAGCGGCTTCCTCTTCCTCTTCATCCTCAACCCCCTTCTTAGCTTCAAGCTTCGAAATAAGCGCCTCAAGCGCCTCGGCGCCGTGCGGAATTAAGACTCCCACGCCGCCGGTTGCTACCGCCGCGTCTTTGAACTCCGCCTTCACCAAGGCCTGCATCTTGTCCAGCACGCTACATATGGCTCCGTAGCAACGCCCCCTCTTGCTGTAGCTTACGCTGTAGTGAACCATGACGGCTGCCGCATCTGCCGAGTCCTCAAGAACCTCCATGTCGTAGACCGTATAGTTTTCTGTCGTCTTCTTCTTCACGAACTTCACCTTCTTGAACGACAACGTCAACAGCGAGACCTGCGGATCGGTGCTGACCCCCAGCTTGGCGGCCAGCTCTTTCAGCTTTTCCGCATACGGCTTTGCCTGCTCTAACACTTCGGCGGGCACCTCTTCAGATGCCTTAACAGCAAAACACCAAACTCCATACGCCTCATCTGCCTCCAGACTCCCCCGCAACAGCCACCCCCCATACTTCCCCTTCTGGAGCTGGAGGTAGGAATTCCCTATCAACATGAAGGCAGAGTCTTCCTGTGCTTTAAGGAGGATTTCCCTCGCCTTGTTCTGGACAAGTTCGGTTCCCATGACCTAGGAAAAAGTGGAATTTTTAAACATGTCCACCGCCTGGCCCCAGGACAGCTACGCTCCTCGCCCAACGCATCCCTAGGGGCTGTTAAGAACAGGAGGGAAAAAACAGGTTATTTAATATGGCGCGCAATGATCTTGATCGCTGAAGGCGACGCAAACTGCCTCAGCAGAAACATGTCTACGCCGCTGAGCCACAGCGCCGCCGCCGCGGCGGCCCATGGATTTCTGCCCTGCAGGGCCCTCCGGTTCTTCTGGATCAACTCAAGCGCGTTTTTCGCCGCAACTGCTGGAACCCCCAGCCTCGCCGCAATCACCGCAACGTAGTGCTCGTGCTTCGGCACACTCTTGACGGATTCCGACAGGTCTCTTACGACTCTTTTCATCTTCTCCAAGCTCTCGACGTAGTCTGCGAAGTCGTCCAGGGGCCGCGGGGCCTTCAACATGCGGCAAGACAGGAACAGCGCCGCGGCGGCCAGGGCCTGCGGCGGGTGGCCCCGGCCGACGAACCGCCTGGCCAGCTCGGCCGCGTTCTGCGCACATGCATCCGGAAGGCCGAGCGCGCCGCACAGCCTCTTGATCTCCTCCTCCAATGCGGCGTAGCGCACGGATAGGACGTCCTTCCGGTACTTCTTCAGTCGGCGCCACCGCACGTCAAACACAATCTGGTTCTTGTAGTCCCTATCCATGAACTATGCCCTGGCCAGAGCCAACATTGAATTGGGGAAAAAGAGCTACCGTTTTCCGCATCTCCGCGGCCGTTGGCTTGCACGCAACAACCTCAGCAACCGATCGGCCTCTCCACGCTCCAGGGCCTCCCACAGCGGCGAGCCGCGCCGCAGGAGGTACTTCCCGCCGCCCAGCCTCTTCAGGTACCCGGCATCGGCGAGCCTCCTCAGCAACGCCGCGGCGGCACGCCTTTCATCGCAGAGCGCCTTTGGCTTCAGCGTCACGGCGTTCCCCTTTGCCTTAAGCACCAGCATGCGCATGCGCTCCAAGGGGCCGCACCTACCGCGCCGCATCGCTCTCCTCCATGGCGGCATACTTCAACACGGCGTCTACGTAGGGGGCAGGACGCCACGCCACCACCCTGTAGTCCGCCAGGTAGAGCGCGGGAGGCCTCGCGGGCACCACGACGCGCTCCTTCACGCCGTCCGGCTTCACCCCGATTATTTCTGTCTTGGACATGGCCTCCCTCACCAGCCCCCACCTCCTCACGGCGCCGTACTTTTTGGCCAGCTCCTCCTCGGCCCTCCTCACCTCGTCCAGGTTTATGACAGGGATCTTTATCCACATCTCTTTGTAGCTGTCGGCGAGCCGCACGGCAAAGTGCGCCAGCGGCCTCACCCAGGCGTATTTGCCGCTACGCAGAGGCGCCTCCCTCGCCCTCAGCGCCTCCTCCGCCTCCCTCAGCTTCATACGGAGCTCCTCCCTCTCTTTCACGTACGACGCAACGTCGAACCTCTGGAGCGCCTCTTCAAGCCTCTCGGCGTGGGCCGCCAGCGCTTCGACCGCAGACGCGAGGAAGGCCACCTTCTTCTTCGTCTTCCTCAGCTTCAAGTACATCACAACGGCAGACGCCAACGCAACGGCAGCCACAACAACAAACATCATCTACAACAGTTTATTCCAGAGAGGTAGCTGTACAAGACGGACTGAGATACAGACTGGTGCTCAGCGAGGCCGTTCACCCCGTCCGCCAGCAACCTCACCCACTCTCTGATGTATGCGCTCACTATCCTGGCGTGTTGCACCACCAGCTTTCTGTCTGTTTCTGTGTATTGACACTTGTGCCGCTTGGCGTACTGCAGGATTATGTGGGCGGGCTTGTCCAGAGATATCCAGTTGCGCCTGTTTGGGTCTATGCCGTCTAGCACAATGCGGCGCACCGCCTCACATACTACACACTTAGGTATAGACGTCTTGAGCTCCTCCTTTGCCGGCTTCCCCATCGCCGCAACTACGTCGAACCAAAAACACGGTTCCACCTCCACCTCCCCCCTGGCGGCCGCTATAAAAAAACTCCTAACCTGTTCCGGATCCAGTTCCGCCAAGATATGCGCAATCACGGCCTAAACAGAAGTGTAGACGCCTTAGGCCTTTTCTTTGCGCTTCTCCACACCTCATATGCCAGATGCGGATCAGCCTCAACTCTTCCCTTGGCTACTTTTATCAAGAGCTTCCTGATCAACGCCGGATCCAGCTTGTCCCTCATGGTCACCGCCCCAGCATCTTGCTGGCCGCCCTGCAGTCTATTCCGCCGCGTTGCTCCACGTAGTTCAGTATCAACCGCACCACATCTGCCGTGCAGTGTTCGCCGAACAGATACGTGGCGAATTTAGAAGCGAAGTCGTCCAGGTCGGCAGACTGCGACACCAGCTCCGCGAGCTTCTGCCTGTCTCTGCTTCGCCACTTCTCAAGCCCAGGCAAACCAGGCGCAACCCCGCCCCTGGCCACCTTCACTAAGTCTTCCCTCTTCTCCGGGTCTTTAAGCGCCTCCAGCAACTCGTTCCTCTCAAGCACAAACCTAACCGCGGCCGCCGTCGCAACGTCGTCCACCACCGGCATCAGCCACCCCAAACCATTGGCCTTCAGCACCGCCTTCACGTCTGGCGCCTCGGGGGCAGGAGGCGCCTCCGGCTTTTCCGCCACGCGTTGCTGTTGCATCAGTTGCTGAAGAGTCTCTTTGATCCTGGCCGCCGCCATCGAGGGAGGTTTTGTCTGCACTGGGGTGGGCTGAAGCATCGGCGGAGGAGATTGAGACACCTCATCTGCAACTATCTGTTTATCTGCCGGCGCCTCAGGCCGCTGCTGTGTGCGGCACAGATGAGACGGCAAGACGTGGCGCTGGCACAGCGTCTGCTCATCAGCCAGCCTCAAGAGGGCCTCCTTGGGGAGCGGAACTCTGAACACAGCCGCCACGTCGTTCGCCACCTCCGCGCAGAGCCCCCCGTCAGTACAGCGAATCACGTGGACATCGTAGAGGCCGTCCCGAACGTAGTAGTTGGCATCCGGCACACATACCGCCCCACCCTCCCCCACAAAGGCAAACACCACATACGGAAACCTCCCCGTGGCCTTCAAGACGTGCTCCAGCTCCGTCTGCTGGCTAATCCGCCTGGACTCCACAGGCGGCCCGCACAACTTCTCCACAGCCTCCCTAGACATGAACACCACCTCACCAGCCAGCCCATAGGCTTTGAGGAGCCTGGTGGCCTCTGCTACCTTTATCTCCAGTGGAACCATCTTGGGCTCAGTTTGATTCATGATTCAACAAATTCAGCTAGTATTTAAACAAATTCGCCTACAGGGATAACACAAAGGCACCCTTTTCTAAATGCGAAAATCTGCAAAAAGACGCGAAAAGGCGCAACTTGCAGAACGCCACTTGTTGCCGGCCCCCACCGAGCAACACTGTACATACGACCTCAAGGTCTTCTAAAAAGGAAAAAAGAAATTATTGTTGTTGCCTCCTCCTCTCCCTAGCATTTAGGCACATTAATGTAATGTATACCAATGCTTGAAATAGCTCACCTCTTATTATCCTCTGTTCTTCCATGTCTCTAGGATTAGGCCTTGTTTATATTCTTTATGATGCTCAGAGATGTCCTTACAGGGGCAATTATCACCGCCAAGAAATCTGTGGTGTTCTGGTTCAACTTGTTTGGTTTATCTTCAGACGACGCAGATGTTTTTAAAGACGTGTTTAAAACTTCGCATGGGTCATGTGATCAGCCCCAAGGGGTGGGCATATTTAGTTGTGAACGAAGTGGATCCCAACTCGAAAGACGACTGGAGGGTTGTTCGGCTGTCGCCTGTTTTGGTTCTGCCGCCTGCCAGGCTGGCCGACGTCGGGGGGCAGTGCGTCGTGGAAGGGGAGATAGGGGTTGCAGAAGTCTTCCTTGGGTGGGCAAGGAGGGAGCCTCCCCCTCCTTGGTTTGAGCTGTCGCTGGGCTGGAGGAGGTACTGGGTTAAGATGGCTCCTGCCTACAGCGCCTCGGCGCCTCTGTCGGCCCCAGCCCACCGGCTGTACATCCTCTGCGCAGACAGGAAGTGCGATCTGTCTCCGCTCTTTGCCTTGGCCGACCCCCTCAAGCATCCCAACTACGCAACTCCAATCATACGGGCCCACATGCATGCGGAGGCCGACGGCAGGTGGATGCCAATATGCGATGTCGTGAACTGTTCCCAGACCTTATTCGCATCGTCGAACTACGACAACACGGTGGGGAAGGGCGCACTGGACACCCTCAGCGACCCCGAGAAGTTGCATGTTTTGGTGAAGCTCACCTACGACCGCTCCAAGGAGACCAGGAAGGTGGGCTACCGCCTGGAGCTCTGGTCGCTCAACCCGGACGAGGTGCCGAAGCACCTAGGCATAACGGGCACCTTCACCACAGTAGCCACCGCGGCCCTGGGATACATAATCCACATGGTGCCGAAGGTAGACAGATACCTCCGGCTCCAGCCAATCACAGTCCTCTGAACGAAAAAAGAACGTGTTAGGGAGGAACTGATCGGAACAGCTCTACGAGCTCTGAATACCCCATCAGCTTGGCGGAGTCCAGCGGCGACGTGCCGCGGCTGTCGCGGATGTTTGGGTTAGCACCGTGCGCAACCAACAACTTGGCAACTTCGTAGCACCTCTTCCTCTCCACGTCCCACTTCGCGCATTCGCGGATCAATATCTTCAGCGGCGTCTCGCCGTATACATTCTTCGCGTTTACGTCTGCGCCTCTAAGGACGAGCTCTACAATCTCTTTATTTATGCTTTTCGCGGCATAATGAATGACAGTATTGCCCTTGCCGTCTTTTGCACTTATGTCGGCTCCATATCGGAGCAGCAGCTTCGCCACCTCCACGCACCCCGCCTGCGCCGCCAGGTGAAGCGGCGTGCGGCCGTCGCCGTCAACCGCTTTGATATCAGCGCCGTGTTGAAGCAGAAGCATTGCCACGTCGCAGTGCTCGTATTCAAGCGCCAAGTGAAGCGGCGTCATGCCCTTGTTGTCGCGGATGTTTACGTCGGCATGCGGCATCAGCGCCTTCGTTGCTTCGGCAGAGCCGCTCAGCGCGGCGATGTGCAGAGGCGTCAGGCCGCCTTCGTCGCGTGCATGGGGGTCGGCGCCGTACTTGATAAGGATTGGAATCGCTTCCGGGCAATACTCCGCCGCCTCGTGGAGCGGCGTCATTTTCACGTCGTTTTCGGCATTTGGGTCAGCGCCTTGCTCAAGAAGGCGGCGTATTTTATTCGTTCTGCACTCTATCACAGCGAAGTGCAAACCAGTGTATCCATAGCGTTTCATAACCCTCGCTACGCCTTTAATGTCCGCGTTTTTAATGGCTTCAAGCAGTTCATGGATATCTCTGTCAACATCTTTCCCGGCCTGAGAGCTTCCCATGAATTGAAATGGGCATTTGAATCAAGTGGAATCACAGAACTCCCTCACAAGGATTTCCTAACAGGGATAGCTGTCCCTACGATGCCGTCCCTGTCGGCGACAAGCTTAAAAATGTGGATGTTTCTACATGCGGCTCATAGCTACAGGCGGAGTAGCGCCAGCCAGCCCCGATGACCCCCGCCCGGGGCGAGGAACCTCCTAGACCGACTCAACTGCGGCATCTCTTTCGTTGCGGCTGGCAGTTATCTCTGCGAACTCGCGCAAAAACGCCGAGCTTCTCAGCGGCACCTGTCCAAGACGACTTCCGCCTAAAAACCACATTTAAAAAGGGGTTTTATTGAGCTTCCTGCTGCAGAAGCCGGACGCCCCGCATCTGGGGCGCCAGCCTACAGAGATTGCCCCTGTGGGACAATCATCCCTGTGGACGGGTGGCAAAAAGGTGGGGTTGGGGCGTGCGGCGCCGCCGTCCCGCCGACCCGTCTCCCTCGGCTGTCTCTCCGCGTCGCATGCTGGCTCGGTCTCCGTTTAGCTAGCGGTGGGGGGTTTGATGTTGCGTCTCGCGGTGGATGGCCGCGGCCATGTGCATCAAGGCTTCCGCCGCGTGGGGGGACGTCCGCTCCAGCACCTCCAGGGCCTCGCGAAGGGGCGTCTTAGGCTTCACCTTCGCCCGCCTCAGCGCGGCGCTGAGCTCCTCCACGATGTCCTCCACGGTGACAGCCTTGAGCCAGTCTTGGCCGATCAGCGCCACGTACCGCCTGGCGCCCACCTTCACTGTATAGACCTTCCTGCGCTTTATGAGGTGCTCAAGATAGTACTGCGTAACGCCGTAGCTGGCGCCCAGCTCCTTGGCTATTTGATACACCGGGAGGGGCCCCCTCTCCCTCAGCAACCGGACGATCTCCTCCTCCACGGTTGCGTTGAGCCCGGTTGTGTTAAGGAATTGAATCGACATAACTGGCAACCCGTCAAATATTCATGAACATCTACGAACAGCTGGCCAAGGCCGGCGCCAGTGTGACGTACTTCTGCGCGTACTGCGGCCACGAGTTTGAAGACCCGCCCAAGCTACCCGCCAAATGCCCGCGGTGCGGCAGGGAGCTGGCGGACTTCAGCAAACCCCTGGTGGAGCCCGCAAGGCCCCGCATCCGGAAGAGGTAGGCAGAAAAGACGGAGTTAGAGGTGCTGTGGAAGCTCTTCGATGTCGAAGAACTGCCGCAGGTACTCCACCATCTTCATGTACCGCGCATCGGCGAATACAATTATCCTCCTTCTCAGCACGTCCTCGTACGTTTCACCCTCTTCCTGCCTGGGCCTCAGTATGCGGCCTGCCAGCTGGACGGCCTGCACCGTTTCAACGGTGTCGGGATCCCTCCCCTCTGCCCGGAGCCGCCGCCGGGCGGGGGGCGGCAGGCTGATCCCGGTAAGTATTGCGGCGTCGTACTGGGGCAGATTAACGCCGACCCGCATCTTCCCCCAGGCGTCGGCTATCACGACTCCCTCGGGCGGCGGGTTCAAGGGGTCGTCGCCGACTTCGATGGACATCGAAATGGTCATCCTTGCGGACGTCGTCGAGAAGATTATGATGCGCTTAACGCCGAACTTCCGCCTGAGCCAATTGATTATCAAGTACATTTGCAACCCCAGTCCCTCGTATCGGTCTCTGTAGTAGAAAGCATTAGACGTCTCTACGTACGCCTTCGGCTTCAGCTTCGGCTCAATCACCACCCTCCTGCCCCACCCCTCCGGGGGCCACCCGGGGGGCGGGGTGGCGGTGGCGGCGAAGATGCGCACCCGCCGGGGAAGCTCATACAAGTCAATGCAGTGCAACTCGTCCCCTTCGATCCAGCACGTCTTCTTTTCAGTGCTGTAAAGACTCCACAGCTTGTCTATGATCTTCGGATCCCTCTCGGTGCGCAACCTCTCATTAACCAGCTCTCTTATCACTATGGCAGATGTCAGCTCTTCGGCCCTTACGCCAAGGAGCTGGGCGATTTCGATCAACGGCAACGATGAAATGCGTGGCAAGAAGAATTCATGCGCTTCGTCGATGAACAGAAAGTGCAACAAGTGGATTATTTTGTTCAGCCTGCCGTAGTGGCCGAGTATAATATTGTACCGATGTAGCACGGCCTCCTGTGCCCAGTAGCCGCATACGTCTTCCGGCGCTTGCCTCTCTACGTCCTCAAACGTTGCAAAATCGCCGAAGCTCACGTCAACACTGCGGCGGTACAACCTGCATTGTGGACAGAACCGCTGTGGAATAGACCACTGATAGACGCAGTACTGCCCCGCCCCGGCCGTGAGGATGACGCGGGGCGGGTTCGGCTCGCCCTGCACCATCTGCATCAGCTCCCTCCACTTCTCTAAGAGCAGGAACAGCGTCGGAGCGATGAAGCCAGCCCTCCAGCCCTCCTTCGCAAGCAACACCACCATCCGCATCATAAGGTTCGTCTTGCCCCACCCAGTCGCCGCCTGCAACAGGACGTTGCCCTCCTTGAGCATCGATATCAGCTCTTTGGCCAGCAAGTACCTATTGGAATCCATAACTTACGCACCGTGCAGAAATACGTTGAACCGGGATCCCGCCCTGCGGGGCGTGAGGAACAGGCGTCCCCGGCCGCGGGCCCGCCCGGCCCAGGACTGACGCGCGGGGTGCCTGCGAGGGGGAGCGGCTTGGCCCGCACTTGGTTCAACATGTGGAAATACTGCGGTGCGTCTATGGAAATAATAGTAATCGGAATCGAAAGTGAATACGCCGCCGCCGCGGAAGAGTTGCGGCGACGGGGAGCAAAAGTCGTCTTGGTTCCGGGCAACGCGTTGGCGGTTTACGCCTTTCACAGCGGCTTTCAGGAGCTGAACGGCGATGCCGCAAAGCTTTACATCTCCTCGCTTCTAGAGTCGGCGTACTTCATAGAGTACTACTAACCCCTTTCTCTCTTCTCTACAGTTCAACATTGCCGGCGCAGAGGATCAGAGCTATGGACTTAATCGTGGTGGAGACCTCGAACGTCTGTCCCTTCTGCAACGACGTCTTAGAGCTAGTGGAGGACGAACGCCACGTCTGGTTCGGATGCAGGCGGTGCATGAGGTACGTCAAGAGGGAGAAGAGAGAAGTCGTGAGGAGGTTTGTGGACTACAGGGAAAGGAGGTTCGATTGGATCGGCATGGTGGCTGAGCTGTATCAGCTCTACACAAAATGACTCTTTTTTCTTTAAGGAGAAAAAAGGGGGTTCGTGCCAAGTAGCGGAACGGCTCTTATTTCTTCTTGCCTAGGAGTCTGTAGATTTTTGAGCCGGTGTGCGGCGAGGTGGCGACTGCGAAGAGCATGGAGCCGCGGGCGGTCTGCTTCTCTACAACCTCGTAGTTGTCGGTCTCGAACGCCTGCTTCGCCTTTACGTCGTAGAACCTCAGTTTCGGCTTCTTAGACATGACGGGCATGAACTGATTGATATTTAAACCCATCGCTGAAACTGCGGGGTCATTCGGGGAGTTCCCCTCCCTCTTCGATGTATATCTCCTTCAGCAGTTCGAGCGCAGGCTTCTGCCACACTACGTACGTCCTGCCGCCTATAATTTCGTAGGCGATGACCGCCTTCTTCGAGACCTTCCACAGCCCGCCGCACCGCTCGGCTTGGCGGCACTCCTGTCTTACGCGGTAGATGCTTACGGCCCTGTCGCACTCGTAGACCTCGCCGTCGGAGACGTAGAGCACCCACTCGCCCACCTCGGCCCTCCGCCCGGGCATGGCGGCAAGGGCGGCGCCGCAGTTCCCCCTGCCGAGCTGGTCGAGGGCGATGTCGACGCCCTTCCTCACGCAGAGGTAGCCCTCCGCCAGCTGGACGCACCCCGGAAAGGGGCGGTCGGAGAAGAACCACGGCTCCTCCACCATGCACCAGTACAGCCTGCCCCTCTGCCTGCAACTGGCGCCCGCGGGGCGGTCGCAGAGGACGTACCTCCTGTGCAACCGATCCACGTAGCAACCGAACCTCCCGTAGAGCCGCTCCAGGATCACCGCCACCACCTCCTTCGGCAGGGCCTTGTCGATGCTTTCGATCCTGTGCAACACGTCCTCCACCGCCTTCCCCTCGTAGATCAATTGCACATTCTTCCCAACAACCCTCCAGTTGACCACGTTATATATACCACCTCCAGCTTTAAAACCTGTCGCCCCTGCAGCCAGGCGGCACCAAGTAGACGGGCGTGGCGCCGCCTCCCATGTACAAGACAGGTTGCCCTAAGGCCGCCTGGAGGAGGGCGTTCAGAAAGGACAGCGCGGCGGCGGTTCCGGGAGAGAGCGGGACGTACCTGGAGAAGATCCCGCCGGCCCTCCTGTCTCTGCTTATCAGCTTCAGCAACCTGCCCGGCGTGGCGAACCTCAGGCCGCAGAGGAGGCGCTTCACTTCGGCGGCCAGCTCCTCAAGAGTCCGCGCCGCCGTCTCGCCGTCGCGGCACCAAAGCGTGGTTCTGCCTACAGCTACAGGCACAGCCCGGCCCTCAGCCTGCAGTCTTTCGAGGACGTACTTCGCCTGCGTCTTGGAAACCCCCAGCGCCCTCCTTACCTTCTCCACAGTGGCGCATCCCTCAGACTGCAGAAGCCCGCACGCCGCCTCCGTCCGGGAGAGGACGGTTCGGGTAACACCCCTGGGCATGCATGCAGAAACGCCGCAGTTTTAAAGCAAAACGCCTTTGAACACGGCCCGCCGCCCGGAGGCGGCCAGGTAACACGCGGCGACCTCCAGAAAAGGAGTTGCTGAAGAGGTTTTGAGACGCATGCCGCAATTTCCCATTATTCTCATTGCGATTTTTCCGCTCTTTTGCCACGCTTTCCTCCTTCTCCAGCCAGATAGGGGTTTCTCCCCATCAGCGCGCCGCAGTCGCGGACAGCTAGGTTGGACTTGCCCCTCCCCCGGCCTGGCGGCGGGGGCCTCCTCTTGCGTAGCAATGCCTTATCCAATCGGCGGTTTTCCGCGTGCGCCTCATGCAGGCGCCTTCTGGCTACGAGCAATATGGCGGCTCCATCTCTTGAACTTTGCAAGACTTTGTCCACGTCTTTGGCTGGCAACACCGCCCGCGCTACCACCGCTGTCCACCCCTCTGTGCTTTGCCGGAAGCAGATGCTGGGAAAAAGAGGGGGTTTACCGCCGCCCGGAGTAGCGGCCCCTCCCCGGGGGGCGGTTTTGGCCGACAAAGATGTTTATGTATTTATCGCCGATGTAGATGTTGGCCTTTGCCGTTCTTCCGTTTTTCATGATGATGTGGTTCACCAAGTCCTCTATGTTGCTACGGATGTCGAGCGGCTTCCATGAGACCGATGCGTAGTATGCCCCCTCTTTCTTCGTAGACCTTTTAATCGGCATGGCCACCACATTGCCCTCTTTCTTCAAGACCACAACCCCGTCTGCCCAAGCGGGGGCTTTTTCCACAGCCTCCTTGACCGGGTCGTCCTCCCCCTCGTCCCTCAGCTCTTCGCGTTCCTCTCCACCTTCTTCACCGGCTCCCTCCTCCATCTGACCCGCTTCCTCCTCGGCTTCTTCCAGCTCTTCTGCGCTCTGGCTGTCCGCGCCGCGCAGTACCTCGATGTTTGGCTCGCCGGCGTAGCTTGCGATGACGTACCTCCCATTTACTTCTGCGATGACGAAGTTTCCCTCTACCTTCCTCTCGTAGACGTCTTCGCCTTCGATCACCACAAACATGGGGTCTTTGATGAGGGCGAGCTTCGCGCCCCGCACCTTCACCATATCGAACAGGGGGAAGCTTTTCCCCTTCACCTCTTCCAAATTCACAACCTTCACGCCAAGTGTTTTTTCGATCAGTTCTTTCACATCCATATGAGCGTCTAGGCACGGATTTTTAAACTTGCTCAACGACGACAGGGATAACCCTACAGGGATGTCCTTACAGGGATAATTATCCCTGTAAGGTAATCCCTGTGAGCAGGTGGTAGCGACCTAGACTGCGGATACACAGAAACCATCTCCGCCGGCGTCTACACGGCAACCTTGCCAGCCCGGCGCGGCGGCGGGGTTCCCGTTCGGCGCCGATGCGCCACAGCGAGGCCAAGCCTTTTGAGGCTTATAATCGGAGACTACTCCTCCTCTTCTGGGGAGGCACAAACAGCGGCGATCGGCGGCCCCGCGGATCCGGGAACCCTCCCGCCTGGCCGGGAGACGCGGTGCGGCGATGTTTTTAAAGCTTACGTGCGTGTGTGGATATGGAAACAATTCTCGAATTAAAACTGGAAACGCCGCTTGTCACGACTTATTTAGACCCGGACTGGCCGCTGAGGCCGCACGAGGTGTGGAGACTCTGGCGGTGGTGGGCCAGGGCGCTGGCCGCAGGAACGCTGTATGATCGTGGGTTTTTACGTGGCGCTGAACAAAAAATGTGGTGAAGCTACCGACGCGGGAAGAAGCAGAATGCATTCTGAAAATTGTCGAAAAAGAGATGGGGCTCAGCTTAGGTTCGTGCTTCCGGATAAACTTGGAAAAGGTGGAATTTGGGCCTCCGTGGGAAGTTACGCCGGGTTTCGTAACTCAATATGGGATCCAGCGCCGTAGTCAAGGATGTGAGAAGCTGTGGTACATCAACAGAGGCTCTGCAACGCTCGTCGTTGCTGAAGAGTACACTTGTTCTCTAGACAAAAAAGCAATAGAGGCGGCAATGGGAGCCCTAGCGCTTGCTGTAAGGCTTTCCTGCTTCGGCAGAGGCGGCAGAAGGGGATTAGGTTGCTTCTCAATAAGGGCACATGGAAGATATAGGGAGCTATTCAAAGAAGAACCCAAGGCGCTTATAAGACGCGCGGCAGATGCGGCCGGCGCCGTGGTGGATCGCTCCAGATGCAGAGGGCTCCCGCGCGGAGAGACCTCTCCCTGCGGGCTCCCGCCCGTCCCTGCGCTGAGTGCTGCGCACCGCTACGATGCCTGCGTTAAGAACTTAATTCCGTATATGCTCATCTCAGTGAAGAATATGCGTCAAGAGGATCTATACAGCTTCTGGCAAAGAACCAGATGTTACGACTACATCAATGAAAAAGAGGCGCTTAAAACGTGGATAATAGGCAGCGTTTCTGGGAGGCCGTCTCCGTTGATGTTAAAGATAAGCGGCAATACCGCATATCTTAATGCTTTCGCCTCAGCTGACTGGCCGCGCGAAATGAAAATAGGGTGGCAGAAAATTCAAATCAGAGAGACAGATATATCGACCACTATGGTGCACATTCTGACAGAATTTGTAAACTACGTCGAGAAGCGCGGCGGAGAAGCAACGGTTTGGCCAAAGTCGGGAAGGGAGATATGACTGTACCTGCAAATCTAGAAATCGACAAACGAGAGATAGAGAAGACGTTCAACTGCGACGGCCTTAAGCCGCTGTTAAGCAACGTAGACAGCCATATAGACCGTTTAATAAAGATCCTTGAAGAGAGGTATGCTGTCATATTTGACGCCCGGCTGGCCCTAAAGACTAGGCTCGTCGTCCGCAGTCCGCCGCTTGAGCTCGGCGTGCCTTGGGATCAGCAGTGGAACTTGCCGTACATACCCGCAACCGTGCTCAGAGACGCGCTTCAATTTGCTACAAAGCAGATAATCACTAAATGTTTCGGCACCATCGGCACGTTGGAGGAGCAGTCTTCTGTTGCCGTCTTGGACGCATATCCTACCCAATGCCCATACGGCAGTTCCTTGCTTACTGCCGACTACGTAGAAGCTGATGGGGTATCTGAGCTCGATGAGCCAGAGAAGTTGCCAATAATTACAGTGTCTAGCGGCACCGTGTTTCGCATAGTAGTGCTACGTGCCAAAAGGGCTTTAAGCTGTACGGAAGAAGAGCTGTTTAAAGAACTGTACCGTCTGGTAAAAATAGCCCTTAAACGCGGAATTGGGGCACTGACGACGCTTGGGTACGGCACATTTGACGTCAATTCAATCTAATGCTTCCTTTTTCCTGCAACCACAGTGCCGCTATCTAACTCTCAAGAAGCTTAAAGACCAGGGACGCTTGTTCTTCTGGCAAAGTTGCGAACCGTAAGGCTCCAGTTTTCACCACCTCTGCATGGAGGCCAGTTCGGCGGGCTTGCCGATCTCCTTCTGCAGGAGTCGCTTGGTCTCTCGCGACCTGTTCACAGTGTCGTAGACTCGCTTCAGCAAATTACGTCGCCGTGTGCCAGCTCGCAGACATGCTATACATTGCTTCGCCTCCTTATCGCTAAGGTCAGACTTATTTTTCCAGCTCAGTTTCGGCAACCGATATGTACGATATTAGCTTGAGCCTGTCCTCATCCATGTAGTTTAGATAACAGCTAAAAACTTGTATTTCCGATCCATCTGGCCGTTCTGTGCTAAGCTTTAGGTGTGCCAACAGTGCTACCCATATCGCGTCCTCTGGAACAGGGGCAGAACGCCGAGAAATCCGCAGAGCTAGACAGATGAAATGTTTTATTGAGAGATTCGTTCGAGACGTGCCTAAAGAGAGAATCCGCCCCCTGGCGGAACGTAGCTGCAGAACGAGAACCAGCGACGTCTACAATTCAGTGTAATGTTTTTATATATGTGCATGTTTACAGACATGGAAATATACGTCTACGGGCCGGTAGAGATCAAAAGCGTCTGCGGCTGGGAGGTCAAAGCTTTACAAAATGTGGAGGACGTCTTCAACATTCCCCGTAACGCGATTCTCTACGTAGATTCGCTGAAAGAAGCCAAAAAAATTAAACAAATGGCGCCGTGGATAACAGTTAGAACGATGACTGTAGAGGTCACAAATACAGAAGAAAAGTTCTTAGACGTCTACGAGCTGATACGTGAAATTGTGAATTGGGGAACCTGCAGAGTATGCGTGCCAGATGCCACCCTCAGGCAGGCGCTGACATCCATACTTCAATCACTCAAATTTGAAACAAGCTTCTTAAGAATTCTTTCTAGAAACGATGATGATAATGAAGATGTTCTGCTCTGGCACATAAGCTTTGAAGAAACATGTAAAGATACATATTCTTGTCCAGAGCTATACTCATACATAAAAGCGCATGCTCTTTCGCGTTTAATGTCGCCCATCATAGATGTGAAGTTGCCAGAAAAAATAAGCACATGCATCACAATAGGCACTCCAGGCAGTGTTGAATGGGACTACTACCTGGACTACCCCGACATGTCACCAGAAGAGCTGACTACAATGTTGAGCGAAAAGAAGCTGAAATTCCGAAAAATTGTACCGAAGCTGAAACTGCTCGAAGATCCGTGTAATGTAGACTAAGTTTTTAACACCATCCTCCTTTTTTATGGATCTCGTAGATCGCATTGTGTTGTGCGCTAACGTATAGTACATCACGGTGTCTTTTGAGCGTTTTGAGCGTCTGGAGCTGGCGCATCGATGTTGAGACACAGCAACATCAGCAAAGACAATGAAAGCATCAAAAAAGGAGGAAAAAAGAAGCGGATTAATGCCCTCCCTTCAGCCCCTTCGGCGGGGCAGCTGCATATGGTACTTTCCTGTGTACGTAGCCCGCCCCTCGGCTCTTATGAGCACCAAATGGAGGATCTGCATCTCCCTTTTCAGCACTATCGTGTTAGGCGACTTGTTGTCCACCTCAATCGTTATGTTATCCTCGAAGTCTGCGTCAACTACTGTGTGCGGAATTACGAGGCCGTGCCGTGCCAGGGTGGAACGGAGGTTTGCCAACCCCACCACGTCCTCCGGCATTTCCACGTGCTCCTCCGTCGTCAGCAAGACGAAGTTCCTAGGCGGGATGACCACCTCCTCCGCCTTCACGATGCGGAAGAGGTGTCTGGCGTCTTCAAGTTCACACGGCCTTACGACGACGCCTTCGCGCACATATACCGCGTATTCGCCGCCTATGCGCAGGTCAAGGCCGTTCTCCCGCACAGCGTCCGGGTAGAGGGGGTCGATCTTGAGTTGCTCCTGCGATATAAGTTTCTTAATTTCTTCGTGAGTCAAAATTCCCATAGGCCCCTGTTTCCACTACCCACGGGGATGACCGTAAACAACGGCACTGTAAGTCTTGTCCCCTACCTTGAACCTCACTTCGGCCTTCTCGCCGCGCCGTATCAGCATCGGTATAATCAAAGCGGGAACTTCATCGTTGCAACAGCCGGCAAGCGTATACATGTATTCCCAATTGCCCTTCTCGTCCAACAACAACGCAAAGCTACGCAAGAAGTATACTGAGTGCCACACCGCGCCCTCCACTTCTATGTTGCTGAACTCAGCGCCTTTATCTTCTGCTTCATATACAAATGTGGTCAAGTAGTAGTCGTAGTCGGAGCCGTCGATGACCTCCAGAACTCTGTCGCCTTTGTATTCTGTAATCAGCACGTTGCCACGCTCCTTAATCCGGCCGTGTATGCGCAACGGCAACTCAAACAGCGTGTACCTCCTCCTCCGTTTCGTACATTCACATTTGGTTCCGAAGGCCGGCAAATTGTTGCTCAACTCATCGTGTTGCAAGAAGCACGGGTCGGCAGACGTGTTGATCTCGACCGCTACTCTGTCGCCAGGCTTCAATGCGTATACTATGCCATGTCCTAGACTTGCATAACGAATGTCATACACGTCGTAGCCGAACTTTTCTGCGCGGCACTCGCCTAGGTTTTCTCTCCTCTCCCTCTCGTAGGTGAGGTCGCGAAACCTAATGTTTGGCGGAAACGTCTTTGTCGAAATTGTAACTTCATAATCTTCATCCTTTGTTGTGTGTAAAGTAAACCTCACTTTGACTTCTTCTCCGCGTCTGATCAGTATGGGCATAAACAATGTAGGAACGTTGCCGCAACAGCCGAAATTCTCAATCCAGCTCCACTCGCCCGTCGTCAGGTCGCTGATGATGTCGCCACTGCATTCGTGTGCCGAGTACCAAACTGCGCCCTCCACTCTATCTACGTAGAATCTTGCATCTGTAGTATGTGCAGTAAACATAAGCATGTGGAGATAGTAGTCGTAGTTGCTTTTGTCGGCGTGTTGCAGAATCTCCAACACTCCGTTGCCCTTATATTCTGTCAACACAAGGTTCTCTGGCCAGAAAACTACTGGTGTGCCGTCTCCGGCAAATGCTGTGTGTGACGCTGGTAAGCGTCCCCGTATGTACAGAGGCAACCTGACCACAGCGAACGTATCAAATTCCGTGTGCCGACAGTGCGAACTGTCATATGGTATATACCCTTCGACGTATACGCCGTCTTTCGTTTCGACAAAGCACGGGTCGATGTGCGTCAAAACCTCTAGCAATATCCTGTCGCCAGGCTTCAACACATCCGTTATTCCACGTCCTATCTCTACATCTGAAACAAGAGCTGTACCGTAGTCCAGCTTTTCGGCGTAGCAACTGCCAAGGTTCTTTCTTCTCCAGTTTTCGTATTCCTCTTTCCTCCTCCTTTTCTCTTCTTCTCTTTTCCGCATCTCTTCCTCTACTTCTGAAAGTATCTTGTTGCAGTAGTCGTAAGCCTCTTTCCACGCGTCTTGGTATGTTTTGATAGTCTCGCGGAACTTTGGTATCCACACCGTGGTTTCACAGTTTATGTGCTCATACCCGCGGCATTCGTATCGCTGCCAATCGTAGCTGTTGTAGTAGCTCAGCAGAATGGCAACCGCGGCTATCTTTGCACAAGCTTCGCGGTCACCTCCTCTTATCTTTTTGGCGGTAAAGAGGTATACGTCGAAAGCGTTGTACTTTGAATCATACCGTACGTCGTATTGCACATCTTCTGGAAGGTATTGTTTGATTGTGTCGAAGATTATATTTCTGATTTTTTCTACTTGGGTTTGGATGTTCGGTTCCATGTACTTCCTCTGTGTATGCCGTTTTTATGATTCGCAGCGTTGTTGCAGCTGCTGTACGCATCAGAGGAGTCGGCGTCCGCTGAAGACGCCGGGACGCGGCTTGATTCACCGGCGTTGCGTAATCTGATCGGGCATCGGGTTGGCGGGGTTGGCGGCTCATCTCGCGGCTACCGTCACGGCCCCGCCCCTTCTCAGATTCAGCTCATTCTATGTGCTTTGCGCCACAGACACCGCGGAAGGCGTCACAATTTGTTGTTTTGTGCGGAGGTCGCCGCGGCGCGTATGTTGTAGATTTTAGAAGCTGAAGCACACGTGTCGGGATGCCAGCTTGGCGGGAATGTGGCAACGCCCGCGGGCTGGGGGTTGAGCGTTTTTCTGGTACCTGGCGTTCACAGTTGGAAGGCGCAGACGTGTCGTTTTGATGCTTCGCGGTGGGGTTCAATCCGTGATCGAGTCGATGCCGTAGCCTTCGAGGAGCTTCGCCAGCCCCACGGCGCCGCATGCGGATCCGACGAAGCCCTCCAGGTCGGCGCCGATCCTCCCGAGGAGTTGCGTAGCGACGTCGGCCCTGCCGCGGGCCGCGGCGACGGCGGCCAGCAGGAAGACGGCGGAGCCAGCGGGCCTGCCAGCGGCCAGCGTTGCGTACGCGTAGCCGAACAAGGCCGCGGCGTTTCTGTCCGGCCCCTCTGACTCGCAGGCGGCCCTGAAGAGGACTCCGGCCAGGAGGACGGGGGGCAGAACGTCGAGCTCCCGGCCGAGGGGCACGTCGAGGAGCCTCCTCAGCGCCTCGTTGAGCACGCCGAGCAGGCGGTTCGGAGGCGCCCCGCGGGCCGCATCTGCGGCCTCTCTACAGTACCCATCTACGTCCGCCGCTCCTCGCCGCAGATCCTCTTCGAAGCTCTTAACCAAGTCGCTAAGCCCCTTACTCATGCCACGTCCCACCTCCCGACGAAGTACGGCCAGCGGATCATCCGCCTGGGAGGCAGAACCTCCGCCAGCCTGTCTAAGTCGGCGAACCGAGGATTCCGCCTCCTGGCCTCCTCCAGCACAAACCCTACGTACTCCGCCAGCCGGGGCGCCTCCGCGGAAGTCCCGCAGCCGTCTTTTTCGGGCACGGTTTCTTTTCTCACGTCCGCCAAGTTGCAGAACGAAATTTTGAATTGAAACGCCTACAGGGATAGCCTCACAAGGATAATTATCCCTGTGAAGAAATCCCTGTAGGCGTTGCCCTGGATGTGCCGATGGTGTTGAGGCCGTTGAGCCGGAGTGCGGGGGGCAGAGAAGCGCAGACATTTTGTGGCGCGGCGCCCGTCGGCCGCACAGCCTGGTTTGCGTCCAGACGGGGACAACATTTATAAGACGGCTCGGCAGATAGGTAGCATGGAGCACGAGAAGTTCATAAGGGACATCGTCCGCATCAGCAAACTTCTGCCATACATCGACGTCCGCAAGAATGGCGCCTTGAGATATGTTGTCAGCAACCCGGGGATCTGGACGGCGCATGTAGACGGAGGTCTAACAGTGGAAGTAAACATCGGCAACAGCCAGCTTGTAGTAAAGGACGGGATTCTGCTAGATGGCGAAGAAGTCGAAGAGCTGTGTCTGAAAAACCGTTGCTTGTCCGCAACCGGGATCAAGGTAAGGATCGGGGCGGCGGTTCTTGCGTACTACAGCTGGCTAGACGCACTCCCGGTGCCGTATATAACGCGCAGGAGGATGTTGCATTACATAAACAACGTCGAGAAGAATCCAGAAATTGCAGAATTCGCAATCTGGGCGCTAGCCGCACGCAACGCACTCTTCGAAGACGCCATTGATTTAGCTACAGCCATAGTCGAACAAATCGGGAAGGTGCGCCTCGCGGCGTATACGGCACGCACCTGAAACCCCCCTTTTTCTCCACGTACATGAGCCCTGATGGAAGGGTTTACACATTGCTGCGCGTTAAGACTACAGATTTTGATGTCTGCTGTGCCGCCGTTTCGGCCTTGCGCGGCAACAGCATAGGGGAATAGTCGAGCTACGCTGAGTAGCTGGAAATTGAAAAATCTCTAGAAGAGCTGAACGGATGCGTTTAAAAAACCGACGTTTTCAAACATATGCAACGCCTACCGGCCTCCTTTCCGCTTTCCTTCACCGTCTGTCAGCGAAGACGCGTTATGGCTGTCTGTGGGATCCTGGTCTCCGGTTTGAAAATGGCTACCGGGCATTTTGACAGAGCGGCTTGATTCTGTCTATGGCCGAGAGGGCAAAGTAGTAGATCGACAGGTTGTCGCCGCTACACTTGTCAATCGTCTGCAGTATCCCCCTCTTGACGGCGGCAACGTAGCTTGGGTTGGCGTAGCCGAAGAGTACCTGCGTCAAAATCTTCAGCAAAAGGCTCCACCCGGGCGTGTGGATGCTGTTCAGCTTTTCTGCGTAGCGCCTCAGCGCCTCTGGGTTGCTGCACGGCGGATTCGCCGCCGCCTCGTAGGCGACCTCCAGCACCTGCAACGCCGCCCGCTCCTTCTCGTCCAAGCTCTTGCTGCGCAAGACCTCCATCAGCTTCTGCGCCAGCTCCAAGTCCCCCCGGCTGATCGAGTAGTGCGCCGCAGCGATGAGGGGGTAGCCCACCGGCACCTCCTCCGCAACCTCTACGTCTCTGCTGCAGACGATCCGCTTTAACTTCCAATAGTCTGGGTGCTGCGGCGGCTCGGACTGGCAACATAATAAGCATTTGGGCGGAGAGGCCGGCTCCGGCTGGCACTGATCGGGCTGGTCGCCGAGGTCTTCTACGAATCTTCTATATGCGGTGTATGTGTCCCGAACGTAGGTCTTTTTGATGAAGAGGGGCGGTTCCACCGGCCACAGCTCGACGAAAAGTATCAGATATGCGATAAACGTAGGTATGTTGACAGCTGAAAGGATGCGCTGCAGGCCGAAGCCGTGCGTCTGGATGACGCAGCCGTGGACAGCTACGGCAACGAGGAAGCCGGCCGCCAGCGCCGGACACACAAGCCGCCATACGTCGCCTCTGCATATGGAGCCTCCCCGGGCGGCAGTCCAGACGGCGTAGGCAAGCGACCACAGGTAGAGGCTGTCTGCCAGCGCGAAGAGAGATGCGTCGCCGCTGGTCAGCGCCATCAAAACTGCCGCCGCCGCGGGCAGACCCGCAGATGCAAACAGCTTCTTGACATCCAGCCGTTCAGCCAGGCACTTAACCACGTCGTCAAACGCCGCCTCCGGGCACCGCCGTTCAAGACTGACTACCTTCTTCATGTTGCACATAGGCACATCCTCCTTTTTGCCAAACACGTCAAAATACCGGAGCACAACGACGAAGAAACCAACATATGCGGCGGAGGCAATAAGCAGGGCAGCCGCCGAAATTGAATGTGCAACGATCAAAACCAAGCCGGCAGTTCCAACGGCCAAGGCAAATGCCGTAGGGAAATTCACCTTTCGGCTTCTTCCTTTTGAGGTCATGTATGATGAAAAACACGTCTTTTAAACATCTCTGGAAATGTCTGTAGCTGTCTCTATTGGGGCATGCACTTTGTGCTCGTCTTCACGGCGGGTTGCTCACCAGGGTGAGGAGCCACCTATCCCTCCGCCCCTCTTTCACCTTCTTCATGTGCCGCGTCCGCTCCACCACCTCCACCCTGTACCTGCCCTCTGGCAAGACGTCTTTTATCAGTTTGTACGTTTCGTAGTCCAGCTTGAGGATGAACTTGCCGCGCATCTCCGTCAGCATTGCGGCCAGATCCCTCAGGTCGTTTATGGTGAACTTCACGTCGTAGTACTCCTCGCTCTTGTCTGGATACGGCGGGTCTAGGTAGAACACCGTCCGCTCTGAGTCGTACCTCTTTATCGCGTCGCGGAAGTCCAAATTTTCTATTATGACATCCCTCCACGTCTCGGCGTACTTCAGTACGGCCCAGACCCTGCCTCTGAACTCCCTGGCCTCGTTCTTGGATGGGTCAACGCTGTAGGCGAAGCCCTTCCCCGCTTTCCCCATGAACGAGGAGTTGTAGGCGTAGAAGGCCACCGCAGCCGCCACAAGCGAGCCGAACTCTCTGCATGTCTCAAGCAGTTCCGTCATGATGCGGTAGTAGGCGCGGCTGTAGGGGAGGAGGGCTAGGAGTGCGGCCAGCAGTTCTGGGTTCTCCTTCACGTGTCTGTACAGAGTTGTAAGCATGTCTTTTATGTCGTTGTAGATTATGTTGCCGAACACCTTGCGGCTTGCCGCTTGAGACACGTAGCCCGAGCCTGCAAAGACCTCCACCAAGGTGCACTTCGGGCGCGTACATAGTTGTTCCAGCCGCGGCAGGAGCAGGTCGGCGATGTGGAAGTCGCCCCCGGGTATCTGAACTATCTTTATATTTGCGGAGCCGGGCCCCAGCGCCCGCTCCAGCTCCCGCATGAGTCCGTCTGCATCCATCCCTAGGTGGCACGTCCTGCCGTCTTCTTCGTGCACCACCTGCAGGTGGTAGACGCTGCGTGCTTCAACTGCATCCAGGCGGCCCACCGCCCCGCACCTGGGGCAGACAACCTTCATCAAGCCAACAGACAAAAATCCTTATAATATATCCGCCTACAGGGATTACTTGACAGGGATAATTATCCCTGTGGGGAAATCCCTGTGGCGTTCCGGTTCAACTTTTTCTTCTGCGATCCTAGGCGAACCCCCTCTTGGAGCCAGCGCATGTATGGCGTGGTGTAGTAGGCGACGGTGAACTGGTTGCTACGTGGCTGACGACGAGCAGCCTCTTTCTTTCGTTAATTAGATTCTTATAAAGGGATGTTTTTCTATGCACATGGCTAAGACTCGAAGCCAAACGGGTGTCGGTTCGGCAACGAGCCAAGCCCCCGGCCAGCTTGATCTCGAAAAACATCTATTAGTGTTGACCTTGTTGATCGCGATGTGGATGCAGGAGACGTTGTGGTACGCGACCAGAGACGCCACGCAACTGCTGATCCTAGCGCTTGAAGCGGCGGCCGCCAGCGTCCTGCTCAGGTGGATGCTTAACAAGCTCGACCCAGACCTGCCAGCGCTCCCGTTCCAGCACTTCGTCACCGTCAGCACTTATTCGATTTCATCAACATTTCTCGTATGGCTGTATTTCAAACATGTGTTTCAACTCGGCATCGATCTCGCGTATATGCTGTGGGGGGTCTTGTTAGCAGTATTGCTGATGATGCCGCTTATAGAACCAATTCTGAAACACAGATCTCAAACACGCAAAGCCTGACTCAATTCATCCAGTTTTTCTTCAAACGCTACCAAACGCGCCGCAGAAGGTCTCAGTGCGTCATGCCGGCGCCCGCAACCTCTGTCTCAACTCCTCTTCCAACACCTTTACATACTCCTCCCAGTCTAAGTGCCCCTTCTTGTTGATTATCTTCTGAGCTCTTGCGCCCGCCGCCGCCTTCATCGCCTCTGCCAACACCTCCTTCAGCTCCGCTACTGCGCCTCTGTGGGCGCCGGCTGACAGCGGAACCAGTTGCAGGGCGTCTTCGTGTTGCGTCGCGTCGAAGTGCCGCGCCAGGTACTTCAGAAGTTCCGGCGCCGCGTTGCCGACGACCCTCCTCATGCCGTAGAGCCCAACAAGCTCCTTCAGTCCAGGCGGCGCCAGCCTGTACAGGTATTTCGCCATCTGTCCAACCCACGGCCTGTACCACAGCGGCGCCGCGTCCTCCGGCGCAAAGCTGTAGTCCCGCAGCGCGTATACTCCTGCCACAAGCCTCCAAAGCGGGCGCGTCCCCGCCTCGGCGCGCGTCGCCGCCTTAAGCTTTATGTTGCACATCTCTGCGACAAATTCCTCGAATACCGCTCTCATCTCTTCGCGCCCTGCGTCGAACAGCTCGTAGAAGCTCTCGACGACGCTACCCCCGACGTGACATCTGGGCTCTGCAAGGACGTCGACGCCCTCGTTCACAATTCCCGCCTGTACGGGGACGTATTTACCGGCGTAGATGTCTATCTCGACCCCCAGCTCAGCTCTGCCCAGCACGCCGCTCAGCGCCAACGTCACCCCATCCCACCGCCTAAGCTCCCCGGCGATGTCCTCCACGACGCCGACATCTACATGGCAACTGAGCTCCACGTTTAGCCTTTTACCGCTTACATGCGCTGCGTTTGGGACACCTCTCCACGTGCAGATCTCTACGCTCTCAAATCGGCCGACCCTCATCAGCGCGGCCGCCAGGGCCAGGCCTAGGGCTACGGCCGCCCGCCTGCGGCTCACCGGCGTCAGCTCCACCCGCGGACCCAGCATCTTTATCGCTATCATGTGAACCGCTCAGCGGCCAGCCATATGACCGTTGCAGACCAAGCAGATTTGCTCGCGTTTGAAGAGGCCACCCAAGGCAAGCCGCCGCAGAAATAGCAGTTAGCTCTGCCCTCCTGATAAATCACAAACCTCTCAGATGCATACAGGGCGGCTCAACGTCTAAACATAGATGCAGAATTTTCCGCATTTATAAACCTGGACGGCGAGCCGCTCAGCGCCTGGTGACTGCATCCTCCAGACGCTGGTGCGGCACCGCTTTCGACGGATTCAGCCGTGGCTCCCAACACCACGCTCTTAAAACGTTTTAACAAAACACATTTTGTTGGCCATGAATTGGGCAGTGGCACTTGGCGCAGTACTATTCGGCGCATTTGTCCTCTCTATGATGGCCCCCGCCGTTATGCGCGACCCATTTACCACAGCTGCCGCGTTTATGACCGGCATTCTTGTTGGCATGATGCTCGAAAGCGCAAGTTCAGAAGATGATAGAGGGTGCAGAAAAAGGCGTTAACCCCCCTCTTTTTCTAGCTGTGTAATGGATTCGTCGACCGTCCGCTTCCGACAAAACTAGAGCCCGCACATGACTGCTGCTTGACTAGGCACGTCGCGCCGCTGCGCTACGTTAGTTCAACATCTTTTTCAGCTCCTCATTTTCTATGGATCCACTGGAACTACGCATAAAGGCTTACGAAGTAGCGTCTGCGTTGAAGATGTGGGAGCGCGTCCTCAACCGCTTCTGTATAGCATGCTTAATTGAAGCGAAGGCCGAAGCCGAGGCGCTTGCCGAACTGGGATTAGGCGATATAAATATGGCGAAAAGACGCCTAGAGCAGGCCAGAGAGAAAATAGCTACATGTCCTGCAACGGCGTATATGACCGAATTAATAGATTATGCGGTAAAGGCGCTGAATAAGGGCGAATACAGAAAGGCGGCAGAGCTGATAGAACACATAATGAACTCAATTTCTGCCATCAAACCCGAGGAGCTCATCAACTGCCTATAATTTTTTCTCCTCCTCTCCATTTTATTAAAGCACTTAAGCATGGAACGTCTTGGGGGCATGCAAAATGTCTGCGCTGTGGAACAAGCTCTGAAGAGGGAGAGCTGGAAAAACGGGGGTTTTTGCAGGAGCTCTTCAGCCCCTTCTTTGCTGGGGCAGTCTTTGAGCCTCTCCGTCAGAGACACCTGGCATCGTAGTAGCGGAAGCGGCCGTGGCAGTACTCGTACCTAATGTCGCTGTACTCGAAGATCCCCACCTCCTTGGCGCGGCTGATAACGTCCTCCGCCGCCTTCTTCAGACCTTCAACTTCTTCGGGCGCGCGCACCAGCCGCACGCCGTCAAACGCCTCCTTCTCGTTTACCAGCAGTATGGGCACGTCACCGCCCGCTAAGTGCAAATACAGCGGGACGGAACTCGGCGGCCGCGCATATTCCGCCAGGTTGTAGATGAGCTGGAGCTCCCTCTCGTTTCTAGGCCGAGTTGTTACTACGTCTACTCTTTCAGAAAACTTAGCCAGGTCGTACAGCGCTTGCCACGGCGTCTCGCCCCACGTATAAGGAAGATATGTTGCCCTCCTGAACAGCAGGTACCTGGCAGGCGCTATTATGAAGACGCGGCCGCCGTACTCGAAGGAACTCAGCACGAACCTTCTCACGATTTCGCTGATCTCCATGCCATAAACCGTGTTCCGCCTCAAGTTGAACCAGCTTCGTGCGTAGCGTCAAAATTTAAATAAAGCTGATTCTAAATTTCTTCATGAAAAGGTATTACATAACCACACAGCCATTGCCGTCGTTGCTATGCGAGCGTGCCGTAGAGACGAACAGCGGATATCTGCTGTACGAGTACATCCCGGAGAACAACATATTCAAGGACAGCGGATACGCGAAGGACTTAGAAGACCTGAAGTTCATAATTAGGGCTAGGTACGGCTTCTACAAATCAGTGCACCTGTTGGAAAGCTTCGAAGAAGTTGCCAAAACGTTCGACACCCCTCTGCCGAGGATAATACACCTAGCCAGAGCCCAGATATTATGCGCACGTGAAGGCGACGTATTGTTCAGTGTAAAATGGGACTACGACCCAGAGGGCCGGCTCTTCTTCAAAAGGTTCGAGTGGCTGCTTGACGGCAAGGAGCCGGAAACTCTTCAAGAAGCTTTGAAGAGGCTCAACGAATATGCAGAAACACGCGGCACATGGATCGCCTTCAGGGAGCTGATAAAAGAGGCGGCGGCATACGAAGTGTATCCCTAACCCACCTTTTTAATTGAAAAAGGGGGTTACAGGTATTTGTCAATTCCCAAGTCCTTTGCTATCCTCTTTGCGGCCTTCTTCACATCGCCTTCCAGAAGCGCAGATGCTACAACGTATCCTTCACATCCTTCAAGGCCGCACTCAATGATGTCAAATTCTACATCGTAGACCGTGATCTTTAGCTGACCCGCCGTGAACGTATAACCGTCTTCCGAAAGCGCATAGCCATCTTCATCAGAGATCATCTTTCCAAGTCTTTCCACATGTTCTTCAGGTATTTGCGGTTCGTTGAGGCCGGTTTTATCCATTAACGCTTCAATGACGACACGTGCCACACAGAAGACGTCGCGGCAAAGGGCTTTTTCTCTGATTTCTATCCACAATCCCATATTTCTAACGCATCTGTTCCCCTTTGTTGAATCAGCGGGGGCTGAAAGAGAACATCCTATGTGGGCCGCCGCCGGCGCGCGGCGGTGCCAACCGCGGAGGCGCCCGCTCCCGGACACATTCAACCTGTTGGGCTGAGCCCCCGGATGCGCACCTACGCAGAAAGCGTAAATATGTGCGGCAATAGAGGCAACGCCGCCGGCGGCAAATACCGCGTAGTAGTACCTCCGCCACTCACACAAGGGCTCAAGCCACCGAACAGCTACGTGGTAGTACATAGCGCCGGCCGCCCAGGAAATAAAGGCGTACTGCGGCAGGAGCGCCGCCCACACGGCGATGGCCACGCTGGCCAGGGCCATCAGCACCACCACGTCGGCTTCCGTCTGAAAGCGCCCCATGCCTACGCTACAAACAGAACTATTTAAACACACCTTAACTGCGCCCTATTGTCCAGCCGCCGCAACTATGAGCGCGTAGCCCTGTCAACGTGCCGCCTCGGCAGTTCAGCCTGTGCAGTCCGTCCTGCGGTACGTCTGCGGCGCGGGCGTCGTCAGTCTCGGCCGGTAGCTCGATGAGGTGGCTCAGCCGGCCAGCGCCGCTGATATTCCTTAACCGACAGCATATTTTTCAAGGCCTCAAAATATGCAAGCAACGCTACCTGTGCGGTAAAGAGTATAGCCAACAATTGGATGTCCATCCACGCGGCGTACTCTCTGGGGCTCAAGACGTGGCCGAATACCGCGCCGCCGCCCGACAACGCCGCATGTTTCGCGGCATTCATCGCATAGGCATATGCGGAAATCGATGCAATGCCGCTGGCGGCGTATATCGCATAGTAGCGCTTCGGCCACTTACACGTAGGCTCAGGCATCAAGACGGCCACGTAATAGTACAGAAAGGCGGCCATGAGGAAAATAAAGGCGTACTGCGGCAGAAGCGCCGTCCAAGCCGCAATAGTTACGTTGACCAAAGCCACCGTCAGCAACATGTTAAAATCCGATTGGGGACACCCCATATCTGGTTCAAAAAACGAACCTGTTTAAGGATGTGGTTGGAGCCATCCACCCCCTGCCTGGCCTCTGCGCACTGCGGAACGCAGACTACAGGCAGATGACCCACCCGGCGGCCTTGGCCTTCTCAAGCAGGAGGGCGTCGGCATCTGTGGCAATCCCTTTTTCGAGGATTGCCTGCAGTCTCTGGCGGGCCGCCAGCGGCGCCTTGTCAGTTATTTCGCAGTCCGGCTTCGCAGCCTCCTGCACTTGAATTGCGGAGCGGATGTAGCCGTACTGGTCTACGGTGAGGAGCAAGGCGTGGCCGCGGGGGCACCTCGCCGCAACCCTCGCAACCCCCTTCTCGGCGGCCTGCCTCAGGAGCTCCGGCGTCGTTGCTACGGACGCATCTACGCCGCAAGCCGGGCACCTGAATTTGATTGTGAGGCTCATCCAAACAGCGCAATGTAGACCGGGTACTTGGCGTAGCGCTCCTTCAGCCTCCAGCCGGCCTGCTTCGCCAGCCCCTCAACTTCTCGCCAGGACACAGACCTCTGCGCCCTCAATGCGATGGTGAGGAGGAACACGGTGCCCATGCCTTCGACAACGCCCTGCGTCACGAGGAGCTCCCTCGCCAAACGCCTCGCTTTTGCGAAGGCGTCGCTGGGATCGGTGGCCCAGTTCAGCACGTTTGTGGCCACGGCGACGCTGAACGTCTCCCGTATGGAGTCCCACCCCAAGTACGCAGTGAAGCCGTACCTAGCGGCCAGCCTCTCTAAGTCGCGGTATATCCGCTCCTCCACCTCAAG
>Ga0081478_136286_pt1 | contig 37511 bp, 41 predicted proteins | sample OctSprmetagenome_FD_70983 | JGI IMG/M metagenome (GOLD analysis project Ga0081478, IMG submission 70983) | Hot spring and microbial mat streamer communities from Octopus Spring Streamers, Yellowstone National Park, USA - T=80-84 v2 (version 2) | ecosystem: Environmental > Aquatic > Thermal... | reverse complement strand
CATCAAATAAAATATATGTATTTTTTAAAGTAAAAGAAGACACATTATATAGAGAACTTGTGAAACTAATTCAAGAAGAAAGAGAAAAGAAAGAAGAAATAACTATTGAAAAGACGGAAAGAGGTTTATTAGTAAGGCTTCCAGAAAGTATATTATTTGAAAGTGGTTCAGCAGAGATTAAGGAGAGCGGTAAAGAAGTTATTAAAGAAATTTATAAAAAAATAGATTTTTCAAAAATTAAAGAATTAAGGGTAGAAGGTCATACTGATAGTATTCCAATAATTGGAAAATTAACAGAGAAATATCCTACCAATTGGGAACTTTCAACAGCAAGGTCATCTGCTGTTGTTAGGTATTTAATTGAGCTTGGCGCACCAAAGGAAAAGTTAGCAGCTGTTGGTTATGCTGATGCAAGACCTATTGCAAGTAATTCAACACCTGAGGGAAGGGCAAAAAACAGGAGAGTTGAATTTATTATTATAAATGAAGAAAAACAGCAACAAGGAGGTTAGGGTATGTTAAGCTTAACACTTTATATAATTGGCTATTCAAGGGAAGATGTATATTATATTGATCCCTCTCTAAGATCTGTAATTGTTTTCACAACAACCAAAAGACCTCAAAAAGGCGGTCTCATAAGGTACTATGTAGAAAACTATAATCCAAACTACATCGTTTATGCTAAACCTGACAATTATTTTGTATCAAAATGTAAAGATCCATTTGGAAATCAAAAATTATGCGTTGAATTTCCTCCATCATTTTCATTTACTATTCTTCAAAGAGATTCTGCTTTACTTTATATGCTTCCTGCAAGTAAAGTAAAAGATGAAATTTTACAAAAATTAAATATAAGTAAGGATAATGCTGATGAGTACTATGTTATGAAAGCAACAGCACAACTAATAAGTGATCCTGAAAGGAGAAGAAGAGGAATTGTTCTTTATGATTATATATCACTTTCATTTGTCTTTCCATATGGATTTGAAATATACAATTACTATTCAACAGCAGAAGGTAAGTGGAAACTTGTCGGTTCTACCTTAAATTATTATTCAACAAGAATTCCACAAACTGATATTTACATTGCCTTTAAACCTGTATATGATACACTTGTTAAAGAGCTTGTAAAGACAACAGGTGAAGAAAAGGAAAAGAAGGAAGAAGTTGTTTTAGTTGAAGCAAAAGCCAAAGGACCTGAGATTACTCTCTTAAAGGAAGAAATTAAATATCCTGTTGGTGTTGCTGAATTAACGGAAGAAGATAAAAAGCTAATTAGGAATATTTACAAAAGCATAAATTGGAATGAAATTAAAGAAGTTATAGTTGAAGGACATGCAGATCCAAGACCAATTAGAGGGGCATTAGCAAAAAAATATCCTTCAAATTGGGAGCTTTCTATATTTAGATCATTAAATGTTGTTAAGTACTTAATTGAGCTTGGAGCACCTCCTGAAAAAATTAGAGTAGCAGCAGCAGGTGAATTTAGACCAAAATATCCAAATGATAATGAAGAGCATATGGCAGGCAACAGGAGAGTAAATTTTTATGTAGTTAAATGAAAATTGAAAAAATTCTTATTTACGATTTTGGTAGTCAATATACACAGCTTATAGCAAGGAAAGTTAGGGAGTTAAATGTTTATTGTGAAATTGTCCCTCCTGATTATTTTGGAAATTTTGAGAATGTTATTGGAATTATTTTAAGTGGAAGTCCTTATAGTATATATGAAAAAGATGCTCCTGATGTAAATAAGGAAATTTTTAATTTAGGAATACCTATTCTTGGAATTTGCTATGGATTACAAATAATTGCTAAGCACTTTAATGGTGAAGTTGCTCCATCTGATAAGAGAGAATATGGAAAAACGAAATTAGAAATTATTACTAAATCACTTTTATTTGATAATTTAGAAAAAGAATTTTTTGTTTGGATGAGTCATGGTGATAAACTGACGAAATTACCAAATGGTTTTAAAGTAATTGCAAGAAGTGAAAATTCTGAATTTTGTGCAATTGAAAATAAACATATATTTGCTGTTCAGTTTCATCCAGAGGTTCATCATACTCAATATGGAAAAGAAATTCTAAAAAATTTTTTATATAAAATATGTAATGCGAAAGGAGATTGGAATTTAAGTGAATTTATAAATGAGAAAATAAAAGAAATAAGGGAAATTGTAGGAAAAGAGAATGTTATTTTAGCGCTTTCAGGAGGTGTAGATTCAACTGTTCTTGGAAAACTTTTAGAAATTGCCCTTGGAGAAAATTTATATTTAGTTTTTGTAGATACAGGATTATTAAAAGATTATGAAAGTGAAAAATTAAAAAAGATATTTAATAAAAACTTATTTATTTTAAATGAGAAAGAAGCATTTTTAAGCGCTTTAAAGGGCATTATAGATCCAGAGGAAAAAAGAAAAATTATTGGAAGGAAATTTATTGAAGTTTTTAGAAAATTTATTAAAGATAATAATTTAAAGATAAAATTTTTGGCACAAGGGACACTTTATCCAGATGTTATTGAATCAAAACGAGTTGTAGGACCTTCTGATAAAATTAAAACCCATCATAATGTTGGAGGTCTTCCAGAAGATTTAGAATTTGAGCTTATTGAGCCATTTAAATTTCTATTTAAAGATGAGGTTAGAAAAATTGGGAAATTATTAAACTTGCCTGATGAAGTAATATATAAACATCCTTTCCCAGGTCCTGGTTATGCTGTTAGAATAATTGGAGAAGTGAATGAGGAAAAACTTAAAATTATTAAAAAAGCTGATATTATTGTAGAGGAAGAGGTTAAAAAATTTAATTTGTATAATAAATTATGGCAAGCCTTTGCGGTATTACTTGATGTAAAAAGTGTAGGAATTATGGGAGATAGGAGAACTTATGAATATGTAATTGCTATAAGGATTGTTGAAAGTGAGGATGGAATGACTGCTGATTGGTCAAAAGTTCCCTATGAGCTATTGGAAAAAATCAGCAATAGGATAACTAATGAAGTTAAAGGTGTTAATAGAGTTGTTTATGATATAACATCAAAACCACCTGCTACAATTGAATGGGAATGAAAAGAATTTTTAAATTACTAATTTTTATTTTTGTTATTGTTATTTTCGCCATATTTATAAAAAATTTTATAAATTCAAAAAAACCATACTATATTGAGCTTGAATTATCTTCACTAAATGAGGATTTTATTAATTTAAAAAAGTTTCCAATTTTTCCATTTTTTGAGCAAAATGAAACATTTTCTACATTAATTTTAAAACTTTATAAAATAAAGGATGATGAAAAATTCAAACTTCTTATTTTAAATTTAACAAATTATAACTTCAATTGGGAGCAAACTTATGAATTAAGAAAAATTATTAAGGAAATTAAGAAGAAAAGAGAAGTGATATGTTATTCTGATAGTTATAATCAAAAATCTTATTATTTAGCATCTGCTTGCTCAAAAATCTACATGGCAAATGGCTCAATTGTACAAATTCCAGGAATTTATACGGAAATTTTATTCTATAGGGAGCTTTTTGATAGTTTAAAAATTGATATATTTCCTATTCAATTTGAAGAATACAAGACTGCATTAGAAATTTTAACAAGGAAAGAGCCAAGTCCTTTTTATAAGGAGCAAATTGAAAAGGTTTTAAATTTCCATTACGATGAATTAAAAAAAGCTTTAATTGAAAGAGGATTTAAAAATCCAGATAGTTTAATAAATATAGGTTTCTTTTATTCAGATGATGCTAAAAAATTAAATTTAATTGATGATATTAAATATCTTGATGAACTTTCAGAATATAAGAAGCATTTAAGAAAAGGCTCTTTGCCAGAAATTAAAGAATTTTCAAATAATAAAATAGCAGTTATTGGTGTAGAGGGAGCAATAACAAGTGAAGATTATTATAATCCATTTGATAAAACCAGAACCATAGGTAAAAATTTTGTAAAATTACTTAGTAAAATAAGGAAAGATAAAAGTGTAAAAGCGGTTTTAATAAGAATAAATAGTCCTGGTGGTTCTTCGTTAATGAGTGATATGATTTCAAGAGAAATAAAATTATTAAGTAAGGAAAAAGAAGTTGTAATTTCAATGGGAAGAGTATGTGCAAGTGGTTGTTATTATATAAGTGCTTATTCAAATAAAATTTTTTCTGAGCCTTTTACAATAACAGGCTCTATTGGTGTCATATTTGCCAAGGTTTCAACTGATGAATTTTATAGGAAAAAATTATTTATAAATCCTTATATTTTAAAGAAAGGGGAACATTCTGACATCTTCTCTTCAAGAAAATTAAGTGAAGTTGAAAAGGAAGGTATGAAAAACTTAATTTATAAAGTTTATGAAGATTTTATAAAAGTTGTTAGTGAAGGCAGAAAAATGAGTATAGATAGTGTTAGAAAGTTAGCAAAAGGTAAAATTTATCTTGGAGAAGAAGCTTATAAATTTGGTATTGTTGATACAATAGGTGGATTTTTGGATGCTTTAAATTATTTGAAAAAAAAATATAAAGATGTAAGTTTTGAATTTTATAGTAGGGAGATTGATATTGATTTAAATTTGTTTAATTTAGGTTTAAGAGAAAATATTTTATTTATTGAGCCTTTGTTTTTATTTGGAGATTTTGTAAAGCCCTAAGGGACAATTTTCACAATCCATTTTATGTTTTTTACAAAATTTTTTACCTGTAATGACAAATAGTGCATGAAATTCTTTATAAATTTCAATATCTTTTGGAATGTTATTTTCAATAAATTGCTTATATTCATAATAATTTTTAAATTTAATATTATGCCTATTTAAAATTCTTATTGTGTAGTTATCAATTACAAAACTAAATCTATCAAAAACATATAACATTATACAATCTGCTGTTTCATTACCAATTCCTTTAATTTCTAGTAATTTTTTTCTTAATTCAAAATCATTTAAATAACTTAAACCTTCAAATCCTTTATTTTCAATTAAAAATTTTAAGAAATTCTTAATTGTTTTTACTTTGGAATTGTAAAATCCACAAGGTTTTATAATTTCTTTTAGTTTTTCATTATCTAAATTATATATTTTTTGTGCGTATTTTAGATAATTATTTTCACTTTTCGGAAGTAGGTTTAAATGTTTTAATTTTTCTATTGATTTTTCTACATTTCTCCAACTTGTATTTTGTGTTAATATAGCAGAAATTGCTATTTCAAGCTTGCTATCACCTGGCCACCAATTTTGTTTTCCAAAATAATTTAAAAGTTTCTTATAATATTCATAAATTAATAAAGTGTGATAGTGGTCCATGACCTTTTCCAATATCTAAACTATTTTCAATAGCAAATTGAAGATAAGCTCTTGCTATTCTTATTGATTTTATAATATCTCTACCTTTTGCTAAGTTAGCAGTTATAGCAGCAGAATAAGTGCAACCTGTTCCATGAGTATTTTTCGTTTCAACAAAAGGATAAACTAATTCAATAAATTCATTATTATAATAAATTAAATCAATAACTTTATTTTCAAATGGCATATGTCCTCCTTTGATGATTACACATTTGGCACCAAAATTGCTTATAATTTTCGCACATTCTTTCATATCATTTAAAGATTTTATTTCCATATTTGTTATAGCCTTTGCCTCATTTATATTTGGTGTTATTATTAGTGCTAATGGGATAATTTCTTTTATTAATGCTTCAATAGCACTATCTTTAAGAAGTTTATCTCCGCTTTTTGCTACCATTACAGGATCAACAACAACATTTTTAATTTTAAAATCTTTTATTGCTTTTGCTACTGAAATAATAATTTCTTCATTTGATAACATTCCCGTTTTTGCTGAATCTATTCCTATATCTTCCGCTATAACTTTTATTTGATTATAAACAAATTCTCCTGTTGTATCGTAAATATCATAAACACCAATTGTATTTTGTGCTGTTAAAGATGTTATAACACTTAAACCATAGACACCAAAAGCAGAAAATGTTTTCAAATCTGCTTGAATGCCTGCCCCACCCCCACTATCACTTCCAGCTATTGTAAGTGCTTTTGGAATCATTTGAGAATTTTAAAGGTTAAACTTTAAAATTTTTTAATGGGAATAAATTTATTTTTTGTTGGAGGTTATGTTAGGGATAAAATTTTAGGTATTGAAAGTAAGGATATTGATATTGTTTTGGTTCCAAAAAGTGATGTTAATAAGGAATTTGAATTAGCAATTGAAAAATTTATTAAAGAAGGATATGAGCTTGTTTTTAAATCGCAATTCTTCACCGCAAAGCTTAAAAAAGATGATTATATTATTGATTTGGCAGTTTCAAGAAAAGAAAGCTATGAATACAATGGAGCATTACCAAAAATTGAAATTGTTTATTCAATATATGAAGACCTTAAAAGAAGAGATTTCACAATAAATGCTATTGCTATGGATTTTAGTGGAAAAATTATTGATATTTTTAATGGTATTGAGCACTTGAAGAAAAGAATTCTTGTTCCAATAAATTCACTTCTTGATGACCCAACGAGGATTTTCAGAGGCATTAGATATGCCAAAAAATTAAATCTAAAATACTCAAAAAAATTTTTAAATCAAATTAGTTCTTCAAAGAAATTTTTAAGAAATGTTTCATTTTCAAGAATTAAAAAAGAGCTTGAAATAATATCAATTGAAAAGAATAGAATTTTTATGTGGCAAGATATATTGAAATTTAAATTATTTCCAAATTTAGAATGGAATAATATTATTTATAGCTTTGAAAAAAAGATACCATTAAGCTATAATTCTTGGATTTTGTTTTATATAGCATTTTTAAAATACCCTATTAATCTTGAGCATATTACGAAATTAGAAAGGGAAATTATAGAATTGTTTAAAATGAAAAAATTAAAAAGAAATCTGAAAAGTGAAATTTATGAAATTGCTACTGCCATATTAAGACAAAGGGGAATGATTTAACTTCTAAATTTTCTAATACACCTATTTGAGGTGTTGTTTTGTAAATTCTTTTATTTTCACCTTTTTTAATAACAATAATTTTTTTATTATCCTCGCAAATAAAGAATAATCCATTAATGTCATTTAAAAATTTAACTAAAAGATTTGGGCTAATTTGACCTTCTATTTCAGGTTGTTTTTCAAATGGTAATTTTAATAAGTCATATTGCCAATCCTCAATAATTAATTTTGAAAAAATAACAATTTCATTTGTGTGAAAGTTTTTTAAAAATTTTCCAATAGTATTCAAAAAACCTTCAACCTCACTATCTCTTAAAAATAAAAATCCTTTATTTTGAATCTATTAATTCTAAAAAATTTATAAAAGACATTTCAAGCTCATTTACGAGTGCTTTTAACAACTTTAAGTATTCCTTTAAAAATTCATCCATTAAATCTCTTTTTTCTTCAATTTTTTCTAAAACTGAAATAATTGGATTTGGGTCAATAAATTCACTTTTCTTATTTCTGTCTTCCTCCTTTAATGGTCTTTGAATAATTTTTCCTTTTTTCCACTTAATAAGTCTTTCAATTTCACTTTTACCGCTACCATATAAACCTTCTATATATAATATATTTCCATTTTCAACAGCACATCTAATTGATGTTCCATCAGGTCCTATAAATATAAAAACTACATCCTTTTTATCTTTGAGAGCTTTCGCAAGTTCAATAATGAAAATTTTCTCTTCCACTTAACTAAAATTTTAAAGTTGATTTTGGAAATTAAGGTGCTTTGTCCAATAATTCTGAAACTATTTATTTTCCTATATTTTCCCACTTACCCTGATAATAAGGCTTCGCCCCCTAACAAAAACCCCCGCAATAAATCCAATAATTTCCTAAAATTAAGGCGGATTGTCTAATAATTCTAAAATATAGATTATTTCTTACTTATTTTTCCTACCCATCCTAAAAATAAGGCTTTGTCTTATAAATACCATATCTTTTGTTTTGGAGGAGCTTCACCCCCCTTCAATACCTCCCTGAATTTTCTGATATTTCACATACCAATAATTTTTATAATAACTCTTTTAGGTCTTTGACCATCAAATTCAAAATAAAAAATTTCTTGCCAAGGACCAAGATCCAATTTTCCATTTGTAATTGGAAGAACTACTTGAAGATGAGTAAGGAGATTTTTTAAATGAGCATCAGCATTATCTTCACCTGTTAAATGATGTTTATAATTTTCTTTATAAGGTGCTAATTTCTCAAGCCATTCAAAAATATCCTGATGTAATCCTTTTTCATTATCTTGAACTACAACACTTGCTGTAAGGTGCATTGATGATACAAGACATAATCCTTCCTTAATTCCACTTTCTTCAACAGCTTTTTTTACATCCTCTGTTATTCTGATAATTTCTTTTCTGTTCTTGGTGTTAAATGTTAGATATTTTGTATAGCTTTTCATAAACGAAAATTTTAAAGTGTTATAGTTTATGCTCTTTTTTCGGCTCAGAGGAATTTTTACCTCCTTAAATCCTAAGAATATAGAATTCTCAAACTTTTTCTATTTTTTTTAATGTTTTCATTGTACAAGTTATATAACCTTTTAATGAGCGTATTAACTCCAAATTAGAAGGTCCACTTGGTTCAAGTTTGTCATCTAAGAAATTTTTATCAAAAACAAGCTTAACAAGTATAGAATTACCGGATTTAAATAAATAATCTTTTGAGTAAGATATTAAATCTGTCTTGGAATTTAGAGTTCTGTAATTCCATCTTAATCTACTACTTCCCTCAATAATAACAAATTTTTCTACCCTCTTTAACTCTCTAGAGCTATAAGTATAAGTTTGAGTTTCAAGAGAAGTAATACCAGCACTACTTTCCATAAAATCAGAAATAAGCACTTCATTAATCATATATTCTCTTCCTTCTTTTTTCCATATTTGAAATTTGGCAGTACTTAGAGCATGTTTTAATAATTGATAAGCGATACTATTTGATGGAGAATTCAATATAGGTTTATAGGTGTCCTTTCCTCTATCATATTCGTAAAATGTAAGTTTTTCTCCTATATCTAACAAAATTTCATATTCAATAACATAACATCCTATAAAACTATCTTGAAAATTATCAAAAAATAGCAATTTATCGGAAAATTCTGTAAATTTAATGGTTTGTGAATAGTGATATATAGATATACGATAACCAAGCTCTCTAGCAATTCTTGAAACAATACGAAAAACCATATTGTCGTTGATTGGACCTGAAATTTTATCTATTTCTTCACTAGCAACTTGAAAAATTTTCTCAATCTCGTTATTCATAGTCTTCACTTCCATTATTTTGAAAATTTTAAAGCATTTTTTTCATGTCGTTGATTGGACCTGAAATTTTATCTATTTCTTCACTAGCAACTTGAAAAATTTTCTCAATCTCGTTATTCATAGTCTTCACTTCCATTATTTTGAAAATTTTAAAGCATTTTTTTCATCCTTTAAAATTTATAGTATGCTTAACATTCTTTTAACTTTGCTTTTTAATAAACCTTTGGGATTTTCAAGCTTTGTGAGTAGCTCAGGAGCTTATGGATATTGGACAAATTATAACTTCATAAATAAACCAAATTGGACTTTGAATGTTGGATTTTCCTATATCAAATATCAAAATGTAAGCCAAAATTATATGAATTTTGATTTTAAGTATAATAAAAATGGTTTTTCAATTCAGATTATTGGAGGCTTTCCTTTAAACTATAACTATGTCCCAAGTTTTAGATGAGAACTTATCACCTTCTGAATTAGAATTTGAAAACTCATTAAGACCTAAAAGACTTTCAGAGTTTATTGGACAAGAAAAAATTAAGGAAAATCTTGAAATTTTTATAAAAGCTGTAAAGAAAAGAAAGGATGTTTTAGAGCATGTATTACTATCAGGTCCTCCTGGACTTGGAAAAACTACACTTGCCCATTTAATAGCTAAGGAGCTTAATGTGGATATAAAAACAACATCAGGTCCTGTTCTTGAAAAGCCTGCTGATTTAGTTGGAATTTTAACTTCATTAAAAGAAGGAGATATATTATTTATAGATGAAATTCATAGAATACCAAGAATTGTTGAAGAATATCTTTATTCTGCTATGGAAGATTTTGCTATTGATGTAATTTTGGATAAAGGACCATCAGCAAGAACATTTAGAATAAACTTACCTAAATTTACATTAATAGGTGCTACTACAAGAATGGGCTTAATTTCTCAACCTTTAATTGGTAGGTTTGGAATTCTTTTACATCTTGATTATTATTCAATTGAAGAAATTTTTAAAATTGTAAAGAGGTCTGCTAAAATTTTAAATTTGAAAATTGATGATAATAGTGCTTTTGAAATAGCAAGAAGAAGTAGAGGAACACCAAGAATAGCAAATAGATTATTAAGAAGAGTTAGAGATTTTGCTGATGTTAAAAACAATAGTATTATAAACTTGGATATAACAATTTATGCTCTTGAATCTATTGGTGTTGATAAATTTGGTCTTGATGAAGTTGATAAGAAAATTTTAAAAGTTATTATAGAAAAGTTTAGGGGAGGTCCTGTTGGTATAAAGACGATTAGTTTAGCAATAAATGAAGATGTTGGGACAATTGAAGAAATATATGAGCCTTATCTTATTAGGATTGGCTTTCTTGAAAGAACAAGTAGAGGAAGATTGGCAACAAAACTTGCTTATGAGCATTTAGGATATAAAATAGAAAAGTTAATTTAAATATGCATAAGCCCGTTATGGTTAATGAAATTATAAAACTAACAGAGCCTAATGAAAATAGTATAATTATAGATGCGACATTTGGTTTTGGTGGTCATTCAAAAGCATTTTATGAGATAGTAAAAAATGGACTTATTATTGGATTTGAAAAAAATGAAATGACTTATGAAATTGTTAAAGAAATGTTTAAAAATTATCCAAGAATTTTAATTTATAATGTTGGTTATGAAAATATGGTTGAAATTATTGAAAAACTTGGACTTTTAAATAAAGTTGATATTGTTATTTTTGACTTGGGTTTGTCCTCATTTCTTATAGAAAGATCAGGATTGGGTTTTAGTTATAAAAGAAATGAAATTCTTGATATGCGATTTAGTCAAAAAGAAAATAAGCCTTTATATCAATTACTTGAAAATTTAACTCAAAAAGAAATTGAAAGAATTCTTAAAAACTATGGTGATATTAAAAATGCCTATAAAATTTCAAAAGCTATTTTAGAAAGAAAATCAATTAAAACAACAAAAGACCTTGTAAATATTTTGGAAAAAATCACACCAAAAAACAAACTTGACAAAACTTTAAAAAAGGTATTTCAGGCATTTAGAATTTATGTAAATGATGAGATTGAAAATATAAAAAGAGGTATTTTAAGTGCTTATAAGTGTTTAAAAGTTGGTGGGAAAATAGCGGTTTTGTCCTATCATTCAATTGAAGATAGAGTTATAAAAAGCTTTTATAAATCTCCTTTATTTATCCCACTTTTGAAAAAACCATTAAGACCTTCAAATGAAGAAATTCTAATAAATCCAAGAGCAAGAAGTGCTAAATTAAGAATTTTAATTAAAAAATGATGTTTTATATCTTATCAGCATTTGTGATTTTATTTTTGGGTTTTAGTTTTATAGCTTTTGAAATTGCTTATCTTTCAGTTTCATATCCAATAATTTTAAAATCAACAAACAGGAAAGAATTTATAGAAAATCCTGTTGGTATTTTATTTACAATTTTATTTGGTGTAAATGTTTTGTCTATAATTTATGCGATATTAAGTTTTAAGTTTTTTAGAAACTTTTTTAATGAAAATTTAGCAATAACGATTGGTGGAATTTTTTCTACGATTACCTTTGTCTTATTTTCTGAATTTGCTCCAAGAATTATATCAAGATTAAATCCTTCAATTATTTTAAGAATTTTTAAATGGCAAATTATATCCACTTATTATTTAATTTTGCCTATAAACTTAATTCTTAAATTTTTCTCCCCTAAGAAACCCGAGGAGATTATTAAATTATATTTAGATGAGCTTGAAAGAAAACAAATTTTAAATAAATTTGAAAAGGAAGTTGTAAGAAAAATTTTTGATTATTTGGAAATGGAAGTTAAAAATTTTGTAAGAAAATTTGAAGAATTTGATGTTGTTTCTTTAAGTGAGTTTGAAAATAGAAAAAATTTTAAAAGTGATATTGTTATTGTAAAAGATGGTGAAAAAATTTTGGGATACATTCATAAAAAGCAAATTTTAAAAATTGAAGAAATGGAAATTTTTGATTTGATTAATAAGCCTGTTTTTGTAAATGATAATTCAAAAGTTGAAGAAGTTATTAAGGAAATGAAAAATAAGAGGGTAAGTGTAGTTTTTACAGAAACTGGTATTATTACACTTGAAGATATTTGGAGAGGGATTATTTAGATATAAGCTCCATAGTAATCTCTAAATTTTTTCATTTCTTCATTATCACTATTTAAAGCTGACTGAATATCTCCATCAAAAATTTTATAACCATCTTTTAATAAAATAATTCTATTTGAAATTTTTATAGCACTTCTTAAATCATGAGTTATTGAAATTGTTGTAGCTTTAAGCTCACTATTAAGCTTAATAATTAAGTCATTTATTAAGTCAGATGTAATTGGGTCAAGTCCTGTTGTTGGCTCATCATAAATAATATATTTTGGATTGTGAATAATTGCTCTTGCTATTGATACCCTCTTTCTCATTCCACCTGATAATTCAGATGGATACAATTTCAAAACCCTTTCATCTAAATCAACCATTTTTAATACTTCTACTACTCTATTTCTAATATAATCATTATTTCTTATTCCATTTTCTATTAAAACAAATGCCAAGTTTTGATAAACATTATAAAAATCAAATAATGCACCCATTTGAAATACATAACCGAAATTTCTTCTTAATTTCATAAGTGATTTACTATTTGCTTTATCTACCCTTATATCATCAACCCAAACCTCACCTTCATCAGGCTTTAAAATACCTACAATATGCTTTACAAGAACACTTTTACCTGTTCCACTCCTGCCCATTATTGTAATACTTTCTCCTGTTTTTACTTCTAAATTTATACCTTTAAGAACCTTAAAATTACCAAAAGATTTATGAAGATTTATAATTTTAATCATGGAAAAGCTCCTTAAATATATCACCATATATAAACCTTAATCTTCTAATTGCCTTCTCTTTAATTTGTCTAACTCTTTCTTTTGATAAATTTAATTCTTTCGCTAAATCTTCAAATGTTTTTTTCTCACCAAGTATTCCGTAGTATTCAGTTATAATTTTAAATTCCCTTTCATTCAAAATTCTTTTCATTAAATTAAGAACATTTTCAAAATTTAATTCATTTTCAACTATTTGATTTAATTTTGATTGCTTAGGGTCCTCAAATGTTTCTTCTATTGGTCTTTCATTTTCTTCGTTTTCTTCATCAAATGAAAATTCACCTCTGTATTCATTTAAAACTTTTCTAACACTTTCAGGTCTTATATTTAAAATTTTAGCAATTTCTTCAATTGTAGGCTCTCTTTTATTTTCTAATTTAAATTCTTCAATTATTTTAAAAATTTTATCAATTTTCTCCTTGTAATCTAAGGTAATTCTAACAGCATGGGATTGCTCAATTGTAATTTTTCTCATAGCATTTTCAATATAATAAGCAGCAAATGTTAATAATTTTACTTTTTTTCTTAAATCAAATTTTTTTATTGCCTGAATTAAAGCAAGAATGCCTTCACTTACTAAATCTTCAATAGGAATACCATAATTTGAATACTTTAAAGCACATTTATATATAAAACCATAATGAGCATTTATTAATTTTTCTATTGCTAATTTATCACCTTTTTTAGCAAGTTTTATTAACTGCCTTTCTGACATAGTTTAAAATTTTAAACCTATGGAAGAAATCGTAAAAAGGTATAATGAGCTTGTGGATTTTTTAAATAAATGCGATTACTATTATTATGTTTTAGACAATCCTATAATATCAGATGCTGAATATGATGAGCTTAAAAAAGAGCTTTTTGAAATTGAAAAGAAATATCCTCAAATAATAAGACCTGATTCCCCAAGTCAAAGGGTTGGCTTTAAGCCTTCAAAGGAATTCAAAGAAATTGAGCATAAAGAAAGAATGTTATCTCTTGACAATGCAGAAAGTGAAGAGGAAATTTCAGAATGGATTAAAAAAATAAAGAAAGATTATCCTAATGCCACATTTGTAGTAGAGCCAAAATTTGATGGAACTTCACTTGAATTAGTTTATGAAAATTCAATTTTAAAATTCGCTATTACAAGAGGAGATGGTTTAAAGGGTGAAGATGTTACTAATAATGCCAAAACAATAAAAACAATACCTTTGAAAATCCTAAAAGATATTAAGAGAATTGATGTTAGAGGTGAAGTTCTAATTTCAAAGGAAGATTTCAAAAAATTAAATGAGGAACTTTTAAAAAACAACGAGAGAACTTTTGCTAATCCAAGAAATGCTGCTGCTGGCTCATTAAGACAATTAGACCCAAATATAACTGCTAAAAGAAAATTAACATTTATTGCTTGGGGAATTGGATATTTTGAAGGATTGGAAATTGATAATCAATTTGATGTTTTAAAATTATTGAAGGATTTGGGTTTTAAGGTTTCAGAGCCTATAAAATTATGCCACAATATAGATGAAGTTGTTGAATTTTATAGAGAAATGTTTAAAAATAGAGATAAATTTCCTTTTGAATTAGATGGTATTGTAATAAAGGTAAATGAATTTTATATTCAAAGGGAGCTTGGTTGGACAATAAGAGCACCAAGATGGGCATTAGCAGGAAAGTTTCAAGCTATTGAGAAAACTACAAGAATTATAAATGTTGTTTTTCAAGTTGGAAGAATGGGAATTATTACACCTGTTGCGATATTAGAACCTGTTGAAATTTCTGGTGTTGTTGTTTCAAGGGTTTCTTTACATAATTTTGATATAATTAGAAAACTTGATATTAGAATTGGTGATTGGGTTTATGTTAGAAGGGCTGGTGAAGTTATACCAGAAATTACAAGTGTTATTAAAGAGAGGAGAACAGGTGAAGAAAAAATTATTTCTGAACCTAAAAATTGTCCTTCTTGTAATGGTGAAGTTATAAAGGATGGCGCTTATTATAAGTGTATAAATTTATCCTGTCCTGCCAAGCTTTCAAGTCATATTCAATATATTGGAGAAGTTCTTGAAATTGAAGGACTTGGTGAAGCTACTTCTAACAATCTTGTTAAACTTAATTTAGTAAAAGATCCGGCGGATTTATTTTATTTAACAGTCTCTGATTTTATGAAACTTCCTAATTTTGCTGAGATATCAAGCAGAAAATTGTATAATGAAATTCAAAAAGTTAAAGAAAGTATAACACTTGAAAAATTCATAATGATGCTTGGTATTCCTTCAATTGGAAAAGCAAATGCCAAAGCTCTTGCTAATAAATTCAAAACACTTGATAAATTCTTAAATTGCTCTTATTCTGAGCTTATTTCAATAAGTGGAATTGGTCATGAGATAGCAACAAATGTAATAAAGTTTCTAAAAGATGAAAACAACAAAAGAATCATAGAGAAACTTTTAAAAAGTGGAATTAAAATTACACAAGAAGAAAAACCACAAAAATTATCAAAATTCTTTTATAATAAGAAGGTTGTAATAACAGGTGAGCTTTCAAAATTCACAAGAGATGAAGTCATGAAATTTCTTGAAAGTATAGGTGCTATTGTTTCAAATAATGTAAGTAGCAAAACTGACTATCTTATTCTTGGTAAAAATCCAGGCTCAAAATTAGAAAAAGCAAAAAAATACAATATAAAAATCATTAGTGAAGAGGAATTCTATGAAATACTTAAAAGTGAAGGATTTCTTCAATAAGATAGCAAAATTTTACGATATTATGATGAACGAAGTGGATTATAAGGAATGGGCTTTTTATATTGAGGAAATTATTAAGAAATTTTCAAGAGGAAATAAAATTTTAGATTTAGCATGTGGCACAGGAAACATTATTGAATTTTTGAAAAATAAGAATTATGAAATTTTTGGATTAGATTTATCTTTTAATATGCTAAAATTAGCTAAAAGGAAAGATATTAAAAATTTAGTAAATGGAACATTTTTTAAGTTGCCTTTTAAAGATAATTCATTTGATGTTGTTTTATCAACATTTGATAGTTTAAATAATGTTGAGAATTTAGATGATTTAAAAGTCGTTTTTAATGAAGTTTATAGAGTTTTGAAAAATGGTGGATTATGGACATTTGATTTAAATACAATTTTCGTTTTCATTAACTATTGGAATAATTATTTTAAAATTGATGATTTGAAAGATTTAATTGTTATTTGGAAAAGCAAATTCATTATCCCAAATTCTTGTCTCTTAAAAATATATATTTTTGAGAAAATTGATGAAGATATTTATAAAAAGTATGATGGCGAATTATTGGAATTTTCTTTTAGTTTGGAAGATGTAAAAAATGCTTTAAAAGAAGTTAATTTTAAAGAAATTAAAATTTATGAGCATTTATCATTTAGAAAAGGACATGAAAAAAATTATAGAGTTCAATTTGTTGCTATAAAGTAAGCTATTAGGTTTTGGAATATATGAGTTTTCAGCCTGATAAAGAATTCCATTTATTCTTGTTGTTTCCATTTGAAATTTTAAAGCATTCTTAATTAATTATTTATTTCAATGCTTTCAATACACTTTCTACAATGATCTCTTCATTTATATTTTCTAAACATATTGGCACGGAAAGAGGACATTTATTTTTTAGACATGGAGAACAATCTAAATTTATTCTTATAACTTTTAAAAATTGTTTATTGTAGGGTGCAGTATTATTTTCATCACCTGCTCCAAATAAAACGATTGTTTTAACACTTAAAGCATTAGAAAGATGAGCAGGACCTGAATCAGTAGAAATCATTAAATCACAAGCTTTTATAATTTTAGAAAGCTCAATTAAATTAGTCTTTCCTGCTAAATTTATAATTCTGTTTTTATCACTTAATGTTTCAACTAACCAATAAACCCTTTTAATATCCTTTTTTGAGCCTGTTAGTATAAAGTAAGCATCAATTTCTTTTTTTAAAAATTCTATAATTTTTGCCCACTTTGGAATTGACATTCTTCTGCTTTGTGCTTCGGAATTTATATTTATCGCAATTTTATATTCTGAATTTAATTTCATTATATTCTCATCAGGCTCAATATCAAGCTTTACATTTATATTTTTTAGTGAATTTTCAGTAAAATCTTTTAGTAAATAGCAATACTCCTCAACTCTATGTAAATTTTTAGGTTTATTATAAGCTCTTGTAAGTAAAAAATTTCTAAATTCATTTTTATATCCAATTCTTTCCTTCGCTCTTAAAAAATATCCCATTAAGGCACTTGAAAACGAATTTGGAAGTGAAAAATAAATGTCAAATTTTTCATTTATTTCTTTTGACCAATTATATATTCCTAAAAATCCTTTGTATTGATGTTTTGAGAAATAATAAATCCTCTCAAAATTTCCAAATAAATTTAATAATTCACCAATTTCAGGTTTTACAATAGCATAAATTTTAGCATCTTTAAATACTTCCTTAACTTTATTATAAAATCCAATTGACATTATCAAATCTCCAAGCCAATTTGGAAACCTTATTGCGATTTTCAAGTTTTGAAATTTTAATGCTTTAAAATTTTAGCATGCTCCGGATCATAATAACACAACTTCGGGGAGTTATATTTACTCCATCATCGGCAAGCGATACAATTCGTGGCTATAAGGTAATACAAACATCAGATGGGGGATATGCGATAGCAGGAAGTATCAAAACTACCACAGGAACCTATCCAGTTTATATCAAAATGGACAATAATGGTAATGTTCAGGTTGTCAAAAGATATTCAATTACTTATCTTCCAACTTCCTTAGCTCAAAAAGCAGATACAATAGTAATGGTGAGTCCAGGAGGCATTGTTAATAATTATTCTATCTTTATTCTTAGGAATAAATATGAATACAGGTAATGTTATCTATTACTGTAATGTATTTAATAACAACTATACTGGCACTCAGTTTGTAGGACTTAGAGGTTTATATATTATAAAATATGAGAACAAAACCGAAAAAATAATAATTAAATAAACAAGGAGGGAAATATGCTAACCTTAACGCTTATATTTTCATGGCCCAAGGTCTGGAATGAGGATAAGGATCAGTTTGCTAATAGCGTACATATAACAAGTAGCGGTGTTGTTGGTGGTGGAAATGTATGGAATGATACATTATTTTCTGTTAGAATGACAAAATGGACAAAGTCGGGAGCATTACTCTGGAATTTAAGAATAAAGTATAATTATGATACATGGATATATGGAATTTCTAGTTATTTAGACACTATATACGCAGTAGGTTTTACATCTGATACTACACTTACTGATTATGGCACAATTTGGAAAATTTCACCAAACGGCACACTTTTAAACACTAAAATTATTAACTTTCCAAGCTCATATTTAAGAGATATTCATATAGACAGCTTAGGAAATATTTTCATAGCTGGATATTTTTGGGATAACAGATATAAAGCTATATTTTCTAAATATGATAGGGATTTAAACGAAGTATGGACTGTTATTGATTCTTCAAACTACCATAATTATGGAATGTCAATAAGAACTTATAAAGATGGCTCTGTTTATTTTTTAAAGGAGGGATGGGATAGTGCTATAACACCTACCTGGAAATGGTATTTATCAAAATTAAATGGATGGACTATTCAAATAAACCCATCAACAGTGGATAACCAAGGTTCAAAAATTGATATAACAAATAATGGTGATATTATATCAGTAGGACATTTTTGGACATCTCACTATAATTGGTGGATTACATTATACGATAATTCTGGAAATTATGTATGGGGCGTTAGCTATGGATTAAATGGAGTTTCAGATATGGCAAAGGATGTAAAATATAAAAATGGATATATTTACACAGTAGGATGGTTTGATGATGCTCCCTATACTTGGAGGCTAAGGTGGGAAAAGAGAGATTTGGGAGGTGGTTTAATATGTCAATTTATACTTAAATGGACAAATTATGACCCTCGCTTTAGTCAAGGTTATGGTATAGATGTAGATGAAGGGGATACAGTATATGTAGCGGGATATTACATTAGGACGACTACACAAGCTTGGTATGGAGTTTTTATGAAATTTTACGGATGCCAACAAGTTAATTATAAAGAACTTACAACAAATGATAAATTCTATGTGAAAGAAAGGATTTTTAAAGAATATACCTTAGCTTATAATTTTGGCAAATATATAGATGTTTTTGATATAAATGGTAAATTTTTAAAAAGATACTATAATCCAAAAATTTGTTATGACTTAAAGCCAGGTATTTATATTTTAAAAACATCAGAAAACAAAACCTTAACTGTTATAAAAACAGGAGGTTAAAATATGTTGAGTTTGTTTTTAATTTCCCAATGTTTAAAAATTGATAGCACTTTTAATGTAGGTTATATACCTACCTGTGTAACAGGATGTAATCTCTGCGGTGGAGCTTTGCCATTTTATGCAAATTTCAAAGCATCGTACTTTAAAAATGTCTGGCGTATAAAGGAAGGAAGTCAAGTAGATACGAGATGTGGAAATGGTCATACGGGAAGTTTTGCAGTACTAGCAGGAATATGGAAAAAAGTTTATTTTGACAATAATAAAGATACTATATACTTAAATATCAACGTTCGCTCAAATTCCCTTATGGATGAATATATGTCAGGTGTAAATATTCTTATTGTTCCTTTAAAAGTGATAAATCAGGATAGTGTATTACCATCTAATGGTATATTTCTTGGATGGTCATATCGTGGAAAGGGTATTAGAAGTAATGCTAATTTAAATTTAAACGGATTTATAGCTGTTAAGGATTCTGCCTTTTCATTTAATATATTCCCTACTTCTTATAACTTAAAGAATGTCTCAACACTTTTAAATGATACAGTAGCTTTATTTATAGGTTACTCAGATGCTTGGTTTGAAAACTTTCAAATTACATTGGAAACTAGTGGATGTTATGATATAAGGTAGTTTATAACTCAATTAAAAGGGGAAAACCTTTAAAATTTCAAGCTTTTGGAAGAAATTCTTAAAGTTCTTTTAAAATATGCCCAAAAGGAAAACTTCAAAGGTTATGACCCCTATGATGCACTAAATAGTCCAATTTTAAATAAGATAGCTTTTAATAAGTATTTAAGAATTTTTTTTACACAGCTTTTGAAACATCTTCCCTTTAATATCAGAAAATTTTTATTTATAAAAAAGGATTATAATCCAAAAGGGCTTGGTCTTTTTCTTTCGGTTTATTCAAAATTAAAAGATGTTGATAACTATTATCTTTTAAAAAACCTGCTATTAAATTTATCCTCAAAGAATTATAGTGGTTATTGCTGGGGATATAATTTTCCTTGGCAAAGTAGAGTTTTTTATTTAAAACCATTTACACCTACAATTGTAAATACATCATTTATAGCACATGCTTTCTTAGACGCTTATGAGATTTTTAAAAATCATCAGGATTTAGAAATTTCAAGCTCAACAGTGAATTTTATGTTAAATGATTTAAATATATATAAGGAGGAAGATTTTATCGTTTTTTCATATACACCTATTGATAACTTGAAGGTTTTTAATGCAAGTCTTCTTGGTGGCTCAGTAATTTCAAGAATTTCAATTATAAAAAATGATGATAATTTAAGAGAAATTGCTTTAAAATGTGGTTTATTTGCTTATAAATTCCAAAACAATAATGGAAGTTGGTATTATGCTCCTGATATTAAATATATTGATAATTTTCATACCGCTTACAATTTACTTTCATTAAATTGGATATATAAAGCTACAAAAGATAAAAGGATTTTAAATGCTATGGAAAAAGGTTATGATTTCTATAAAAAGAACTTATTTACTAAGGATTTTTTACCAAAATACTATCACAATAAACTTTATCCAATTGATATTCATTCTTATGCGACTGCTATTGTTTTGTTTTGTGAATTTAATGAAAAAGATATTGCTAAAAGAATTTTTGAAAATGCCTTAAATAGGATGTTTGACTATAAAAAACATTATTTCTATTTTCAAGATTATAAATTTTTCAAAATCAAAATTCCTTATATGAGATGGTCAATAGCTTGGATGAGTTATGCTATTAGTAAGCTCTTTTTAGATGAGTAATTACAATTTCATCTATATTTACATAACTTGGAAGCTCAATTATAAATTTTATAATTTTTGCTATATCTTCTGGCATTAACATATCATCAGTTTTTCTAAATTTATTTCTCTCCCAAATTGGTGTCCAAACAGCACCAGGCATAATTAAACTAACTCTTATATTCTTTTTTGAAAGCTCTTTTCTTAAAGCATTACTAAATCCTTTAATTCCAAATTTAGAAGCACTATAAACTGCCCAATTTTCAAATGCTATTTTTGATGCAATTGAGCCTATATTTATTATAATTCCATTTTCATTTATATTTTCAATTAAAAGCTTTGTAATTAAAATGTGAGATTTTAAATTTAAATCAATTTGCTCCTCAATTTCTTCAACTTGATTACTTGAAAATGGTTTAACATAAGCATTTCCCATATTATTTATTAAAACATCAATTTTTAGTGATTTTTCAATAAGGAATTCTTTAATTTTTTTTATATTTTCAACATTTCTTAAATCTAAAAATAAATCTGGTCCATTTCTTGAAATACCAATTACATTATAGTCTTTTTTCAAAAGCTCATAAGTTGATTTACCTATTCCTGAACTTGCTCCTGTTATAAGAATGTTCATATAGTTTGAAATTTTAAAGGATAATACTTTAAAATTATCTTATACTCGTCATAACCTTATCTCAGTCAGCGCTAATGGGCTCTCCCGTTGTTATAAAGGATGGACCCAAGAATGTGTGGATATATAATAAAAAATATCAAGTGTCTCCTATTGAATGGTCCTATAATGCTAACTCCAACGAGAAAGTTTTTGGAACTCCTCAACTATTCAAAGGGAACTGCTCTTCTGCTGGTGAAAAAGCTCTTGTTAATAAGGATATATAAATCAAGAGTTTGAACTTAATGATAACTGGCAAGAGGTCTCTTTTGACTTATCCAAAGCTATATATATTACTCAACATGGCAATAAATTAAAAACGAATCTAAAAGTTTCCTTTACTCCCCTTACTAATAATTTTGAAATATATATCTCAAAATTTATTCTAAAATAGGAGGTTAATTATGATTTTCTTTATTTTATCAGATGCCCCTTTTAATCCAGAGGTTAAATTAAGTAATTATACAATGTCTTCTTGTGGTCAAGTTGGATAGCTGACCCTGCTATCGCTATTCAACCTGATAACCCAAATATCATTTACTTTGCTGGTATGGTTTATTGTAATCCAGCTAATTTAAAAGGCGAAGTATATTTTTGTAGATGTACTGCTGGTAGTGGGTGTACTAATCCTAGTAATTGGACTTGTGGATATGTTGGACCAAATGATAATTGGGCATATCTCAAAGACAAACCTTGTTAATTTCACAACTGATAAATTCACTGGAAATTACAATTTAGTAATTTATAAATCTACTGACAATGGTCAAACATGGCAGCAAAAAGGTTGCTGTTTCTTTTGTTGATGGAAATTGTAAGGTGTGGAAATAATTTAACAGTTTATCAGATTGCTCCAAGTGGAGGTGGAACACAACAAATCCTACCCATGTTAGCAAGCTCAGGTAATACGATATTTGCTCAATGGCAAGGGAGAATAAGCTCACTTGGCTCTTGTGGAGGATATTTCACACTTGGAACTTGGGCTACTTATTTCTCATCTTCAAGTAATTGGGGTCAAACCTGGTCAAGTCCATCAAGGGTTGGATTGTAGATAATGGTAAAATTTATACAACTTGGGCAAATGATACATATTATAGTTGGACAACTGTTGTTAATTTAGAAGAAATTTCAAATGGTAAAGCTCCATTTATAATAAAATATCAAAAGGATAAAGTAATTATTCAATCAAGTGAAGATTTTTCAATATATAAGGCACTTTTGAAATTTCATTAAAGCCTGGCATTTACTTTATAAAATCAAATAATTTCACTGATAAATTTATTATTAAGTAAATTTAGGGGGCTTTGCCCCCATCTTTAAACTTTCAAACTACATGAAAAACTTTGAAATTTTTGTCATTCTTATTCTTACAATAATTTTGTTCTTAAAAGCAATTTTTGGAAAACTTCTTGTTATGACAGATGCAATAACTGATGGCATATATTTATATGAATTTATAAGAAATGAGATATTAAGAGGAAATTTTCCATTTTGGAATCCATATATATTCTATGGTATGCCTACAATTGGAACATTACAATTTGGTTTATATCCATTTTTTATATTTTTAATTATTTTGCCTGCGAAATTCTTTTTAAATTATTGGGTAATTTTTCATTTTATTATTTGTTATATCGGAATGTTTTTGCTTGTTAATAGAATTCTAAATGATAAGAAAATTGCTTTGTTTTCCGCTATTTCATATTCTTTAAGTGGTATATTTTTTGGTTATATTTATAGTGGTCATCTTGGAAAGCTTGCTATTTATTCACTTTTACCATTTTATTTTATATATTTAAGAGAAATTTTTATAAATCCAAACCTGAAAAACGCTTTAATTTTAGCTTTATTTACTTCCTTAATTTCCTTAAATGCCCATGTTCAAATGCTTTACTATTTAATTTTATTTACCTTAATTTATTCAATTTATGAGTTGTTTTTTATTTTTAAAGAAAACAATAAAAAAGCATTTAAAATTATTTTTCTTGGTCTTTTTGTGATTCTTATTTCAACAATTATATTTTTTGGTCAATTTCTTCCAATTTATGATTATACAATAAATTATTCACAAAGAGGCTTAAAAGAAGATGATTATCAATTTGCTATTACTTGGTCTCTTGGATGGCAAGATTATATTTCTACATTCATTGGTGGATTTAGTGGTTTTTCCATTGAAAGTCCATATGCTCACTATTGGGGTCCAAATCCATTTAAAATAAATTCAGAATATTTTGGAATAGTTATATTCTTAATTCTTACTTTAAGCTTTCTAAATAAATTGGAAAATAGATTAAGAAATATCTTAATTTTCAATTTTATAATATTTTCAATTATTTCGCTTGGTGGCTCAACATTTATTTATAAATTCATATGGTCTATTTTGCCATTTTATCAAAAATTTAGAGCACCTTCTATGGCATTTTATATTTGTATTTTCTCTGCCATTTTAATTTCAGCAATTACATTAAAAAATATAAAGGAAAATCCAAAAGCTTATTTAAAATTTTTATTTTTTGTTCCAATTATATTATTTATATTTTGGCTTTTCTCATCTGATAGTTTAATAAATTCAATTTTTAATAATCCAATTGAGCAATCTCAAATAGTTAGTGCTGAATTTGATAAAATTAGATTTTCTATATTCTTGGCATTTTTATTTTCATTTCTCTCTTCACTTCTTATTTATTCTTATATTAAAAATTGGCTCAGTTTTAACTTTTTAATAATTTCATTAGCATTTTTGAGTGCTTTTGATTTATATTTAATTTCAAAAAATTTTATTCAATATGTTGAAGATGATAGAAATATATTTGAAGATGATGGTGTTGTTAAATTTTTAAAGGAAAATAGAGGTTATTATGTCGTTTTTCCATTTTATTATAGAACGGATGAAAATTACTTTTCTTTAAAGAAAATTGAAACAATTGGAGGTCATCATGGCGTTCAACCTTATAGATTGTTTAGTCTAATAGGAGCAGAAGGTAGATTAATGTTAAATCCAGCCACTACAACGGAATTGTTAAAAAATCCAAAATTAAGTAATATTTTATCAATTAAATATGTTATTACTCAAAAGCTTCCAAAAGAAACAAATAACCCTATTATTATTTTGTTTTACAATTATGTTAAGGATTATAAAAAAGTTTATGATGATGGTTTTTATGAAATTTACGAAAATCCTAATTATTATCCTAAGTTTTATTTGGTTAATTCTTATAAAGTTTCAAAAGATCCCCTAAATGATGTTAGAAATTTTGAAAATAAATTAGTTTTTGAAAATGAACCTGAAGAAAAAATAAATCATAATGAAGAAATTAGAGCAAATGTAGAAATTTTAAAATTTTCAGAAAATTATGTAAAGCTTAAAGTTGTACTTGAAAATCCATCTTATTTAGTATTTTCAGAAAATTACCACCATCAGTGGAAAGCATACGTTAATGGTAAAGAGAAAAAAGTTTATAGAGTTAATTGGACACAAATGGCAATTGCTTTAAATAAAGGAGATTATATTGTAGAATTTGTTTATAAGCCAAGTTTAGAACTTTTATCCTTGACATTTTATATTTTTGGATTTATAATTTTGGGACTTTCATTTATACTTTTGAGGTTTAAAAAATGAGGATGTTCATAGCGCTGGATTTACCTATGGAAGTAAAAGAATATATATATGGTAAAATAAAAGATATGATGAAAGTTCTGGATTTGAAGTGGGTTGATTATCACCTTTATCATATAACATTAAAGTTTCTTGGTGATATTAGGGAAGATGAACTAAATAAAATTGATTTTAAGTTAAATGAAATTTCAAAGAAATATAATGCTTTTTCTTTAAGGCTTAAACACTTAGGTAAGTTTCCAACTTATGGTAAAGAGGTTAATGTACTTTGGGTAGGGGTTGAGAGTAATGGGGAATTAGAAAACTTGGCTAAGGATATCCAAGTGAGCTTTAAGAATTACGGTGATAATAAACCTTTTTCTCCTCACATAACCATAGCAAGGAATAAAAAATCAAAAATGTTAAGTTTTGATCCTATTGAATTTAATTGTGAGTTTCAAGTTGAAAAAATAACGCTCTTTGAGAGTATTCTTTATCCATCCGGACCTGTTTATAAAGTTTTTAAAACTTATGCTTTAAAATTATAGAATATGATAAACTTTATTTTTAGTTTAATGGTTGGACCTCATCCTATATCTATGGGTTCTGCTTATAATGCTTATGCTGAAAGGGTTGATGGAATTTTCTTTAATCCTTCTGCTGCTTCTATGGCAAGTAGAGTTATGATTGGTGGTTTCTATTCTCAAGTGGGATATTATGGTGGAGGTATAGTTATCCCTAATAGGTTTATATCAATTGGTTTGGCAGGTTCTATTGATACTACAAGAAATGGAATGATTTATGGTGTTTTAGCAAGGAATTTTAGTGGTTTTAATATAGGTCTTGGTATTCAATATCCTTATACCTCAGATACATCATCAAATAAAAATTCAAAATTTCATATTTATAGTGGATTTAGTTTTTATTTTAGTGATTATTTTATGTTTGGTTTTACAGCTGAAAATTTAGATACACCAAATGCTTTATCTTTAAGATTTGGTATTCAATTGGCAAATTATCCTTTACCAGTTATTGGAAGGAATTTGACAATGACTATGGATTTAAATTCAACATTTGCTAGAAATGTCAAAAGCCAAGATTTGGCATCTATTGGCTTTGAAATGAATCCATTTTATCCATTATTTTTAAGATTTGGTTATAATTATAATCCAAACGATTCAATAATGAAGCATAAAATTCCAGCAGGTTTAGGATTAATTTATGTTTATAATACTGTTGATATATTAGGAGATATAAGTGTTAATGATATTAAGGCTGAAAGCAAGAATAAAATTTGGACATTTGGTTTAACAGTTAAGTTCTTTGGTCATACTGTTTGGGCTGAATCTTCACCTAAAATTATAGAAGTTTTACCAGAGGCAGAAGCAAGTGTTACAAAAATTTGTTTTAGATATATTTTACCTTCAAAGGTTTCAAGATGGACATTTAATATAACAAATAGATGGGGTAAAATTTATAAAACATATTGGGGAGATGGTCCTCCACCGAGTGAATGTATTTATTGGCATGTTGTTGATGAAGAAGGTAAATATGTTGGAAAGGGTGTTTATTATTATGATTTCATAGTTAAGACGGAAGATGGTAAAATATATAAAAGGAGAGGAGGATTAGTAAATGTTAAGAAGGGGGTAAAAGGGATATGATGGGCACACTTTTAAATGTGATTTTAAGTTTGACATATGAAGAATTTTATAAATCATATAGGGAAGCTGAGGCACTTTTCTTTGCTGGAAAGTACGATAGAGCAGAAAGGATATATAGAAGACTTCTTACGGATGCTAGAAAATTCGGATATGAAAAAGAATTTCTTTATAGAATAGCTGAATGTAGATTTAATAGAGGTGATTATAAATCCGCTTACGATCAATTTATGGCATTATATAAGGATGGTTATATTGAAAAGAAATTGCCTTATTTGAAAGGTGAGGTTGCTTATGCTCTTTCAGTATTCTTTACGAATTTTAGAGACCCTAAGGAGGCAAAGCAGGTTATTCAAGAACTTCAAAAATATCCTTATTATAAAAATTCCAACAGAACAAAAATGCTTCTTGGTATAATTGATTATAGAGAAGGAAGGTACGATGAAGCTATTGAAAAATTAAAGGATATAACTGATATTCCTGAAGCTCAATTCTATTATGCAAGAAGTTTGGCATTATTACAAAGACCTCTTCAAGCTATTGGTGTTTATAAAATTCTATTAGAAAAATATAAGAATACACCGAGAGAGCCATTTATATCTTATGCGATGGTTGAAGCTAATTTTATATATGGAGATTATAAAGGAACTGCTGAATTAGCAAGAACATTTATTGAGAAATATCATGGCTCATTATTCTCAGATTGGGTTCAATACTATTGGGGCGTTTCTTTATACAGAATGAAAGAATTTCAAAGTTCTATTGAGAAATTAACATTAATTTCAAAGAAACAGAATTTTGAATTTACTAATTTAGCTGCATATTTTGCTGGAAATGCTGAAAGGGAGTGGGGTAATCAGTATAAGCAAGAAGGCAAGTTAGATGATGCAAAAGCAAAATATAAGGAAGCTGTTAAGTATTATGAGACTGCTCTTTCAAAAGCTAATGATCAGGATATTTATAATGTTTCATTTGTAAGACTTATGCAAGCTAATTTCTTGGTAGGCGATACTTTAAAATCTTATACTATGGCTAATCAGTTGAAACAAATTAAATTCCCACCTGAGGAAGCTGGTATTGGTGAGTATGCAAGGGGTGCTATTGATTATTCACTTGGAAAATATACAGCCGCTGCCAAGAATTTTGAGCTTGTTATTGAAAACTATAAGCAAACATTTTTAAGAAAACCTTCTATGGCTATGGAGATGTTATCACTTGTTCGTGATAGAAAATTTAAGGAAGCATTATTGAAAGGTAATATATATTATTCTGAAATGCAAGATACAGTTAGACCAGAAGCACAAGATACTTCATTTGATTTATGGAAGGGTTGGTACGTTTATGGTTTAGCTGAGGCTCACTATTATGCAGGTGCTTATCCTGAAGCAGAATTAAGATATAATATAAATATAAAGAAGCAATTGACGAGAGATTTAGTTATACTTTCAAGACTTGGTCTTGGTTGGATAGCTTATCACCAAAGGAGATATGATGATGCATTAGCACACTTTAATTCCATAGATGGTGCCGTTAGAGCAAGAGGTGATACCTCATTAATTATTGCTCTTTTCCTCGGAAAAGGTGTTGCCAAATTCAATAAGGGTGAATATATGGATGCATTTAAGGATTTTGCTATTGCAGCATTATATACCCCAAGATATGAAAGTGGTGAAGCTCTATATTTCCAAGGATTTGCTGCTCTTGCTCTTAAATCTTATGGTGATGCTGTTAGACTTTGGGAAAGGGTAGTTAATGAGTATCCTGATCACCCAAGAGCTGCTCTTGCTGCTTATAGAGCAGCTGATATTTATGTAAAAGCTGCACAAGTTGATAAAGCAACAGCATTATTAGAATGGGAAATTGAGCATTTTCCAGGACATCCTATAACACCAAGAGCAATGTATGCCTTAGGTAGGAATTATACGATAAATAAAGAATTTGACAAAGCAATTCAAGTATATGAAAAATTCTTATACTTATATCCTGACCATGAGCTTGCTCCTGATGTAAGAAAAAGGGTTGAGGATGTTTACTTAGCTGCCTCAACGCAAGATCCAAAGTATGCTGAGCAACTTGCTCAGAAATATCCAGCAAGTGATAAAGCAGCAGAAGCACTATTCTATCAGGCAGGGCAAGCTTATCAAAATGGTGATGAAGAAAAAGCTGCTGATTTATTCTTTAGAGTTGCTAATGAATTTCCGAATAGTCCTAAATCTGCTGAAGCATTATATACCGCTGGTGCTTTATATTTGAAACAAAAGAAATATCAACAAGCAATACAAGCATTAAAGAAATATAAAGATTTCTTCCCTAATGGACAACAAATTGAAAATGTTTATGATTACCTTATGAAAGCATATTTAGCTTCAAATGATTTTAATTCTGCTATTCAAATAGGAAAGGAAGCATTGCAAAAGTTTCCAGAAAGTAAAAATAAGGCAAATACATTATATTGGATAGGATTTTCTTATTCTCAGCTTGGAAATTCAAGAGAAGCAATAAATTACTTACAACAAGCAAGAACATTATTTGAGCAAGAAGGGAATATACAAATGGTAAGTCAGATAGACCAAATTTTACAAATTTTACCTAAGTAAAAAGGAGGTGAAGGAAGATGATCTTTAAACTATACGCAGTTTGGGATGGGGTTGTAGGACCCAAAACCTACTTTTCAAGTTTCCCAATGTTCATTCTCTTAGTGGTTTCAATTATCCTTATCGCTCTTGTTATTGAAAGACTTATAGCTTATAACAAAAGAAGAGAAGCTGATGCTAACAGAATAGTAAAGGAAACGCTTACTCATCTTAGGGAAGGAGATGTTGAAGGTGCATTAAAGAGACTTGGTGATCAAGATACACCTATAAGGAATGTTTTAAGAGTTGGTCTTCAAAATGCTGAACTTCCTCCTGAAGAAGTTGAAAAGCTTATGTATGCCAGAATTCTAAATGAAAAAGATAGATTAACTCAAAGATTAACACCCATTAGCGTTATAAGTGTTCTTGCACCCCTTCTTGGTTTGTTTGGAACAGTTGATGGTCTAATCCATGCTTTCCACGAAATAGCTGTTACTGGAACAGGTGGTCCAGAAGTAGTAGGTGAAGGAATATCTACCTCTCTTGTAGCTACATGGACAGGACTTATTATAGCAGTATTAGCTGTTATTTTCTTTAATGTTTTTAATAGATATGTTGATGTTCTTATTTCAAGAATTGAGGCTGCTGTTCAAGAATTCCTTGTTATACTTAGAGAATATCAAGCAACGAGGGGGTGATTTTAATGCCAAAGAGAAGGATGGAGCATGGCTCAATAGAAGCTGAGGTCCCCGCAGCGGGCCTCATATCATTAACTGATGTTATGGGTTCTCTTGTAAAAGTTTTCGTTCTTACAATTCCTTTTCTTGTTGAATCAGGTATTTTTATAAGTCGTTCTATGGCTGCTAAACTTAATAGACCGATTCAGCAAAAGCAAGTCAAAACAGATGTAAAAGTTAGTATTCATATGAAAGCAGATGGAACTATTGAGTTAAATAAAAAACCTGTTACAATGGAACAGCTTGAAGATTTAGTTCCAAAGCTTTTAGCCAGAAGCATAGAAAAGAATGCACTTCTCTCTGCTGATAATGAGGTTGTTTATGATAATGTTGTTCAAATGATAGATTTCCTAAAAAGTAAAGGCGCTGGTGATGTTCTAATAATGAAAAGAGGAGGTTAATTATGGCAAGAGCGAAAGGTGGAGAAGGTGAAGTAGCACAAGCGGTATTTAACTTAGCTAATATATTTGCTTTTATATTTATAACTCTCATTATAGCTTCTAAACAAATGTTTCAAAGCACGAGTGTTGAGGTTGAAGTTCCAAAGGCAAGAGTAATAGAAGCAGATTTAGAGCAAAGTATAGCGGTTTCCATAAAAAAAGATAGAACATTGTATTTTAAAGATAAACAAGTTGATTTACAAACATTAACGCAATTAGTTAAGCAAGCACAAGAGCAATATAAATTAAAAAATCCTGATGCAGAAATGGGAGAACAATTAGTAGTAATAAGAGCTGATAAATCAGTTGATTGGAAAACGGTTTTAGATGCTATTGATGCCGTTAAAAGAGGAGGAAGTAAAAGAATAACCTTAGCAGTTATTAAAAGAACAACCTAAGGGGGTGATAGCATGAGAGAGAGACAAGTGATTCTCCCTGAATGGGAGGAAGATAAAGGGTCAAAGAGGAGATTTTTGATATTTCTCCTCTTCGCAATTCTCATACATGCTGGTGTTCTTTGGTCATTGAGAAGTCAAATAAAAAGAGCTATTGAAGAAGCAAGGTTAAGAGAAATTCAACTTCTTGAAGAGAAAGCTATGAAATCAAAATTCCTGAATCCAAAACTTCAAAGAAAAGTTGAGCAAATGAAAAAAGAAGTTCAAAAGAAGGAGGAAAAGAAAGAAGAAAAGAAGCCTGAGCAAGCAAAGAAGGAAGAAAATAAACCTGGTCAAGAGAAGAAAATTGATTTAAGCTCAAAACTTTTGACTCAATCCACTGAACTTCCAAAGCCAACACCTGGTCTTGGTGGTGGTCCTAAGATTGATATAAATGTAAATATAGACCCAAGACTTTTTAGTATGCCTTCTGTTCAGACTGAGCAACTTGATGTTAAAGTAGATTTAAGTAAAATGAATATAGGGGATATAGCTAATTTACAAGCGGAAATAGATGTTAGTTCTCAAAGCTTGGCTGATATTGGAGTTGCAGATGTTGTCGTAGGTATTACTGGCAGAGGTGCCAGTATCTCTGATATTTTATCAAGAGAAGCTGTGCCTGCTATTTCGCTTGGTGGAGGTATTGAAGGTGGTGGAAGTGGTGGTCTTGGACTTGGAACTGATGTAGGTGGAGGTATTGGTGGAGGAAGTGCTATCAGCCTTGCCCAAAATCCAAGCCTTGCGAGTGAAGTTAAAGTAGAGGTTAGCAAACCAACAATTTCTGCGCCTTCCGTTCAAGAAGTTGCAAGTGTTTCAGCACCTTCTGCTATGCAACTTGAAGGTGAAGTAGCAAATAGACAAATTCTCCATAGAGTAAAGCCTATATATCCAAAGAGGGCTAAACAACAAGGTTGGGAGGGAACAGTAGTTTTGTCATTTTCAGTAGATGCTAATGGTAATGTATTTAATATTCAGGTTGTTCGCTCATCAGGTTATGCTGACTTAGACAATGCTGCTATTCAAGCGCTTCAACAGTGGAAATTTGCTCCAAAACCCGGAAAACCCGAAGAAAAAGGAAGATTAACTGTTAGATTTGTTTTAACATAAGGAGGAAAACTATGAGGATATTTAAATTTTTAATTCTATTTGCTTTTGTTAGTCTTTTGATGTCTCAGCAAGGGACTGAGCAAGAAGAGGAAGTTGTTGAGAAGGCTGAATATTCAATTGATGATGCAGTTAAGCCAATAACTGATGTTACACTTGCTCCTTTTGAGCCAATAGATTCACTGCTTTATAGAAAAGAAAGGAAACTTGAACTTAGACTTCCTAAAACGATTGAGGATGAGATAAGAAAAGTTATAAAACTTGAAAACTTATTTATTCGCCAGCCTGTATATCCAATAAATGTATATAAAGAAATTCCTTTAAATGTTGGAGAATTTAATAAGAAATATAAGAATGTTAAAGATTGGAAAATTGAAATTTACGATTCTTGGGGTAATAAATTAAAAGAGTATTCAGGAAAAGGTAAATTACCTGAATTTGTTTATTGGGATGGTAAGGATACAAAAGGAAAGGCTGTTGTTGAACCCGGTCAATTATTCCATTATAGAATAACTGTTTCTGATGGAAGGGAAACGAGAAGAGAATTAAGCAAACCGTTTTCTGTGAAAGGTTATCATTATGAAGAAGGTGGATATAAATATACGATTGTTGATATTGGAGATGTTTTTGAAAAAGGATTTGCCGTTTTTAGAGAGGGTCAAGAAGATAGAATTATAGAAGCACTAAATATATTAAAGGAAAATTACCCATGGACTTCTCCTATTGAAATTACTTACTATCCAAGTCCAGAGGCTATGGGTGTTATGGAAGAAAGAATGAGAATACTTAAACAATTCATAATGAGCAGGCTACCTATTGAAGAGGGAAATATTGTTTTAAAACCTGGATATTATGAAGGAGGAGGTATAAAGTTAGAAAAAATTGTTGTTAAGTTTAAATAAATCCTTTTTTATTTTATTGTTATGTTAAAATTTATTCTTTTGTTGGGTTTATTTGTTTTAGGTTGTGAGAAAAGTTTTTCAAGTGATAAAGTTTTAAATTTTCAATTTAAAACAATTGATAATAAAATTTTGGATTTGTCTCAATTTAGTGGCAAGGTTATTGTTGTTGATTTTTGGGCTACTTGGTGTCCTCCTTGCACTAAGGAAATTCCACATTTTATTGAGCTTCAAGAAAAATATAAAAATGAAGTTCAATTTATAGGGTTAAATGTTGGTGAAAAAGAATCAGAAATTAAAGAATTTATAAAAAGTATGGGCATAAACTATATTATAGGCTATTCTAATGAAAATATAGAAAAATCATTTGGTGGTATTAGTGGTCTTCCTACTACTTTTATAATTGGTAAAGATGGTAAAATTAAGGCAAAAGCTATCGGTTATAGAAGTAAGGAATGGTTTGAAAAACAAATAATTAGTGCTTTAAGAGAAAGTTAGTGAAATTTTTATTATTTAATGATTTTGATAATTTAGAAATTAGAGAAGGTGAAATAAGTGGAGAATTTTTAGTAAAAGTTAAACTTTGTGGTATTTGTACAGGTGAATTGATGGATTGGTATGTGAAATCAAAAGCACCATATACACCTGGACATGAAATTGTTGGTGAGGTTATTAAGACTTCTACGAATAAATTTAAAATTGGTGATAGAGTTTTTGTTCATCATCATGCTCCATGTTTAAATTGTGAGTATTGTAAGAGGGGAGAATGGACTGCTTGTGAAACTTGGAGAAAATCAAAAATTTATCCAGGTGGTTTTAGTGAAATTATTAGTATTGAAAAGAATATATATGAAGTTGATGTTTTGAAAATTCCAGATTTTATTAGTGATGAAGATGCTTGTTTAATTGAGCCACTTGCCTGCGCTGTTAAGGCAATTAGAAAAGCTAATTTAAATAGTTATGATAATTGTGCTGTTATTGGACTTGGATTTATGGGACTTTTAAATAGTAAATTATTAAGAATTTTTGGAGCAAAAGAAGTTGTTGGATTTGATTTTCATAGTAATAGAAGAGATATAGCTAAGAATTGGGCTAAAATTGATGAGGTTTATCATCCTGATGAATTTCATTTTCAAAAGAAATTTAGTCTTATTATTGTAGGACCACCTAGTATTTCCGCTATTGAGTTTGCCCTAAAATTAGCAGATAAAGCAAGTAGGATTATATTATTCGCTCCAACACCGCCTTCTGAATTTTTAAAATTAAATATAAATTACATTTATTTTAATGAGATTTCAATTATTCCAAGTTATTCCGCAAGTCATGAAGATACAAGGATTGCTTTGAATTTATTATCAAGTGGCATTATTAAACCTTCTGAATTAATAACTCATAAATTTCATTTTCATGAAATAAAACAAGCTTTTAAAGTGGCAAGAGATCCAAAAGCGATTAAGGTTATTATAAACATGGGAGGTTAAAATATGATAAAGTTAAATGACTGGGAAATTGCTTTTATTGGAAGGCTTATAGAATATTATAAACTTTATAAAGGAAGCTCCGTAAGGATGCAAACTGTTATGGAAATACTATCAAAGGAAATGGCTATTGATGTTGAAAAAGTTCTAAATAGTTTTTATTCACTTTTGAAAAAGTCATTATCTATTGAGCCTTCTGCTCTTAGTGATTTAAATGGTCTTATATCTGATGAGCTTATTGAGAATTTAAAAAAACATGGATTTTCTTATCCAATTTTAAAATTTAGATTTCCAAAAAAGGCAAATTATAAAGATATAAAATTTAGCGATAATTTATTATTTAGTAGGGGTGATGATGGACTTGTTAGATTTTGGATTTATTATGAAAATTGGTTTTATTTTCTTAAAGAGATTGGCGAATATGGATTTGGATATGGACATTATGAAAAACTTGGAGATTATTTATTTTATACAGTTGGAAATAAGTTGATAGTTTATAATATAAAGTCGGAAGCAAAAATAAATGAAAGGGAATTTCCAAGTGAAATTTTATCACTTGAAGCAAATAATGATGTTGTTTATGTTTATTATGGTAAAATTAAGCAAGGTGTTAAAATTTTTGATAATGAAATTGTTTATGACCTTGCTGATATTTACGATAAATTGCCATCAATAAAAACGAGAATAGATTTAGATGAAGGATTTGTTATTATTCATGAAGGACAAATTATATATGCTTTTGAGAATAATAAAGCTTTTTCAAAGGTTTGGGAATATGAAATTCCTACTGAAAATTCCATTACTTTAATTAAAAATTTCATTCTTATGAAAGATAGTATTCATTATCTGTACGATTTTGAAAAAAATTCTGTAATTTTATCACTCTCTGATGAATTGGCATTTTCAAATAATGATAATTTTCTAATCACATTTGACAAAGCAAACAATTTAAAAATGTACGATTTAAATGATTATAAACTTAAAAAATCTATAAAAATGAATGATAATGTTTATTCTATTGCTTTTAATGATAATTATTTATTTCTTGGCTCGGACGGTTATATTCTGATTTATAAACTTAAAGAAAGAATTGCTTTTAAGGAATTTGAAACAATTAAGAAAATAAAGAAAATTGAAGTTTCAAAAGAGAAAATTGAAATTCTTAAAGTTTTTGAAAATTACTTATTTGCTTATAGCAATGGTGTCTTAAAAGTTTTTACTTTGGAAAAATTTGAAGAGATTTATTCAATTAAAGCCAATTTGAAGGATTTCTTTTATAATGATTTACTATTTTTGATTTTTGAAGATAAAATTGATATTTGTAAATTAAATGGACAAATTCAAAAAACATTAGAATTAAAACCAATTTCATACTTACTAAATGGTAAAAAAGTGCTTTTTGGGACAAAAGATGGTAAAGTTGTTATTTTAGAAAATAATGAAATTAGAGAATATAGTGTATCAAATAGTGAAATTAAGTTTATTTCAAAATATAAGAATTATTACCTTTTATGTGATAAATTTGGTGTTTATTTATTTACTGATGTTTGGGAAATTAAGCAAATTTTATCATATAATCCTTCAAAGCCAATAACAGGCATTAAAAAGTTTGATGATTATCTTTCTATTGCTTATTTAAATGGTCAAATTAAAACTTATCATAGGGATGGAAGTTTAAAATCATTTATGAAAACGAAAGGTTTTGAAGATAAGGAAATTGTAATAGATAATGGAATTAAGTTTTTAGCATTTAATGATGGATATATTATTCTAAAAGGCAATAAGGTTTATGGCTCAAAGAATTGGAGAGATTATGTTTATTTTGTAGATGGTTATGATATTATAATGAGTGATAATTATTATTATTTTTATGAAGAGCCATCACTTTTTGATGAGTTAAGTTCTTTATGAGCTTTTTAAAAAATGAAATTGAAAAAATCATTAAGGAAATCATTGAAGTTTTAAAAGATTTGTATAGGATATGGATTAGAAATAATAGAGAAAAAATACCAGTAATTCCAAGCAGGGAAAAATTAAATGTGGGCGTTATTCAATTTAAATTATTGGAGGAGGAATTTGAGAAATTTAAAAATATCATTATAAATTTAAGTAGAAATCCTCATATTCACATTAGGAAGGAGTTTTTGTTTTCTCCTGTTTATGAAGTAGAAGAGATTTCTCCTCAAATGCTAAATTATTTAATTAGCTCAAAAAGTGAAAGCTCTACAATATATGCCTCAAAGAAAATTATTTCAAATGATATATATGAGAATAGATTTGTAAAAGGGGTTTTAATAAGAGTTTTAGATGGGATTAAAAAGCTTTTGAAAGATTTAGAGGAGTTAAAAGGTTATGAAAAATATAAGAAAGAAATAAATGAAATGATTACAAAGGTTGAAAAGAGAATAAGGGAAATGAATTTTCTTTTAAATTTGGAATTTATTAGTGATATTAAGCCTGAATTTGAAATTAGAATAACTCCAATAATTATCAATAATCCTTATTATAATGCTATTTATAAGTTTTTTATAAAATGGCAAAGTTTATGTTTTCCTTTTGAGGCAAAAGATTTAAATTTACAATCGCTTGATGAATGGAGACTTTATGAGCTTTGGGTATTTGTTAAAATATATAAAAAATTAAGAGAAAAGTTTGGAGAACCAAAGGAAATGGATTTATTT
>Ga0081478_149157_pt1 | contig 38096 bp, 45 predicted proteins | sample OctSprmetagenome_FD_70983 | JGI IMG/M metagenome (GOLD analysis project Ga0081478, IMG submission 70983) | Hot spring and microbial mat streamer communities from Octopus Spring Streamers, Yellowstone National Park, USA - T=80-84 v2 (version 2) | ecosystem: Environmental > Aquatic > Thermal... | reverse complement strand
CGGGGGGAGGAGGGGCTGCAGGGCCTCCTCCTCGGCGGGGTGGGGGGGCCTTTCCCCCAGGCTTCCCAGGGGGTAGGCCTCCCTCAGGCGCCCAAGCTCCAGGTAGAGGGCCTCGAGGTCCTGCCGTATAAGGTCTAGGACCCCCGGGGTGGGCCTGAGGGCCCGCCAGGCCCAGGGGGCTTTGAGGAGGCCCTGGGCCAGGGCGTAGCCCCAGGGCTCCCCCTGGGGCAGGTCCAAGGAGAGGAGGTCTAGAGGGGCTTTGGGGAGGTCCACGCCCCCATGATAAAGGGGCCCCGGGGTCGCCCCCGGGGGGTTTGGTGGGCCGCACAGGACTCGAACCTGTAACCCACCGATTAAGAGTCGGTTGCTCTACCGGTTGAGCTAGCGGCCCAAACGCCAAAAGCTAGTGTAGCCCTCCTCTTGCCCCCTGTCAAGGGAAGAGGTGAAGGAGGGCCCGGCCCCTCTCCACCCGAAGGCGGATGGGCCCCAGGGCCCGGTTCTCCAGGGCCCTGGTGGTGGCCCTCAGGGGGGTGGGGGGGAGGTCCCAACGGGCTCCCTCCACCCCTAAGGTGGCCTCGGGGAAGGGGAGGAGGCTGAAGGGGGCCCCGGCCTCCAGGGAAAAGGCGTGCTCCCCGGGAAGGAGGGGAAAGGTCCGGGTGAGGCCGTCGCTGAGCTCCACCCGGATGCCCCGCTCCGCCAGGAGGAAGGCGAGCTCCAGGTGGGCCAGGGTGTGGTCCAGCCGCCCTCCGGTGGCCCCCAGGAGGAGGACCTCCTCGGGGCCGGCCTCCAGGGCCCTCCGCACCAGGGCCTCGCCGTCGGTCAGGTCCTTCTCGGGGGGAAGGAGGACCCTGGGGGCGGGGAGGGCCTCCTGGAGCCAGGGGGGGCTGGAGTCCATGTCCCCGAGCCATAGCTCCAGGGGAAGCCCAAGCTCCAGGGCGTGCCGGGCCCCGGAGTCCGCCGCCCAGAGGCGAAACGCCTTAAGCCTTTCCCGAAGCCCCTCCGTGACCAATAGGGGGCCGCCTAGGAGCAGGGCCAGCCTCATCCTTCCCAGGCTACCGCCTGGGCCAGGTCCAGGCCGAGGCCCACCCTTTCCCCCTCCCCGGGGCCTTCCCCGGCCTCCAGGTAGAGGCGCACCCCCCCAAGGCGCACCCAGAGCCCCACCCGGGGGCCGTAGAAGAGGCGCTCCTCCACGGTGGCCTCGAGGGGCCCCCCCAGGGAGAGGGCCTTAGGGGGAAGGAGGTGGGCCTTGGGGGGCAGGCCCAGGGCCCGGCTCTCCTCGGGGGAGAGGAGGTTTTTGTGCCCCAGGAAGCGGGCGGCCCAGGGGTCTATGGGGCGGGCGTAGACCTCCTCGGGCCGGCCCACCTGGACGATGCGGCCCTCCCGCATGAGGGCCACCCGCTGGGCCAGGAGGAAGGCCTCGCCCTGGTCGTGGGTGACCAGGAGGGTGGTGACCCCTTCCTCCTTGAGGGTCCTGCGCAGGAAGAGGAGGAGCTCCTCCCTGAGCCTCAGGTCCAGGGCCCCCAGGGGCTCGTCCAGGAGGAGGAGGCGGGGCCTAGGGGCCAGGGCCCGGGCCAGGGCCACGCGCTGTTGCTCTCCGCCGGAAAGCTCCGTGGGGCGCTTCCTGGCGTGGGGGATGAGCTCCATGCGTTCAAGAAGCTCCCTCACCCGCTCCTCCCGGGCTGCCTTGGGCCAGCGGGCCTCGAGGAGGCCGAAGGCGATGTTGTCGGCCACGCTGAGATGGGGGAAGAGGGCGTAGTCCTGGAAGAGGAAGCCCACCTTGCGCCTTTCCGGGGGGAGGGGGGTGAGGTCGGCCTCGGCGAAGCGCACATACCCCTCCTCCGGGGCGAGGAGGCCCGCCACCAGCTTGAGGAGGGTGCTCTTGCCGCTTCCCGATGGGCCCAGAAGGGCCAGGACCTCCCCCTCCTGGACCTCGAGGGCCACCTCCAGCCGGAAGCCGGGAAAGGCCTTCTTGAGGGCGAGGGCCAGCACCCTCCCATTAAAGCAAAGGCCCCGGGGCCAGGCCCCGGAGCCCAGAGGCTTGTGGGCCTACTTGAGCCCGAGCTTCTTCCTTTCCTCCAACACCTGCTGGGCCGTGAGCCTTTGGGCCCGGAGCTTCTTCACCTCATCGGCGGTGAAGGGCTTGAAGTCCTTCACCTTCTTGTCGTCCCCCCAGGCGGTGGCGATGTGGGTGAGGACGGCGGCGATCTCCTCGTCCTTGAGCTGGGCGAAGCCGGGCATGACCCCGTTGTACTTCATGCCCTTCGCCTCAATCTGGCCCTGGAGGCCCCAAAGGAGGACCCGGATCAGGTACTCCCTACCCCCTTGCTTGGCCAGGATCTCCGCCACGTGGCCCGCGAGGGGCGGGAAGGCCCCGGGGATGCCTTGCCCGTTCGCTTGGTGGCACCCCGCGCACTGGGCGTAGAGCTTGGCGCCGTCCGCCTGGGCCAAGGCCAGGCCGCCGACAAGGAGGAGAACCGTCAGAGCCTTTTTCATCTTTACCCTCCTGGGCCATAGGGTATAGGGGTCTTCCATCAGCCGTCAAGGGGTGTAGCTTTAGCTTTGCTTAAGAGCCGGTTCCTAAGGGTGTAGGTACGCTGTGGGGGTGTGCGCGCCTGAGTACCCCACCGTGGCTTTTGCCGCGGTGGGGGCCCCAAAAAAGCCTTTAGCCCCGACTTGGGCACCCCACGTCGAGAAACCAAAGTGCGGGTACTTAAGGCCCGGGGAGGCCCTCGGGAAAGGGCTCACAAAGTGCCTCCTGGCCGGCCTTTCCCCTTGACATTCCCCTGGCTACCCTGGTAAGGTATAAACGTCCTCGGGTGTACCCGGGCGGTGTATGTGGGAATGCCCATGCGGATGCTCGCCCTCCTCTTCCTGAGCCTGGCCCTGGCGGGCCCGGACTTCGGCCGCTGGTACCCCTTTGCCGAGGCCCAGGCCCTGGCCCAGGCCCACGGGCGGGTCCTCATGGTCTACTTCCACAGCCCCGCCTGCCCCTACTGCGAGCAGATGAACACCTTCGTCCTCTCGGACCCCCAGGTGGAGGCCCTCTTAAAGGAGCGTTTCGTGGTGGCCTCGGTGAGCACCGCCACCCCCGAGGGCCAGGACCTGGCCCGGCGCTTCCGGGTGCCGGGTACCCCGAGCTTTGTCTTCCTCGCCTTCCGCAAGGGGGCGTGGGAAGAGGTGGGCCGGCTTTTTGGCAGCCGGCCCCGGGCGCAGTTTTTGGAGGAGCTGCGCCAGGTGTGCGCCAAAGGAGGTGCGTGTGAATAGGCGAGCGTTTCTGAAGGCTACCGGCGTGGCCCTTGGGGCCGCCGCCCTTTCGGGGATTCCCGTGAGGGCCCAAGGCCTCGAGGGCGAGGACCTGGCCAACCTGGAGAAGGCCCTGAAGGAGGCCCTGGGCAAGGGGTTCAAGGACCTCACCCCCTCGGACGTGGTGAAGCTCAACGTGCCCGCCATCGCCGAAAGCGGGGCCAACGTGCCCGCCGAGGTGGAGGTGAACCTGCCCCCGGCCCAGGTCAAGGCCATCCACCTCTTCGCCGACAAGAACCCCACCCCCCGCCTGGCGAGCTTCATGCCCATGCAGGCCCTGCCCTACTACGCCACCCGCGTCCGCCTGGCGGAGACCTCGGCCATCCGGGCGGTGGTGGAGACGGCGGACGGCAAGCTCCTTCTGGCCTCGGCCAGCACCCGCGTCACCGTGGGTGGGTGCGGTTAAGGAGGTAGACCATGGCGATTCGCGTGATCGTGCGGCTGACCCCGGCCAAGCCCAAGGCGGGCGAGGAGTTCCGGCTCCAGGCGGTGGCCCAGCACCCCAACGAGCCCGGCACCCGCAAGGACGCCGAGGGCAAGATCATCCCCGCCAAGTACATCAACCTGGTGGAGGTCTACTTTGAGGGGGGGAAGGTGGCGGAGGCCCGCCCCGGCCCCTCCACCAGCGCCAACCCCCTCTACGGCTTCAAGTTCAAGGCGGAGAAGCCGGGCACCTTCACCGTCAAGCTCAAGGACACCGACGGGGACACCGGCGAAGGCACCGTCAAGCTGGAGCTGGCCTAGAGTGGGCGCCCGGGCGACCGGGCGCCTTTATGGAGGTGGTTTATGCGCGCGACGTGGCTTTTGCTCCTGGCCCTTGCGCTCGGGGTGGCCCTGGGCCAGGAGGCGGACCCTCGGGAGGAGGCCAAGAAGCAGAAGGAGCTCCTCCTCAAGACCGCCGGCATCCTGCCCACGGAGCTCGTCGTGGCCCAGGGGGAGGAGCTCTTTAACCGCAAGGGCCCCTCGGGCAGGACCATGGCCGAGTGTGACTTCGGCTTGGGCAAGGGGGTCCTGGAGGGGGCCGCCGCCCGGCTTCCCCGCTACTTCCTGGACACGGGCAAGGTGGAGGACCTGGACAGCCGCATCCTCACCTGCATGACCCGGGTCCAGGGCTTCAAGCCGGAGCAGATCAGGCGCTCCGAGGTGGTGGCCGTGGCCTTCTACATCGCCAGCAAGTCCACGGGCCACAAGATCCAGGTGCGCCTCCTCTTTCCCCAGGAGCGGGAGCTCTATGCCCTGGGGGAAAAGCTCTTCTACGCCCGCACCGGCCAGCGGGACGTGGGCTGCGCCACCTGCCACGTGACCTACGTGGGCCGTAGGGCCGGAGTCCTGTCCTACGCCGACGTCCTGGGCCAGGACAAGTCCTGGACCCACTGGCCCGCCTACCGCTACTCCAACGACCAGACCTGGACCATGCAGGACCGCATCCGGGCCTGCTACGGCAATATCGGCCATCCCCCGCCCAACCTGTACTCCCTGCCCATCCTGGCCCTGGAGCTCTTCATGGCCTACAACAACAACGGGGCGGTGGTGGAGGAGTGGCCCGCCTTCGTGCGGTGAGGAGGGAGCATGAGGAAAGCCCTTCTTTTCTTCCTTTTGGCCCTTCTGGCCTTGGCCTTGGCCCAGCGCTACTTTACCGAGGAGGAGCTCAAGCTCATCCAAACGGGGGGTAAGGCCTACGCCGAGGTCTTCGTCAACCAGCGCCCGGACCAGGCCCTCTGCTCCATCCACCGAAACCGCCTCCCCGCCGACCTTCTGCCGCAGTTCCTGGAGGAGCAGCGGGCCCTCATCAAGTACCCCCAAGACGGCAAGCTCATGGGGGACTGGCGCAAGGGCGGGGCGATCTTCAACAACCTGCAGAAGGCCAACTGCTTCTCCTGCCACTATGGTTCCCCCGTGCACCTAGGGGGGGACGTGGGGCCCAGCCTGGAGAAGTACGGCCTGAAGCGGGGCCAGTCGGAGGCGGTCCAGCGCTACACCTACGAGGTCATCTACAACGCCTGGGCCTTCTTCCCCTGCACGGTCATGTACCGCTTCGGGGCCTTGGGGGCGCTAACCCCGGAGGAGATCGCCCATGTGGTGGCCTACCTCCTGGACCCGGAGTCCGACTTCAACACCAAGCCGGCCGTGGGGTCTAAATGAACCGCAGGGAGCTCCTCTTTCTCCTCTCCGCCCTGGCGGGCCTCTCCCCTAGGGCTTTAGCCCAGGTGCTGGAGGACCCCAAGCGCCTCTACGACCTCCCTCCTTACTGGGAGGCCACCCTCCTCTACTTCTCCGACCTCCACGCCCAGGCCTTCCCCCACTACTTCATGGAGCCTCCCAACCTGATCGCCCCCAAGCCCCTCATGGGCCGCCCCGGGTACCTCACGGGGGAGGCCATCCTCCGCCGCTACGGGGTGGCGCGGAAGACTCCCTTGGCCTACCTCCTCTCCTACCTGGACTTCGTGGAGCTGGCCCGGGCCTTGGGCCCCATCGGCGGGCTTGGCCCTATGGCCGCCCTCATCCGCCAGCAGAGGGCCCAGGCGGAGGCCGGGGGGGCCAAGGTCCTCCTCCTGGACGGGGGGGACACCTGGACCAACTCGGGGCTTTCCCTCCTCACCCAGGGCAAGGCCATCGTGGACTGGCAGAACCTGGTGGGGGTGGACCACATGGTCTCCCACTGGGAGTGGACCCTGGGGCGGGAGCGGGTGGAGGAGCTCCTGAAGGGCTTTAAGGGGGAGTTCCTCTCCTACAACATCGTGGACGAGGTCTTCGGCGACCCCCTCTTCCCCGCCTACCGCATCCACCAGGTGGGGCCCTACGCCCTGGCCGTGGTGGGGGCCAGCTACCCCTACGTGAAGGTCTCCCACCCCGAGAGCTTCACCGAGGGGCTTTCCTTCGCCCTGGACGAGAAGAAGCTTCAGGAGGCGGTGCGAAGCGCCCGGGCCGAGGGGGCGGACGCCGTGGTCCTCCTCTCCCACAACGGCCTGCAGCTGGATGCCGCTTTGGCCAAGCGGGTGGAGGGGATAGACCTCATCCTCTCCGGCCACACCCACGACCTCACCCCCCTGCCCTGGCGGGTGGGGAAGACCTGGATCGTGGCCGGGGCTTCCGCGGGCAAGGCCCTCATCCGGGCGGACCTCAGGCTCCGCAAGGGGGGGATCGCCAACCTCAGGGTGCGGGTTCTGCCCGTTTTGGCCCAACACCTCCCCAAGGCCGAGGACGTGGAGGCCTTCTTGGAGTCCCAGGTGGCCCCCCACAGGGCCCACCTCTTTGAGCCTCTGGCGGTCACGGAAACCCTCCTCTACAAGCGGGACACCCTCTACTCCACCTTTGACCAGCTGGTGGGGGAGGCGGTGCGGGCCCTCTACCCCGAGGTGGAGGTGGTCTTCAGCCCGGCGGTGCGCTGGGGGACCACGGTCCTACCGGGCCAGGCCATCACCCGGGACCACCTTTACGCCTACCTGGGCTTCACCTACCCCGAGCTTTACCTCTTCTACCTCCGGGGGGAGCAGATCAAGAACGTCCTCGAGGACATCGCCAGCAACGTCTTCACCCCCGACCCCTTCTACCAGCAAGGCGGGGACGTGAGCCGCACCGTGGGCCTCCGCTACGCCCTGGACCCCGACGCCCCCACGGGGAGGCGCATCCGGGACCTGGAGGTGAACGGCAGGCCCCTGGACCCGGGCCGCCGCTACCTGGTGGCCTCCTACGGGGGGAGGCTCCAGCGGGCAGGAGAGGCCAAGCCGGGGCACGAGCCCAAGCCCATCTACGAGCTCCTGGCCGCCTACCTGAAGTCCGTGGGCCGGGTCCGCGTCCTGCCCGAGCCCAACGTGAAGGTCCTTGGGCGCAACTACCGCTTGCCGGAGGTAAGGGGATGAAGCGAAAAGGGATTTTGGTCGTGGGCCTATTGCTTCTCGGCCTGGGGCTTTCCCAGGTGGGGCCCTTCCGGGCCCGCCTGGAAGCGGCCGTCCGGGACGGGGGGACGGAGTTCGCCAGGGTGATGCTGGCCCAGGACAAAGCCCAGGCCCTCTGCACCCAGTACCGGGACAAGCTCCCCGCCGACCTGATCCCCACCTTCTTGGCGGAGCAGAAGGCCCTCATCAAGTACCCCGCCAGCGGCAAGCTCATGGGGGACTGGAAGAACGGGGAGAAGGTCTTCACCGACCCCAAGCGGGGCAACTGCTACGCCTGCCACCAGGGGGTGGCGGAGGAGGTGGCCTACGGCACCATGGGGCCGAGCCTCCTCCACTACGGGGACCGGGGCCAGTCCGAGGCGGTGGTGCGCTACACCTACGAGAAGATCTACAACGCCTGGGCCTTCGTCCCCTGCTCCCTCATGTACCGGGGTGGGGTCCACGGCCTCTTCACCCCGGAGGAGACGGCCGACCTGGTGGCCTTCCTTCTGGACCCTGAGTCCCCCATCAACCGGAGGTGAGGATGAAGCGGCTCTACCTTCTTACCGGCCTGGCCCTCTTGGGCCTCGGGGCCTTCTTCGCCTACACCCAGGGCCAGAAGCCCCTGGACCCCTTTGAGGAGGCCATGCGCCAGCGGCAGATGTACCTGGAGACCTTTAGGGTCCTGCCGGGGGAGCTTTACGTGGAGGAGGGGAAGGAGCTCTTCTTCCGCAAGGGGCCTTCGGAGAAGACCCTCGAGGCCTGCGACTTCGGCAAGGGACCTGGGGTCTTGGAGGGGGTCTACGCCCAGCTTCCCAAGTACTTCCCCGACAGCAAGCGGGTGGAGGACCTGGAGTCCAGGGTCTACACCTGCATGCAGACCGTCCAGGGCTATAAGCCCCAGGAGATCAAGCGGGACGAGGTGCGGGCCATCACCGCCTACATCGCCAGCTTCTCTTCCAAGGCCAAGATCCAGGTGGTGCCCAAGCACCCCGCCGAGCTCGCCATGTACAACCTGGGCCGGGAACTCTGGTACACCCGGGCAGGCCCAAGGGACATGAGCTGCGCCGTCTGCCACGAACAGCACGCCGGGCAGAGGGTGCGCCTCTCCCCGGTGCGGAGCCCCAAGCAGGGCCTGGGGAACGAGTGGCCCGCCTACCGCTTTGAGGAGGACCGGCTCTACACCTTTGAGGACCGGATCAACTTCTGCTACGAGTCCATCGGCATTCCCAAGCCGGAGTTCTACTCCGAGCCTCACATCGCCCTGGCCACCTACATCCTGGCCGAGGCCACCAAGGCCGGGCACAGCTTTGAGGAGCTGCCCTTCTTCACGAGGTAGGCATGCGCCGCCGGGACCTCCTCCTCGCCCTTCCCCTCCTCTCCCTGGCCCGGGGCCAGGGGGGAGGGGACTGGACTGAGGCCTTCGGGGCCTTCATCCAGAAGGTTTCCCCCGCCAGCTACCTGGTCTACCCCACCGAGGCCAACGACCTCCTCCTCTTTGAGCCCTTGGTCCTGGACGTGCGCACGCCGGAGGAGCGGAAGCGGGGCTTCATCCCGGGCTCGGTCCCCATCTACGCGGGGGAGGTTCCGAGAAGGCTCGCCCAGCTTCCCAAAGACAAGGAGGCTCTAATCCTGGTCTACTGCAACTCGGGGAGCGTTTCCATGGTGATCGCCGCCTACCTGCAGGCCCTTGGCTACAAAAACGCCAAGAACATCGCCCACGGCTTCAAGGGCTGGCTGGACGCCGGCCTTCCGGTGGAGGTGGAAGGATGAAAAAGCTTTTGGCCCTTCTTTTGCTCTTGGGACTGGCCTTCGCCCAGTCCCTGGTGGTGGAGGTCCGGGGTTCCCTGGAAGAGGTGGAGGCTAAGACCCTCCAGGCCCTGAAGAGCGTGGGCCTCGAGGCCGACCGGGTCCTCAACCTGGGGGAGCAGGTGCGCCAGGTGACGGGCCCGGGCTTCCCCGACTACCGCCTTGTCGTCCTCAAGCCGGAAAAGGGGAGTGTGGAGGCCGTCTCCAAGAACCCCATGGCGGCCATCGTCCTCCCCCCCACGGTCTTCATCACCGGCGAGGGCAAGAAGTACCTGGTGGGGGCCTTTGACGGCAGGCTCCTCTTCGGCATGCTCCAGGTCTACGGGGGCGAGGTGGAGCGGCTTGTTTGGCGTTTGGAGGCCGCCCTCGGCCGCCTGGGCGTGGTCAAGCGCCTCCCTCCCGCCATGATGCCCGACCCCAGGAGCGGCCTGATGCCCGCCCTCCTCTACCGGGTGCCCTCGGCCCAGGTGGAGGACGTGGTCCTCATGGTGGAGACCGAGCTCACCAGCAACGGCCTCAACCTCCTCCCCAACGTCAAGGTGGGCCCGGTGACCGTGATCATGCCCTGCAAGAGCGAGTGGGCCCGTATAATGTTCCTTGTCCAGCCCGCCGGGGGCTTCGCCGCCCCGTGCCGCTTCTTCGCCCTGCAGATGGGGCCGGACGTGCTGGTGGGGGCCATTGAGCCGATGCTGATGACCATCATGCCCGGCGTCATGGGAAGCCCGGCGGTGCCCATGCTCCAAGAGGCCCGCCAGGTCATGACCGGCATCCTGGAGGCCGTGGGCGGGGTGCCCTACCGCCCTGGTCAATGAGGGAGGGAGAAGATGAAGGTGAACCGGCGTCAGGTTCTTAAGACGGGGGCCGCCCTCGCGGCGGCCGGGGCCATCGGCCAGGGCTTCGCCCAGGAGTTCTACGCTAAGCCCGCCACCCTGCTTCCCCGCACCCGGGCTCCCCGGGTGGTGGTGGTGGGGGGCGGCTGGGGCGGGACCACCGTGGCCCGCAAGCTGAAGCAGGCGGTGCCCGAGGCCGAGGTGGTCCTGGTGGAGCAGCGGGGCTACTTCATGTCCTGCCCCATGTCCAACCTCTTCCTGGCAGGAGTGCAGCCCCTGGAGTTCCTGGTCTTTGACTACAGCAACGTGATCCGGGACGGGGTGATCTTCGTCCAGGAGCGGGTCTTGGAGATCAACCGCGACCGCCGCCTCATCCGCACCACAGGAGGGTACCTGGCCTACGACCTCTTAGTCCTCTCCCCGGGGATCGCCTACATGTACGAGGCCATCCCCGGCTACCCGGAGGCCAAGGACTTCCTCCCCGTGGGCTTCCGGCCCTTTGAGCACATCGCCCTCCGCCGGCAGATTGACCAGTTTGAGGAGCGGGGTGGGGAGTTCGTCATGTACATCCCCAACCCCCCTTACCGCTGCCCCCCCGGCCCCTACGAGCGGGCGGCCATGCTGGCCTGGCGCTTCAAGACCAAGGGGGTCAAGGGCAAGGTCATCGTTCTGGACGCCAACCCCCAGCCCGTCTCCAAGGCCCCCGGCTTCCTGGCCGCCTACAACGAGCTCTACAAGGACTACCTGGAGTACGTGCCCAACCCCCGCATCACCGGCCTGGACTACGAGAAGAAGCTAGTGAAGACCGAGCTTGGGGACGTGCCCTTCGCCCTGGCCAACATCATCCCCCCCATGAAGGCGGCGGACATCGTCCGCCAGGCGGGCCTGGGGGAGCGGTGGGCCAACGTCAGGATCCCCTACTTCCTCTCCGAGAAGGACGACCGGGTCTACCTGGTGGGGGACATCACCGGCAACACCCCCTACCCCAAGAGCGGTATGATCGCCTACGTCTCCGGCACCATCGTGGCCCGGCAGATCGCCGAGCGCCTCCGGGGCAAGCCCCTGGCGGAGATCCCCCCCGAGCTTCCCACCAACATCTGCTACTCCTTCGTGAACTCCGAGGAGGCCATCTGGGTGGCCGCCAACTACTCCTGGGACGAGGCGGCCAAGCAGATCAAGGCCCAGAGCTCCGTGGACAACCAGCGCTCTGCCGCCAACGGTCAGGCGGCCTACGGCTGGGCCCTGGGCCTCTGGAACGACATGTTCGGCCCGGCCTAAAGGGGTGACGCCCGCCCCCTAAAGGGGGCGGGTTTTTCTTCCCGCTACCGAATACACCAGGAGGGTATATGGACCGAAGGAAGTTCTTCCGGCTACTTGGCGCAGGGGGGCTTCTCTTCCTCATGAGGGGCAGGGCCCAGGGAGCGCCCTGGACGGAGAAGACCTTTGAGACCCTGAAGAGCCTGGGGGCCCCCCTCTCGGAGTACGGCACCCGGAGCCCCTTTGAGGAGGGCGTGGTGCGCTACATCTCCCCCAACCTCCGCACCCGCCACTCGGGGGCGGACTTCGCCCCCTTGGAGAAGCTGGAGGGGGTCATTACCCCCAACGGCCTCCACTTTGAGCGCCACCACGCCGGGGTGCCCCAGGTGGACCCCAAGGCCTACCGCCTGGTCATCCACGGGATGGTGGAGCGCCCCCTGGTCTTCACCCTGGAAGACCTCAAGCGCTTCCCCTCCGTGACCCGCACCTACTTCATTGAGTGCGCCGGCAACGGGCAAAACGGCTACCGCAACCCCCCGGACCCCAACCTCACCGCCACCCGGAGCCGGGGTCTGGCCTCCAACGCCAGCTGGACCGGGGTGCCCCTTGCCCTCCTCCTCAAGGAGGCGGGGGTGAAGCCGGGGGCCAGGTGGCTCATCCCCGAGGGCATGGACGCCGCCATGTACACCCGCTCCCTGCCCCTGGACAAGGCCATGGAGGACGTGCTGGTGGCCTACGCCCAAAACGGCGAGGCCCTGCGCCCCGAGCAGGGCTACCCCGTGCGCCTGGTGGTCCCCGGATGGGAAGGGAGCATCCAGGTGAAGTGGCTTAGGCGCATCCTGGTCACGGACCTCCCCGCCATGTCCAAGGACGAGACCAGCGAGTACACCGACGTGATGGCCGATGGCCGCATCCTGGCCTTCACCTGGGTCATGGAGCCCCAGTCCATCATCACCTACCCCTCTGGGCTCCAGCAGATCAAGCCCGGCTTCCACGAGATCCGGGGCCTGGCCTGGAGCGGCCACGGGCGCATCGCCAAGGTGGAGATTTCCTTTGACGAGGGCAGGACCTGGCGCCAGGCCACCCTCGAGCCCCCGGTGGAGCGGTACGCCTTCGTGCGCTTCAAGATGCCCTGGCACTGGGACGGGAGGGAGGTGGTCCTCTGGAGCCGAGCCTGGGACGAGAAGGGGAACACCCAGCCCACCCGGGAGGAGTTTTTCAAGAAGTGGGGCAAAAACAACCGCTACCACTACAACGCCATCCAGGCCTGGCGCATCCTGCCCGACGGCCGGGTGGTGAACGGGGACCGCCCCCTGGGCGCCCAGGTCTCTGGCCCCGCCGGAGGGTGCGGGGGGGAGGTGTTTGATGTTTAGGCGGATCCTCTTGCTGGTGGCCCTTTTGGGGCTGGCGCTGGGAGCCCGGTACAACCTGGGCACCCCCATCACCGAGGAGCTGGCGGCTCAGTACGACCTCAGGCCCGTGGTCCTGCCCGATGGCCGGGGGCTTCCCCCGGGGGAGGGGAAGGTGGAGGAGGGGGAGCGCATCTACGCCGAGAAGTGCGCCTCCTGCCACGGGGCGAGGGGCGAGGGCTACCCCTTCAACCGCCTGGTGGCGGAGCCCTTCCCCATCACCCCCGACACCGAGCCCGTGGAGTACGCCATCGGCAACTACTGGCAGTACGCCACCACCCTTTACGACTACATCCGCCGGGCCATGCCCTTTGGGGCCCCGGGGACCCTCACGGACGAGGAGGTCTACCACCTGGTGGCCTTCCTCCTCTACATGAACGGCATCACCGAGGCCGACACCCCCATCAACCAGAAGACCCTGCCCCAGGTCCGGATGCCCGCCCGGGAGCTTCTCCAGCTGGACCCCGAGACCAAGCGCCGCTTCCCCTGGATCACCCTGCCCTAGGATGAAGGCATGACCCTTTCCCTGACCGCGGCCTTTTTGGCGGGGGTGCTCTCCTTCCTCTCCCCCTGCGTTCTGCCCCTGGTGCCCACCTACCTCTTCTACCTGGGGGGGGAGCGGGGGCGCCCCCTGTTCAACGCGCTCTTCTTCATCCTGGGCTTCGGGGCGGTCTTCTTCCTCCTGGGCCTCCCCTTCACCCTCCTTGGGGGCCTCCTCTTTGAGCACCGCCAGGCCTTGGCCCGGGTGGGGGGCGCCGTCCTCATCCTCTTCGGCCTTTACATGCTGGGCCTGAGGCCCAGGTGGGGGGTTGCCCTCCGCTACGAGGGGGAGACCGGCCGCCCCCTGGGGGCCTTCCTCCTGGGGGCCACCCTGGCCCTGGGCTGGACCCCCTGCATCGGCCCCATCCTGGGGGCCATCCTCACCCTCACGGCGGTGGGGGGTGGGGTGGGCCTCCTTCTGGCCTACATCCTGGGCCTGGCCGTGCCCTTTTTCCTGGTGGCCCTTTTCGCCGACCGGCTGAAGGGGTGGCTTAGGCGGGCGGGGCGGCTTTCCCACTACGTGGAGCTCTTCGCCGGGGTGGTGCTGATCCTGGTGGGGGTTCTCCTCCTTACCGACTCCTACTCCGCCCTGAACGCCTTCTTCCTGCGCCTCACCCCCGAGTGGCTGCAGAAGTACCTCTAGTGCCACCCCATGCTGGCCCAAGCCGGCATGGGGGCCCCGGCGGAAGGTTCCCGGGAGGCCTTTCTGAGCTGGCCGAGCGAAAGGGAAAGAGGTATAGACTGGTTGGGGCATGCTCCTGCGCCTTTTGGGCGTTTCCAAGCGCTTCGGCCGCGACTGGGTCCTGAAGGACCTGGACTTCTCCTTAGAGAGGGGCGAGGTGGTGGCCCTTCTCGGGCCCAACGGCTCGGGGAAGACCACGCTTTTAAGGCTCATGGCGGGGCTACTGAAGCCCACCCGGGGGCGGGTGGAGCGGCTGGGAAGGGCCCTACTCCTTTCCAACCCCCCGGCCTTCCACCGCCACCTCACCGCCCGGGAGCACCTCCTTTACGACCTGGCCTTCCACGGCCGGGAAGGGGACTTTGCGGGGGCCCTGCGCCGCTTCGGCCTGCCGGAGGGGCTTCCCCTCCAGGCCTTTTCCAGCGGCATGAAAAAGCGCCTGGCCCTGGCCCGCCTCCTCCTCCTCTCCCCCGAGGTCTGGCTTCTGGACGAGCCGGAGACCGCCTTGGACGCCGAGGGACGGGGGCTCCTCCTGGAGGTCCTAAAGGAGGCCAGGGGGAGAGGGGGGGTGGTCCTGGCCACCCACGACCGGGCCCTGGCGGAGCGGGTGGCCGACCGGGCCCTCACCCTGGGGGAGGCGTGAGGCGGGTTCTCCTTCTGGCCCTGCGGGACCTCCGCCTCGAGGTCCGGGACCGCTCGGGCCTCCTCTCCCTCCTGGCCTTCTTCGCCGTGATGCTCTTCGTCATGGCCCTGGCCCTGGGCCCGGAGGAGGCCCCCTTGCGCCGGGCGGCCCCCGGGGTCTTGTGGGTGGCCTTGGCCTTCATGAGCACCCTCCTCTCCTCCCGGGCCTTCGCCCTGGAGGTGGAGGAGGGCACCCTGGACGACCTTCTCCTCACCCCCGGAGGCAAGGAGTGGATCTACTTGGGCAAGCTCCTCTTCCAGCTTCTCCTCCTCTTCCCCTTGAGCCTCCTCGCCCTCCTCGTGGCGGCGGGGCTTTTCTACCTGCCCCTGGAGCGGGGGCTTCCCCTCCTCTTTACCCTCTTCCTGGGGGTTCTGGGCTACGCCAGCGTGGCCACCTTTTACGCCGGGCTCCTGGCCCGGCTAAGGGGGCGGGAGGCCCTTCTGCCCCTCCTCCTCTTCTCCTTGGTGGTGCCGGTGGTCCTGGCCTCGGTGCGGGCCACGGCGGGCCTGGTGGAGGGGCTTCCCGTGGCCGAGGTGGCCGACTGGTGGCGGCTTCTTCTGGTCTTTGACGTGGTCTACGTGACGGCCAGCGCCCTCCTCTTCCCGGTGGTCCTGGAGGGCTGAGGCCACAGACTTCTAGGCGAAGGACGCCCTATGCTTGAGGGGATGGAGGCTCGAGATGCTGAAGGCGGCGAACCCCGATCGGCCCGACCTTTTGACCTGGGTCTTCCTGGCCCTGGGCCTCGCGCTCCTGCCCGTGGGCCTTTACGTGGCCCTTTCCGCCCCCCCGGACGTGAACCAGGGCTACCTGGCCCGCATCATGTACCTGCACGTTCCCACCGCTTGGCTGGGCTCCCTGGCCTTCTTCGTCACCTTCCTCTACTCCCTCCTCTACCTCTTCCGCCAGGACCCCCGGTACGACCGGGTGGCCAGCGCAAGCGCCGAGATCGGCCTGGTCTTCATGGGGCTGGCCCTGGTCACGGGGATGCTCTGGGCCAGGCCCACCTGGGGGGTCTACTGGACCTGGGAGCCCAGGCTCACCACCACCGCCATCCTCTTCGCCGTCTACGTGGGGTACTTCCTCCTCCGGGGGGCCATAGAGGACCCGGAGCTGAGGCGCAAGGCGGCGGCGGCGGTGGGCGTTTTGGGCTTCATCAACGTGCCCATCAGCTACATGTCGGTGAAGTGGTGGCGGAGCCTGCACCAGACCCAGTCCATTGACCTCACCACCGGCAAGATCCAGATGGCCCCGGAGATGCTCCAGGCCCTCCTCTTCAACCTCCTGGTCTTCACCCTGCTCTACCTGGGCTTCGTGCGCTTCCGGGGGTTTTTGGCGGCCCTCGAGGCCAGAAAGGAGGAGGCCTGATGGAGGTCTTCGTCACCTGGGTCTACGCCCTCACCTACCTCACGGTCTTCGGCTACCTGGCCTACCTCTTCTGGCGCTATAGGAGGGCGCGATGAGGGGCAAGTACCTTCTGGGCGTCCTGGTCATCCTGGGGGCCCTGGCCTACATGGTCTTCGGCGGCCTGGGCCAGAACCTGGTCTACTTCCTCACCCCCTCGGAGTACCTAGAGGCCCAGGCCAAGTACCAGAACCGCCCCGTGCGCCTGGGGGGCCTGGTCAAGCCGGGCACCGTCCAGTACGACAAGGACCGCCTGGAGCTCCGCTTCGTCCTCACCGACGGCGTGGCCGAGGTGCCCGTCTTCCACAAGGGCACGCCCCCCGGCATGTTCAAGGAGGGGCAGGGGGTGGTGGTGGAGGGGCGCTTCCAGGAAGGGGTCTTCCAGGGGACCAACCTGTTGGTGAAGCACTCGGAGGCCTACCGGGCCCCTGAGGCGGGCTGGACCCCTGAGGACGTGCGCAAGCTCATCCAGGAGGCCAAATGACCCCGGCCCTTCTCGGCAACCTGAGCGTGGCCCTGGCCCTGGCCTTCAGCCTCCTGGGCCTGGCCCTGGCCCTCTTGGCCTACCTCCAGGGGGACGGGCGCTTCCTCAAGGGGGCGAAGGCCCTCGCTTCCCTCACCCTCCTCTCGGCCCTGGCCGCCTTTGTGGCGCTGGAGTGGGCCCTCCTCACCCACGACTTCAGCCTGGCCTACGTGGCCAGGAACCACGCCCTCCAAGACCCCCTCTGGGTCACCCTGGTGACCCCTTGGGCGGCCCTCGAGGGGAGCCTCCTCCTCTGGGGCCTCCTCCAGACCCTCTACACCTTCGTGGCCAGCCGCAAGCCCCTGGACCCCTGGCGGGCCTCCTTGGTCCTGGCGGTCCTCTTCGGCATCCAGGTCTTCTTCTTCGGGGTCATGGCCACCATCGCGAGCCCCTTCCAAACCCTCCCCAACCCCCCCGCCGACGGCACGGGCCCCAACCCCCTCCTGCAGGACCACTGGATGATGGCCGTGCACCCGGTCCTCATGTACCTGGGCTTCGTGGGGCTTTCCGTGCCCTACGCTTACGCCGTGGCCGCCATGGTCACCCGCCGCTACCAGAGCTGGGTGGAGGAGACCCGGTGGTGGACCCTGATCGCCTGGGGCTTCCTCACGGCGGGCAAGGTGGCGGGCATGTGGTGGAGCTACGAGGTCCTGGGCTGGGGCGGGTACTGGGCCTGGGACCCGGTGGAAAACGCCAGCTTCGTGCCCTGGCTCCTCGCCACCGCCTTCCTCCACACCGCTTACGTGCAGCAGGCCCGGGGGGCCTTCAAGACCTGGAACTTCGCCTTCGTGACCCTGGCCTTCAGCGCCACGCTGCTGGGCACCTTCCTCACCCGAAGCGGGGTCATCCAGTCGGTGCACGCCTTCGCCGAGGGGCCGGTGGGGCCCGCCTTCCTGGGCTTCTTCCTCCTCTCCACCGCCTTGGGGCTTGGCCTCCTTTCCCGGGTCTCCCGGGAGGTGCGGGACGTGGCCGTCTTCCGCCCCTTCTCCCGGGAGGGGGCTTTGCTCCTGGGGGCCTTCTTCTTCGCCGGCTGGGCCCTGGTGGTGGTCCTGGGCACCTTCTACCCCCTCTTGGTGGAGGCCTTCGCCGGGGCCAAGGTCAGCGTGGGGGCGCCCTTCTTCAACCAGGTCTCGGCTCCCATCGGGGTCGGGCTCCTCCTCCTCATGGGGGTGGGGCCCATCCTGCCCTGGCGGAGGCCAAGAGAGGAGGTCTTCAGGAACCTCTACCTCCTCCTTGCCGCCCTGGCCCTGGGCACCCTGCTCGGCCTCCTTAGGGGGTACACCCTGGGGGCCTCCTTGGCCGTGGGCCTCTTCCTCTACAACACCCTGGCCGTGGCCCTCCTCTTCACCGAGGGGGTGCGGGCGAGGCGCCTGGCGGGGCTTAGCCCCTGGTCCTTCCTGGAAAACCGCAGGCGGGTGGGGAGCCTTTTGGTCCACTTCGCCGTGGCCCTCATGGCCCTCGCCATCGCCTTCAGCCAGACCTACCGCCTCGAGGCGGAGAAGACCCTGTATAAGGGCCAGGCCTGGGAGGTGGCGGGGGTGAGGATGGCCTTCCAGGGGGTGCGGGCCCTGGACGAGGGGCGGCGCTTCGCCGTGGAGGCCCGCCTCTCCACGGACCGCTTCGGGGAAGTCCGCCCCAGGCTCCACTTCTACCCGCAGATGCAATCCCCCCTGCCCTCCCCCAAGGTCATCTACACCCCCGGCAACGACTACTACTTCCTCCTCATGGACTTTGACCGGGAGAAGGGGGAGTGGGCTTCGGTGCGGCTTGTAGTGACCCCCATGGTCTTCTGGATCTGGGTGGCGGGGGTCCTCATGGCCCTCGGGACCCTCTACATCCTCTGGCCCGCCTCGAGGCCCGAGGCGGCGAGGGAGGTGAGCCCGGCGTGAGGGGGTGGCTCTGGGTCCTGGTGGTGGCCTTTCTGGCGGGCCTCTTCTGGTGGGGGATGCAAAGGAACCCTAGGGAGCTTCCCTCGGTCCTGGCCAAGGAGCGCCGCCCGGCCCCCGATTTCACCCTGCCCCTCCTTCCCCCCTACCGGGCGGAGTGGGGGGAGACCTTCCGCCTGGGGGACCACCTGGGCAAGCGCCCCATCGTCCTCAACTTCTGGGCCAGCTGGTGCTACCCCGCCTGCTACGAGGAGGCCCCCGTTCTGGAGGCCGCCTGGCGGAAGCACAAGGACCGGGTGCTCTTTGTGGGGGTGAACACCCAGGACAAGGAGCCCGAGGCCCTGCGGTTCATCGCCCAGTTTGGCCTCACCTTCCCCCAGGTCTTTGACCCCAGAGGGCGGGTGGGGGTGGACTACGGGATGTACGGGGTTCCGGAGACCTTTTTCATTGACGGGGAGGGCCGCGTCTACGCCCGGCGCGCCGGGGCCATTGACGAGGCCACCCTGGAGGGCTACTTGAAGGAGCTCAGGCCATGAGGCTACTTTTGCTTTTGCTTTCCCTTTGGCCTCCCGCTTTAGCCCAGGAGGGGCCGCCGCCCGACCTCTCCCCGGAGGTCTTCCGCATCGCCCGGGAGCTCCGCTGCCCGGTCTGCCAGGGGGAGTCGGCGGCGGAGAGCAACTCGGGGGTGGCGGTGGAGATGCGCCGCCTCATCGCCGAGATGCTAGAGGAGGGCAAGACCGCGGCGGAGATCAAGGCCTTCTTCGTGGAGCGCTACGGGGAGTGGATCCTCTACGAGCCCCCCAGGCGGGGGGTGACCCTCTGGGTCTGGGTGCTGCCGGTGGTGGGGCTTTTCCTCCTGGGCCTTGGGCTTTTCGCCTACTTCCGGCCCAGAAGGCCTCTTCCCAAGGAGCTTCTGGAGGAGGCCGAGCGCCGCCTGAAGGAGCCCCCGGCATGACGGCCACCCTGATCTTCCTCCTTCTCCTTCTCCTGGGGCTTTTCCTGGCCCTAAGGCCCCTTTTGGGCCCCAAGGAGCCCTTCCCCGAGCCCCCCAGGCGGGAGGAGCTTTTAGAGGAGCTGGAGGTCCTGAAGAGGGAGGTGGGGGCCCTCGAGGGGGAGGAGAAAAAGCTGGCCCTGGCCCGGATGGTGGAGCTGGAAAGGGCCCTGGAGGGCTACCGGCCCCCCGAGCCCAGGCCCTTCAACCCCCTTCCCGTGGCCCTGGTCCTGGGGGCGGTGGTCCTCCTGGGGGTGGGGCTTTGGCGTTACACCCTGCCCCGCCTCCCTGGGGAGACCACGGTGACGGCCCGGGCCGAGGCCCGGGAGCTCAAGGCCCTTTCGGACAAGGCCAAGAAGACCGGGGCGGTGGAGGACCTCCTGGCCTGGGGCAGGAAGGCCTTTGAGCTTGGGGTCTACGAGCAGGCGGCGGAGGCCTACCTGGAGGTGCTGAAGAAGGACCCCAGGAACGTGGAGGCGGTGCGGCGGGTGGGGATCCTCCTCTTCCTCTCGGGCCGGCCGGAGGAGGCCAGGCTCTTCCTGGAGATCGCCCAGCACGCCGAGCCTATGGCGGCGGAGGGCTGGCTTTTCCTGGGCAACCTCCACTTCCAGGAGGGGAGGTACGAGGAGGCCATCGCCGCCTGGGAGCGGTACCTGGAGGTAGGCGGCGAGGCCAGGGAGCGCGTCCAGGGCCTCATCGCCATGGCCCGGGCCCAGGCCCAGGGCGGGAAGGACGGGAAGAGCGTCTACCAGGCCCGCTGCGCCGCCTGCCACGGGGCGAGGGGGGAGGGGGGCGTGGGGCCCAGGCTCCAGGGGAACCCCATCCTGAAGGCCAAGGAGGCGGTGCGGGAGATCGTCTTGCAGGGGCGGGGCACCATGCCCGCCGTGCCCCTTTCCCCGGAGGAGCTTTCCGCCCTCCTGGACTACCTGGATAGCCTGTAGCCATGAAGCGCCGCGACCTATTCTTCTATGTCCCCGTGGCGGTGGCGGGGGGGTTTTTCGCCTGGTTAGGCCTGCGGGCCTACAACCTCCGCTTCCGCCCCCGGCCCGAGGCGGGGGAGCCCCTCTGGCGGGAGGGGCCCCGGGTGCGGGTGGCGAGGAGGGGGGAGCTTGGGGTCTGGGAGGTGCGGTTCTTCGACTACCCCCTTCCTCTGGGCCCTTTGCGGGCCCTCCTCCTCCGCCTGCCCGAGCCCGCTCCCGGGGGGCTTTCCCTGGGGGAGGAGCACTACATCGCCTTTAGCCGCATCTGCACCCACCAGGCCTGCACCCTGAACTACGTCCCCGACCCCGAGGCCGCCTCCATCCTCTACAACTTCCGCTACGAAAGGCCCTTCTTGGGCTGCCCCTGCCACTTCGGGGCCTTTGACCCCCAGCTTGGGGGGAAGGCGGTCTACGGCCCGCCCCGCTACCCCCTGCCCCGGATTCGCCTCGAGGCGGAGGGGGAGGAGATCCTGGCCACCGGGCACGAGGTGCCCTTGCGGCCCATGGAGGGGACTTAGGGAAGGCACCGCCAGGAGTAGGCCAGGCGTTGTTCCGCATAGAGGCGGGGGCCTTCCCAGCGGTAAGTGGAGGCGGCCCAGGCCTTGCTCCGGCAGGGCCCCTTTCCCTGGGCCAGACTCATGCTCTGCGAGAAGGGCCATCCCCGGTCAAAACGGCCATCCCCTCGGCCGGAGGCGTGGGCGTAGGTGCCCGTCTCCACGAGCCCCCAGATCAAGGCCTCATCCGAGCAATCCGCTGTGGCGCAGGCCTTGGCCCCGGGCCGGGAGGCCAGGGGCATGGCGGAGGCGGCCAGGCGGCAGGTGGGGAAAAGCCCCCTTGGTCCAAAGGTTTCCAGGAGCAGGGGGAAGGTGTCGGGTCCCACCCTCAGGCCTCCCTCCGGGCCCCTCAGTTCCGGGGGCAGGCGGCTCCAGGGGTTTTCGGGAGGGCCTCCCTCGCCCCGGCGCAGGGCCTCCAAGGCCTTCAGGAGGTAGTTCCGCACCCTCTCCCGGTGGCGGTCCGCGATCCCTTGGCCGAAGAACTTGGCCACAACCCCTTCCCAGGCCCGCAGGACGAGCCCGGTGTCCTGCCAGAGCCCGCCGTGCTCCCGGGCGAAATCGCAAGCCTCCATCCAGGCCATAAGGCCAGAAGCGGCCCTGGCGCGGACCCCTTGGCAGACCGCTTCCACCTGGCGGAGCCCTTCCGGGGTGAGCCTAGGGGGTTGGATGAGGAAGGCCACGCCCCCTGCCCACTCCCGGTAAGCAAACCCCTGGGTGACCCAGGTCCAAGGCGGGGTCTCCGCCCTTCCCGTGGCCCAAAACAGGCCAAGGAGCAAGAGCCCTAGAAACTTGTGCATGATCACCCCTTCCCATACTAGCCTTTTTTGCCTCCATTCGCAACAAGGAGGGGAAAGGGGATTCCTTCCTAACTCCCTTGCAGGCGCACCCGCACGAAGCGGTCCCGCCCCCGTTGCAGGACCAGGGGCCGGGAGAGGTCCACCTCGAGGCCCGGGTCCGTCACCACCTCCCCGTCAATCCTCAGGCCCCGGTTCTGGATGAGCCTCCTGGCCTCGGCGTTGGAGGGGGTTAGGCCCGCCAGGGTGAAGAGCCGGGCCACCCAGATGCGGCCTTCCCTCAGCTCGGAAGCGGGGATCTCCACCTCGGGGATCTCCTCGGGGATGCCCCCCTTGGCCACCTCGTCGTAGCGCGCCTCCGCCCGCCTCACCTCCTCGGGGCCCGCCTCCTTGTCCCTTCCCAAAGCCTCCAGGCGGTAGCCCAGGCTCTCGTAAAAGGCCCGGTCTATGCGGGGTGGGATCTGGGGCCTTGCGTAGGCGGCGGTGAGGATCCGGGCCAGGACCCGGTGGGCGGGGACGGGGCCGGCCTTCAGGAGGGCCTCTATCTCCTCCTCCTCCAGGTCCGTGAGGAGGTGGAAGTAGTCCTCTAGGAGGGGGTCCGGCACCCGCATCAGCTTCTTGAACATGACCTCGGGGGGCTCGGCCACCCCGATGTAGTTGCCCAGGCTCTTGGACATCTTCTCCTGGCCGTCTAGGCCCACCAGGAGGGGCATGAGGAAGCAGACCTGGGGGCTTTGCCCGTAGGCCCGCTGGACCTCCCGCCCCACCAGGAGGTTGAAGCGCTGGTCCGTGCCCCCCATCTCCACGTCGGCCCGGATGGCCACGGAGTCATAGGCCTGGGCGAAGGGGTAGAGGAACTCGTGCAGGGAGATGGGGATTCCCTCCTGGTAGCGCTTCTTGAAGTCCTCCCTTTCCAGCATCTGGGCCACGGTCATGAGGGAGGTGAGGCGCACCACCTCCTTGAAGGTGAGGCCCTCCAGCCACTCGGAGTTGTAGCGGAGTTCAAAGAGCTCGGGCTCCTGCCTCAGGATCTTCCCCGCCTGCTCCACGTAGGTCCTGGCGTTTTCCCGGGTCTCCTCGAGGGTCAGCGGGGGGCGGGTCTTGCTCCTCCCCGAGGGGTCCCCGATCATCCCGGTGAAGTCCCCGATGATGAGGACCACCCGGTGCCCCAGCTCCTGGAACTGGCGCATCTTTCTCAGGACCACGGCGTGGCCCAGGTGCAGATCGGGCCTGGTGGGGTCCGCCCCCAGCTTCACCGTGAGGGGACGCCCCTCTTTGAGCTTTTCCAAAAGCTCTTCCTCGGGGATGATCTCCTCCGCGCCCCGCTTAAGGAGGCGGAGGGCTTCTTCCGGGGATGGCCTGGGGTCCGCCATGAGCCCAAGTATACTGAAGGCAGTGCGGAGCCTGCTCCTTCTGCTTTTAGCCCTCTTGGGGCTTTACTGGTACGCCGAGCGCTACGGCCTGGCCGTGGGCTACCCGCCCTTTCTGCCCGTCTTCTACTGGAAGTACACGGGGGAGGCCCAGTACCCCATCCGGGTCCAGGGGCTTTACAACGTGCTCAAGGTCCAGGTCTCGGGCAGGCTGGACCAGGGGCGGCTCCAGGTGGTCCTCTTGAAGGACGGGCGGCCGGTGGGGGAAAGGACCTTTGCCGGGGTCTTTCAGGAGGTGGTGCGCTTTCCCGTGGGGGAGGGGGGCTACGTCCTCCGCCTCCGCCTGGAAAACGCTAAGGGCCAGGTGCGCTACGACTGGGTGGCCACCAAGTTTGCCCCTTGAGGCGGGGTGTGCTACACTTAGGCCTGGTTTGCCCCTAAGGGGCACGAAGGGGAGAGCAATGGCCACGAAGAAGCCCAAGAAGAACCTGTCCGCCCTGAAGCGGCACCGGCAGTCCCTGAAGCGCCGGCTTCGCAACAAGGCCAAGAAGTCGGCCATCAAGACCCTGTCCAAGAAGGCCGTTCTCCTGGCCCAGGAGGGCAAGGCGGAGGAGGCCATCAAGATCATGCGCAAGGCCGTGAGCCTCATTGACAAGGCGGCCAAGGGGTCTACCCTGCACAAGAACGCCGCCGCCCGCAGGAAGTCCCGGCTGATGCGCAAGGTGCAGAAGCTCCTTTCCGCCGTGAGCGCCTGAGGGAGGGCCTATGGGCAAGGGCGACCGTCGCACCCGCAGGGGCAAGATCTGGCGCGGCAGTTACGGCAAGTACCGGCCCCGTAAGAAGAAGTAAAGGGCCGTTCCCCCTAGGGGCCTGGCCCTTAGGCCCCTTCCTTTTCCATTTCCCAGGTGAGGTCCCGGAGGAGCCACCCCCGCCCCGGGGGCGCCAGTTCCCCTGAGGCCAGGGCCTGGACCAGGTAGCGGCGCACCAGGGCTTCCGGCACCCCTTGGGCGATGACCTCCCCCAGGTTGCGGGTGCCGTCCAGGAGACCCTGGAGCCCGCCGAACTCCTCCAGGGTCTTCCCTTTGCGGCCCTGGTGGCGGATCCTCAGGGCGTACCAGGCGTAGCGGCGCAGGGGGTAGAGGTCCCCTTCCCTCAGGCCCATGTAGGCCCGCTCCATGGCGATGAGGAGGGGAACACCCCAGGTCTTGGCGGCGGCGCGGACGCTCTTTCCCCCCTGGAACGGCTCCAGGGGAGGTTTGGGGCGGATGGCCTCCAGGACCCGGCTGGGCGAGTCTATGAGGGCCCGGAAGCGGTCCCACTCGTCGTTGACCCGGGCCCACTCCCCGAGGAGGTTGGCGAAGGGCATGAGGGGCCTCTCCCCGGCAGGGGGGCCGGGCTGGAAGCGGAAGGCCCCCTCCTTAGGGTGGAGGGGGAAGGTGAAGAGGGCCTCGAGGCCCTCCCAGTCCAGGATGCTGGCCCCCACCACCTCCCCGGCGGCGAAGCGCAGGGTGAGGGGCAAAACCCCCTCCCTCACCTCCAGGACCCCGGAGCGCCGGTGGGCGTGGATGAGCTCCAGGACCTCCGTGAGGGGAAAGACCTTCAGGTCGCCTTCCACCTAAACCCCTCCCCCAGTCCCAGGACCAGCATACGGCCTTCCCCCCGGTAGGCCTCCAGGGCGGCCATCACCCGGGCCTCCTCCCCCTCCCGCACCAAAGCGGCCACCGTGGGCCCCGCTCCGCCCACGAAGGCGGCTAGGGCCCCGGCCTCCAGAGCCCCCTCTAGGGCCTCCAGGACCCCCGGCATCAGGTGGGCCCGGTAGGGCTGGTGGAGGCGGTCCCGGCAGGCCTCCTTTAAGGCCTCCAGCCTGCCCGAGAAGAGGGCCGCGGGCCAGAGGGCGCTTCGCGCCAGGTTGTAGACGGCGTCCTCCAGGGGCACCTCCTGGGGAAGGGCCGCCCGGGCCAGGGGGGTAGGCACCTCGTAGGGGGGGACGGCTAGGACGAAGCGCACCCCTTCAGGCCCGGGCAGGGGGATGGCCAGAGGAGGCTCGCTCAATGCGGCCACGAAGCCTCCAAAGACGGCGGGGGCCACGTTGTCGGGGTGGCCCTCGAGGCGGGCCGCCACCCGGAAGACCCCCTCCCGCCCGAGCCTGCCCCCGGAAAGGCGGTCCGCCAGGGCCACCCCCGCCACCAAAGCGGCCGAGGAGCTCCCCATGCCCCGGGCCAGGGGGATGGGGTTGAAGACCCGGAGCATGAGGGGGAAAGGTTCCAGGCCCAGCTCCCGCATACCGGCCCGAAAGCCCTCGTGGATGAGGTTGTCCGTGCCCTCCACGTGGCCTTCCCCCTCGTAGAGGAAGGCGTCTTCCCGGGCGGGCTCGGCCTCCACCTCGAGGTAGAGGTCCAGGGCCACCCCCAAGGCGTCAAAGCCCGAGCCCAGGTTGGCCAGGGTGGCGGGGACATAGAGGCGGGGAAGGGGCTCCATAAGTCCCGCCCCAGCATACCAGGGCTTTCCCTGGGGCTTGACAAGAAGAAGAAGCCCTATTTTAGGGGTGGAGGTGGTACAATGAAACTGGCTGTACTGAGAGGGCTTATGTTTATGGTCTTGGGTTTGCCAGTGGCCCTGGCTCAGGCCATGCCCTTCTCTCAAGAAGGGCCTTCTTGCCCACTGCCGGGCGATGAGATGGTGAAGCCTCTAGAGAACCAGTTAGAGAACCAGTGCTTGGACCCCGGCAATGGTGGCTCGGCGGTGTGCGGGGGCTACAATTGCTTTACCAAGTGTGAAGTCGTTACGGTGCAAGATTGCACCTTGAGATGGGCTTGTATAGCAGGTACAACCCTTTGCGTACGGTATGGTACGGTTTATCCATATCCTTGTATGGCAACAGTATTTGTCTGCACCGCTTTTGGCTGGATCAATGAATGCTCTCCAAGGCGGGAGGAGAGGTGCCGGACCTACTGCGTACGCTAGTCAATGGTCTTGCAAAACTAGCTCGCAAGGCTGCAGAAATCGGTTGGTATACGGGATTTCCCATCATCTTTTTCAATCTTCTACGTGAGGTCCTCCATCATTGGAGGGCTGGAACATTTTCCGGTGAGGACGCTTTGGTTACCCTTGCATTGGTTATAATGGTGTGGAGCGCATTCCGGTTTGTGGGCATCCCACTTGGTGGATCCCTCTTAGCTCTTGCCTACATCGCTTATTCCTTGGAAGGCAGGTGATTTTCTTGGAAGGCAAGCAGTGGGTTTTGGCAACAAGTTTGCACCCCAAGGCAGGAGGAAAGATGTCGAACCTATTGCGTTCGCTGAGTGAGAGGCTTTGGACTTTAGTAGATATCGCTTTCTACTCTTCTTTGGCGGCGCTGCAATTTAAGCTTTGGCTTTCTGTTTTTGATAATCTTTTTCGCAATGGGAGGCTTGAAACCGGGGACGTTTTCGTGATGTTTCTCCTCCTTCTGACCCTCTGGTTTGCCTGGAGGCGTGTAGGTTTACCTTACGCCAGCGCACTTCTTGGAATCATCTGGGCTGCCTATCTCCAATCTCAGCGCTGATAAGGCAGGAAGGTGAGGAGGGATGGCAAAATGCTCCGGTTTGATGGAAAGCTAGTGAAAAGGCTTTTCTGGTTCGGAATATTGATTGCCTGTGCGATCCTTGACTACTTCCTGGAGCAATGGGGCATTTGGGGCGGGGTCCGGTTCCTTTTGGGCGTGGGTGCGGTGCTGGCCTCCTACCAGGTCTTGGGAAGGGGCGTAGCCTTCAACTCCCTTAAAGTGATACCTTCGTGTGCTACCTCATAGCTCCACCCCGGCCATCCTGAGCAAGACCCGGCTCCGAATGAGGTTGTGGACCAAGAGGATCAGGTTTACCCGGGCCGCCAGTCCCCAAAAGGACCGAGCTTCTATGCGGTGAAGGCCCAAAGATCGCACCATCACGCTGAACCGGACCTCAATCCAGTTCCTGACCCTCCCCATCCAACCTTTCCACCCGGTCTCCACCACCCTCCCGCCCCTGACCCGATAGGGTGGGGTCTTGACCCCCTGGACCCAGCGAAAACCCCGGTCTCCCAAGACCGCGGGGAGGCCCGCCACCAAGTCCCTTCCCCAGGTCTCCCGGGCATTTCCGGGGAGAAGGGCCCAGCGAAAAAAGAGGCCCCGCTCGTTCATGACCGGCATCAGCACGTAACCGCCGAACGCGCCCAGGGGCCCCACGCCCACGGCGGCTTCAGGAAGGTTGAGGCCGTGGACCCTGTGGCCGTGGGCCAGGGGGATGGGCTTGAGGTCCACCACCTGCAGAAGGCCTTGTCCCCCGGAAAGCCTTATGGCCAGGTGAGCCAACAACCCCTGGGCCTTTTGCAGGACCCGATAAAAGCGGGAGAGGTGGGGCAGGGAGGGGAAGTAGGCCTTGAGGGTGGTCTTGGCGGCCAGGTAGCCCTTGGCCAGATCCTGGCCCTGCAGCAGGAGAAAAATGGCCAGGGTCAGGAGCTCGGCCAGGGTGGCTTTCTGGTGCCTTTGTTTTGGGGGGAGCTTGAAGCCTTGAGCCTGTAGGGCCTTGAGCTCGTCATCCACCCAGACGTAGATGGCCACGAGGAGGGTTTCTGCGTCAAGATAGTAGAGGGGGTGCTCCCGGTGGGAGTTCATAGCACCCCCTCTTTTTTCACACCCCAGGGGTTGGGGTCAAGTAGCACACGAAGGGATAGGCTTTTCTCTCCCGGCCCTGGTCCTCTTCTACTTTGTTTTAGATCTGCTCTTCCCCGGAACCGTCGCCCATCGGGTAGGCCAGCTGGCGGGGGATCCCTTCCACTTGGGGGTTATCCTGGCCCTGCTCCTTTTCAGCCCGGGGCGTGGGGCGGCGGGCCCGGCCAAGCACACCTTAGGGTTTCGGTCCCCCCTTTGGCATGGGAAGCGTGGGCTTGGATCGGCAACGGGCCTAGATGGGCAAGAGAAAGGGCGCTAAACCCTTTCCCACGGCGCCCCTCGCGTCCCGGAAAGGAGGGCCTCTCGGGCGCGGGGTAGGGCCTCCGCCACCTCTTTGGCCAGGAGACCCACCCCCTTCTCCTCCGCCAGGAGGTCCCCGGCCAGGCCGTGGAGATAGACCCCAAGCCGGGCGGCCTCAAAGGGGGGGAGTCCGGCGGCCAGCAGGGCGGCGATGGCCCCGGAGAGGACATCCCCCGTGCCCCCCGTGGCCAGGGCGGGGTTCCCCGTGGGGTTCAGGGAAAGCCGTTCCCCTTCCGCCACCACCGTGGGGTTTCCCTTGAGGACCACGGTGAGCCCCGTTTCCCGGGCCAGGGTCCGGGCGGCCTCCAGCGGGTCCTTGGCCACCTCCTCCGGGGACCGGCCCAGGAGCCTCCCCGCCTCCCCGGCGTGGGGGGTGAGGACGGCCTTGGCCCCAGCCCGGCGGTAGGCGGCCACCACCTCCAGGTGGAGGGCGTCAGCGTCCAGGACCGTGGGGAGGCCGGCCTCGAGGGCCCGCATGGCCCAGAGGACGCCCCAGGGCCCACCCCCCATGCCCACGGCCAGGGCCTCCACCCGCATGGGGGGCAGGGCGGGGGCGGGCAGGGGGTGGAAGACGGCCTCCAGGGGCTCCAGGGGCGTCCCCTCCGGGACCGCCAGGTGGACGAGGCCGGCCCCCATGCGGTAGGCCCCCAGGGCGGCCAGGACCGGAGCCCCGGCGTAGCGGAGGCCGTCCCCCCGGTACCCCCCCAAAACCCCCACCCGGCCCACGCTCCCCTTGTGAGCGGTGAGGGGGCGCCGGGGGAGGAGGGGCCTCAGGGCCTCCGGGGTGGCCACCTCGGGGAGGTCCTCCCGCTCCAGGAGGGCCTTGGGCAGGCCGATCTCCGCCAGAAAGAGTCTGCCGCAGGCCTCCCGCATTAAGAGGTGGGGGGTCTTGAAGGCGGCGAAGGCCACGGTGGCCGTGGCCCGAACGTGGGGGCTATAGGGGAGGCCCGAGGGCAGGTCCAGGGCCAAAATGGGAAGCCCCGAGGCGTTTACCCGCTCCACGAGCCCGGCGTAAAAACCCGTGAGGGGCCCCTTGAGCCCGGTGCCGAAGAGGGCGTCCACCACCACCTCCCCCTCGCCGAATGCGGCCTCCTCCAGGGGGTAGAGCTCCGCGCCGTGGGCCAGGAGGGCGTTTTTGGCCTGGAGGGCGTCCCCCGCCTGGTCGGGGGCGGCGTAGACCCGGACCCTCACCCCCTCCAAAAGGAGGTGCCGGGCCAAGACCAGGCCGTCCCCGCCGTTGTTGCCCTTGCCCGCTAGGACCACGGCCGGGCGCTGGCCGAAGAGCTCTTTGTAGACCCGGGCCGCCTTCATCCCCGCCCACTCCATGAGGAGAAGGCTGGGGTAGCCCATCTCCGCCGCCTTCTGGTCGGCTTCCCGCATGGCCTCGGGGGTGAACACGCGCACGCCCTCAGGATATCCCGGCCCATGGTCTAGGATGGGGGCATGGGCAGCCTGGAAGAGGCGAGAAAGCGTCTAGAGGAGGCCCGCAAGGTGGCCGTCCTCACCGGGGCGGGCATCTCCAAGCCCTCGGGGATCCCCACCTTTCGCGACGCCGAGGGCCTCTGGAAGGAGTTCAACCCCCTGGAGTACGCCACCCCCGAGGCCTACGCCAAGGACCCCGAGAAGGTCTGGGCCTGGTACGCCTGGCGCATCGCCAAGGTGCGGGAGGCCAGGCCTAACCCCGCCCACCAGGCCCTGGCGGAGCTGGAAAGGCGGGTTCTGGAGAGGGGTGGGGAGTTCCTCCTGGTCACCCAGAACGTGGACGGCCTCCACGCCCGGGCGGGGAGCCGGAACCTGGTGGAGCTCCACGGCAACATCCTGAGGGCCCGGTGCGAGGCCTGCGGCCACCGCTTCCCCCTTCCCGAAGCCTTCACCCCACCTCCCAGTTGCCCCCGGTGCGGCCACCGGGCCCGGCCCGACGTGGTCTGGTTCGGGGAGTTTCTGCCGGAAGGGGCCTGGGAGCGGGCGGTGAGGGCCTTTTCCGAGGCGGACGTCGCCCTGGTCATCGGCACCAGCGCCGAGGTGGAGCCCGCCGCCTCTTTAGGCCGCATCGCCTATGCCTCGGGGGCCTATCTGGTGGAGTTGAACCCCGAGCCCACCCCCCTCACGCCCCTGGCCCACCTTTCCCTGCGCATGGGGGCGGTGGAGGGGATGGCGGTCCTTCTGGAAGGGCTATGAGCGGCTTTTTCCGGTGCCTTGCGGACCTCGCCACCCTGGCACGGGCTGGGGCGGTAGGGTGGGTCCTGGTCAGTAAAAGTGCACATTAGTGCACCCCGGCCCTCCACCAGGATGAGGACCTGAGCCCACCTTCCACCCCTCCCACGATCCGTGCAGGATGGGCTTGAGGGGAGAAAGATCTCTGGGCACCTCAAGCCCGAGAAGGGGAAGGAAAAGGCCTACCCTCAGGACCCGCCAGGGATGGGCGCCGGAAGGGTTCCTTCCCTTGGTTACCCCCTTCCGGCTCCCCGGCGAGCCCCAAGGGCTTGAAAGGGAGGCCAAAGCCGACTGGATTCTCCTCAGCTCACGAGACCACCTCCTCTTCAGGTAAGGGTTCTTCTCTTCTTTGCGCTCCCTTTGTAATTGAGCCATCCGGGCTTCGTAGAAGCTCCGGGCTTCCCTGAGAAAGCTTTCGTCCTTGAGGAGCGCCTCGTACCCCTTGGGAAGCTTCTCCTCAAACCCCAGGGCTCTGCGGCCAATGACGTAGGCCGCGGCCACGTCTTTGGAGAGGGAGAGCCCTGGGGCGTACTTGAGCATCCCTATCGTGGAGGTGTCCTGAGGGCTCACCTCCAGGACCTCCACGCCCCGCTTTCGGGCGAGGGAGTGAATCTTCTCCAAGAGGGACCGGTAGGCGAAGCGGTGTTGTTTATGGCGAAACGCCCGGCCTGAGCCGTCTCCCCTCCGGGATTTACGAAGATACTTGAGCTTTTCCGTGGCGATAGCGACCCCGTGTTCCTCGGCGACGGCCACCACCTGGTGGGCGACCTTCCAGAGCGCGAGCTCCTTGGCCCCCTTGTTGGGAGCCCGGTCCACCTCCTCCAGGGAGAGGGTGAGGTGGCGAATCAGGTTCCCGTCCTTACCCACCACCGCCAGCGCCAGGTGGTAGGGGTCGGCGTTGACGTCTATCCCCAGGACCCCGTTCTCCTTCGTGTGGACGGGAGGGGGAAGCCCCTCGCTCCAGGTGAAGTGGGCGTAGACCTTGCCTTCCTTGAGCGTGAGCTCGGCGTTGTGGGCGAGCCCCGAGTGAATCCGCTCCAGGAGGGCGTTGAGCTGGGGGTGGGAGGTCCTCACCAGGGCGCGGGCGAACTTCTTCCTTTCGCCTTCTTTTTGCCCTTCCTCCTCCCCCAGGTGGACGAGGAGCCAGAGGGCTCTGCCTTCCACCTGGAGCTTGAAGTGGGGGTTTCCTCCTTTCTTGCTCCTGTCGCCTTGGGTGTAGAGGAGGCCTTGCCGCTTCTCCTTCCACCTCCGCTTGAGGGCTTCCAAGGGCTTGCCCGAGAGGTGCTTCCGCTTCAGTTGCTCAAAGAGCTTTCTCCCCCCGAAGACCACCTTCTTGGGGTCGTTTCCGAGCTCCAGGGCGGAGTCCAGGACCGCTTTGGCCTTCGCTATCGCCCCGTCGGCGTAGCGGGTGTTGAGGCCGAAGAGGGCGCAGAGGGGACCGTCCGCCCGCTTGAGCTCTTCCCGGGGCTTCCCTTCGAGGAGGCGCTGGTAGGCGAACCTCGTGGCGCTGGAGAAGCGGCGCATGAGGTCCAGGACCGCCTCCTCGTCCCTGGGATCGGGGAAGACCAGGCGGGCGTGGACACCGAGGTAGAGCTTCGGGGCTTTGGCCTCGTGCATTCCTGGTTTCATTTTACCTCCTTTTGCCTCTTTCGCCGCCCTCCGTGAAGTTTTGCGCTCTTGGATAAACTGGGGACGGGAAAGAGGAAGGGTGCGGATTTGTGGGCTATTTTTCAGCTGTTTGCGCCTCCTCCAGGTGGGGGAGGGCCCCGAGGCCCTGGGGCAGGTGGTCCGCCTCCTCCTCCTGGGCTGGAGCCTGGACATCCTGGACGGGATCCTGGCCCGGGCCTCCGGGAGGTCCTCGCCGCTGGCTGCCTGGGACTACCCCCTGGACGCAGGGCTGGCGTGGGCGGGCTGGGCCTATTTGGCGGGGGCGGGGCTCCTTGCCCCCGGCGTTGCCTGGGGGTGGGCGGTTTTGGCCTTGGTGCTCCTCCTCCGCCGCCCTAAGAAGAGTCTTTCCATGGCCCTGCAGGTCCCGCCCACCTTCGCCCCCTTTTTCCTGGCCCAAAGCCTTGCCCTCGTTGCCCTCGAGGCCTTCCGGGAGGCGCTGGTATGGGTCTTAGTGGTCCTTTTGCTGGACGGCCGCCGCTTCATCGGCGTGGTGCGGGAGTTCTTGGAGGACGCAGGCCTTTTTGCCCTTTTCGCTCGGAGGCGGGCCTAGCCCTCCTCCCGCCTGCCCCGGAAGACCAGGCGGAAGGGGACCTCCTTTAGGCCTAGGTCTTCGCCGATGCGGTTTCTGAGGTAGTTTTCAAAGGCCCGGGTAACGAACTCGGGGTGGTTGACGAAGAAGACGAAGGTGGGCGGGGCCACCTCGGGCTGGGTAGCGTAGAGGATCTTGAGGGGCTTCCCCTTGAAGTTGGGAAGCTGGACCTTGGCCGTCCAGACCCCAAGCCAGCGGTTGAGCTCCGCTGTGGGCACGCGGGTATGGTTGAGCTGGTAAAGGCGCAGGGCCTCCTGGAAGATCCGGTCCAGGTTCTGCTTGGTGAAGGCAGAGGTGTAGACCCGGGGCAGGTGCTCCAGGTGGGCCAGCTTTTCCCTAAGCTCCCGCCGCACCCTGGGGGCTTCCTCCTTCTTCACCAGGTCCCACTTGGTGATGACGAGGAGGACGGGCTTGCCCTTCTCCATGGCGTGGTTCGCCAGCTTCAGCTCCCGGTCCCCCACCTGGAAGGGGTCCACCACCAGAAGGACCACGTCGGCCTCTTCTATGGCCCGGAGGCTCCGCCTAATGGCCAGCTCCTCCACGATGGACTCGGGGCGCTTGCGGATGCCCGCCGTGTCTAGGAGGACGAAGCGGTTCCCATTCCTATAGACCTCCACGTCAATGGTGTCCCGGGTGGTGCCGGGCTCCTCGGAGACGATGACCCGCTCCTCCCCCAGGATGGCGTTCAGGAGGCTGGACTTTCCGGCGTTGGGCCGGCCCACGATGGCCAGGCGGATGCCCGCCACCTCGGGCTCGGCGTCCATCTGCTTGACGGGAAGCCTCTGCCAGATAGCCCTAAGAAGCTCCTCCAGGCCCCTTTTGTGCTCGCTGGAGGTGGGGATGGGGTCGCCGAAGCCCAGGGCGTAGAGGGGGCCCAGGTAGGCCTCGTGGCTGGGGCTGTCCACCTTGGTGGCCACCAGGATCACGGGCTTGCCCTTTTTCCTTAGGTACTCGGCCACCTCGTAGTCGGCGGGGGTCAGGTCCGAGCGCCCGTCCACGGCAAAGAGGACCAGCTCGGCCTCCTCGAGGGCCCGGTCCACCTTCTCCTGGATCTTCTTCTCCCACCGGTCCCCGGACCAAAGCCCCCCGGTGTCCACGAGGAGGAAGCGGCCCTGTTCGGTTTCCACCACGCCCTCTTTGAGATCACGGGTGACCCCGGGCTCGTCGGCCACCACCGCGCTCCTTTTGCCCAGGAGGCGGTTGAAGAGGCTGGACTTGCCCACGTTGGGCCTACCCACGATCACGACCTTGTGCATCGTCACCTCACGAAAAGGGGCGGGGAGGCCCCCCGCCCGCACTAACCCTAGTGTAGCACACCGGGTATACTCCCAGGCGGCATGCAGAAGCTAGCCCTTTTCCTGCTCAAGGCCTTCGGCTGGAAGCTATGCATCGCGCCCCCGCCCAGCAAGAAGTACGTCCTCATCGGCGCGCCCCACACCTCCAACTGGGACTTCGTGGTGGGGCTTCTGGGCCTTTGGGGCGGGCGGATCCGCGCCCGGTTTCTGGGGAAGAAGGAGCTTTTCAAGCCGCCTTTGGGCTTCCTCATGCGGGCTCTGGGGGGCATCCCCGTGGACCGCTCCCGGAGGGCCAACCTGGTGGACCAGGTGGCGGAGATCTTCAAGAGGGAGGAGGAGATCGCCATCCTCATCACCCCGGAGGGCACCCGGGGCCGGGCCCCCTACTGGCGCACGGGCTTCTACTACATGGCCCTGAAGGCGGGGGTGCCCATCGCCCTGGGCTACGCCGACTACCGCCGCAAGGAGGTGGGCATCGGCGCCTACGTTTACCCCACCGGGGACATCCGCAAGGACTTCGCCCTCATCCGGGAGTTCTATGGGGACAAGACCGGCCTGAGGCCGGAAAAGCAGGGGCCCATCCGCATCCGGGAAGAGGAGGGCGAAGGGGCGGAAACCCGGTAGACTTACCCCATGGACCAGACCCCAAACCAGGACTCAGACCGGACCTGGGCGGCCGTGGCCCATCTGGCGCCTATCGTGGGGTACTTTCTCCTCATCGGCCAGATCCTCCTTCCCCTGGCCATCCTACTTTGGGGCCCCAAGAGCGCCTTCGTCCAGGGTCACGCCAAGGAGTCCCTGAACGGGCAGATCAGCTACACCCTTTACGGCCTCGCCCTCTTGCTCTTGGCCCTCACCGTGGTGGGGCTGGTGGTGGCGGTGCCTCTGGCCCTCGCCCTGGTGGTCCTGATGCTCTGGAACATGGTCATGGGGGCCCTGGCGGCGGGGCGGGGGGAGTTTTGCCGCTACGCCCTCATTCTCCGCCTGGTGCCCTGACCAGGGCCACCACCGCCAGGGCGTGGGTGCGCTCGTGGCTCAGGGTGAGGAGGGCGGTGAGGCCCCGCTCCTGGAGGGCGGCCTCGAGGGCCGGGGCGAAGCGGAGGGCGGGCCTTCGCCCCTCCATGCCCACCCAGACCGACTTCCAGGAGAGGCTTTCCGGCCAGCACTTCTGGAAGGCCTCCTTGGCCGCGAGCCTGGCGGCGAGGCTTGGGGCCGGGTCCTTTAGGGCCAAGGCGTAGGCCAGCTCCTCCTCGTGGAAGAGGCGCTTCAGGGCCCTTTCCCCGTGGCGGGCGAGAAGCCTCCGCACCCGGGCGATCTCCACCAGGTCGGCGCCCAGGGCCAGGATCACGGGAAGATCTCCCTAAGGTCCAAAGCCCCCTGGGGGCAGTCCAGGAGGATGGAGCCCTCCCGGTGGACCTCATAGAGAACCCCCCCTTCGGTTTTGCGGTAGATCTCCACCAGGCCCTTGGGGTCCACCAGGAGGTAGGCCTGGAGGCTCGGCAGGGCTAAGTAGGCCCGAAGCTTGGTCCCCCGGTCCCGGGCCTCGGTGGAGGGGGAGAGGACCTCGGCCACCAGGCATGGGGCCTCCTCCAGGTAGGGGTCCTGGGGAGGTGGGGCGCAGACCACCATGAGATCCGGATAGTAGTAGCGGTCCTCCGCCACCTTGAGCCGCACCGTCTGGTGGAGGAGGCGGCAGCCCCGGGCCTCGGCCAGAGGGAAGAGGCGGAGGAGGAGACGGGTTAGGAGGAGGTTGTGCTCCCGGGAATCCCCCGCCATGGCGAGAAGCTGCCCCTCCTCGTACTCCAGGCGCTCCTCGGCCTCTAGGGCCAGGTACTCCTTCAGGGAGAACTGGCGCTCCACCATGCCCCCATCCTAACTACCCCACCGCGGCGAGAGCTACGGCAGGGGCCCCGAAGGAGCGCCGAGGCTCAGGAAAGGGTTTCGGAAAAATGGGCGGCCCCTTGGCCCTTGAGGGGCCCTTCTCGCCGTGCTAAGGTGCTTGGGTGTTGCCCAAGGCCTTCCTCTCCCGCATGGCCGAGCTCTTGGGGGAGGAGTTTCCCCTTTTCCTCAAGGCCCTCACGGAGGGAGGGCGCACCTACGGCCTCAGGGTCAACACCCTGAAGCTTTCCCCGGATGCCTTTCAAAGGATTTCCCCCTGGCCCCTCAGGCCCATCCCCTGGTGCCCGGAGGGGTTTTACTACCCGGAGGAGGCCCGGCCCGGCCCCCACCCCTTCTTCTACGCCGGGCTTTACTACATCCAGGAGCCCAGCGCCCAGGCGGTGGGGGTCCTGGTGGACCCGAGGCCCGGGGAGAGGGTCCTGGACCTGGCCGCCGCCCCGGGGGGCAAGACCACCCACCTGGCCGCCCGCATGGGGGGCAAGGGGCTCCTTCTGGCCAACGAGGTGGACGGCAGGCGGGTGCGGGGGCTTTTGGAGAACGTGGAGCGGTGGGGGGCCCCCGTGGCCGTGGCCCAGAGCCCCCCCAAGGCCCTGGCCGAGGCCTTCGGGGCCTACTTCCACCGGGTCCTCCTGGACGCTCCCTGCTCTGGGGAGGGGATGTTTCGCAAGGACAAGGAGGCGGCGCGCCACTGGGGGCCCTCCGCCCCCAGGCGGGCCAGCGAGGTGCAGAAGGCCCTCCTCGCCCAGGCGGCCCGCCTGGTGGGGCCGGGGGGCGTTCTGGTCTACTCCACCTGCACCTTCGCCCCGGAGGAGAACGAAGGGGTGGTGGCCCACTTCCTGAAGGCGCACCCCGAGTTTTACCTGGAGGAGGCCCGCCTTCACCCCCTCTTCGCCCCTGGGGTGCCCGAGTGGGGGGACGGGCACCCGGATTTGGCCAAGACCGCCAGGCTCTGGCCCCACCGCCTCGAGGGGGAGGGGCACTTCCTGGCCCGCTTCCGCAGGGAGGGCGGGGCCTTCAGCACCCCTCCCAGGGAGCGGGTACCCCCCCTTTCCCAGGAGGCCCGGCGGGCCCTAGGGGCCTTTTTGGAGGAGGCGGGCCTGGAGTTGGAGGGGCCTATATGGGAGCGGGCGGGCCACCTCTACCTCCTGCCTGAGGAGCTTCCCGCCCTCTCCGGCCTGAAGGCCCCGGCGCCGGGGCTCTACCTGGGCAAGGCCCAGAAGGGCCGCTTCCTGCCCGCCAAGGCCCTGGCCCTGAGCTTTGGGGCCAGTCTGCCCTGGCCCAGGATGCCCCGCCTGGAGCTTCACCCGGAGGACCCCAGGGCCCTGGCCTTCGCCACTGGGGAGGGGGTGGCCTTTGCGGGGGAGGACCTTCCCCTGGCCCTGGTGGTCCTCAGGACGGAGGTGGGGGCCTTTCCCCTGGACTTCGGCAAGGCCAAGCGGGGGGTCTTAAGGCCGGTGGGGGTGGGGCTTTAATACCACCCCATGCTGGCCCAAGCCAACATGGGGGCCCCGGCAAAAGGTTCCTGGCGGCCCCAGAAAGGCCCTTGGCCCCGGCTTGGGCACCCCGTGTCGCGCAACCAAAGGGCGGGCACTTAGCCCTCGAGGAGCGCGAGGCGGGCCAGCTCCTCTTGCCAGAGGGCGAAGGCCTCCTTTAGGAGCGCCTCGGGCAGAGGGCGGACCTCGAGGCGGCCCAGGCCCAGGGGCACCACCCAGTGGAGGCTTTCCGAGACCTTTTTCTTGTCGCGGAGGAGGTAGGGGAGGAGCTCCTCCCAAAAGAGGGGGGGAAGCTTGGGCGGGGCGAGCCAGAGGAGGAGGCGCCGGATGGAAGGAAGCAGGTCCTCCCCCCCCAGGGCCCGGCCCAGGAGGGCAGCGTAGAGGAGGCCGTAGGCCACGGCGGCCCCGTGGGGGAGGGCGTGGCGGGTCTTGGCCTCAAGGGCGTGCCCCAGGGTGTGGCCCAGGTTGAGAAGCCGCCGCTTTCCCCGCTCTAGAGGGTCCTCCTCGGTGATGGCCACCTTCACCGCCACCGCCCGGGCCAGGTAGCCCGCCAGGGAGGGGTGGTCCGGGGAGAGGCCCTCCACCTCAAGAAGGGCCTCGTCCCCGGCGATGAGGCCGTGCTTGAAGGCCTCCACCAGCCCTTCCCGGAAGGTGAAGGCGGGGAGGGTCCTGAGGGCCCCCACCTCGGCGTAGACCCCTCTGGGGAAGTGGAAGGCCCCCACCAGGTTCTTCCCCTCGGGCAGGTTGAGGCCCGTCTTCCCCCCCACGCTGGCGTCCACCACGGCCAGGGTGGTGGTGGGAAAGGCCAGGTAGGAAATGCCCCTGAGGTAGGTGGCGGCCACGAACCCCCCTAGGTCGGTCAGGGTCCCGCCCCCCACCACCAGGAGGGTGGCGTTGCGGGGAAGGCCCCTTTGGGCCAGCCAGGAGAGTACCTGGCCATAGACCTCGAGGGTCTTGGCCCCTTCGCCCCCCTTAAGGCCCAGGCGGTGGGAAACCCCCAGAGCCTCGGCCACCTCCTGGGCGAAACCCTCCGCGTTCTGGTCGTAGAGGAGGGCAGAGGGCCCGTGG
>Ga0081478_141123_pt1 | contig 38579 bp, 34 predicted proteins | sample OctSprmetagenome_FD_70983 | JGI IMG/M metagenome (GOLD analysis project Ga0081478, IMG submission 70983) | Hot spring and microbial mat streamer communities from Octopus Spring Streamers, Yellowstone National Park, USA - T=80-84 v2 (version 2) | ecosystem: Environmental > Aquatic > Thermal... | reverse complement strand
TAAAATTCCCACCGAAGAATAAAAAAGCTAATAAGATAGAAATTGTGATAATTTCTGAATTGGAGTCTTGAGCTCTTACATCATCCTTTAAACCAAGATTTTTTAAAACATCATCAACTATACAAAAAATCCCTATAATATTTATATCATCATCATTTTTTATTGTTTTTGTTTTTGTTTTCATTTTTAGTACCTCCTGGGGGAGAAAGATTAAAGGAAAAAAGAAGCTTTGATTTTTTCTTCTCCCCTCATCTTTAATTTTAAAATGTATTATTGATTGATTTTTTGATAACTAGCAACTTGGGTTATATGATAATTTGGGGGTATAAATATTTTTTCATATGCTGGCGGAGCGAGGTCAAGGACATATGTTGATTGGATATTGAGGAGATATTTGGGAGGTGATGAGGATATGAGGGAAATACTGATAAGGGTAGATAGAGAAGCGTTAGCAGATGTGATTTCAAGGTATATCAAAGAGGAAAATATTGATAAGGTAGCGAAGGTAGTAGGATATATAAGAGATGAAGGAGTGAAGGAGGCGATAGTAGAGTAGATATTAGATAGCAATCTTGATGAGGGGAAGAAGGTAGAGCTGGTGGGAGAAGTAGGAGGTTCAAAAGGTTGTAAGATATTGAGAGATTACCTCATAAATTCGAAGGGGGATTTAGCCCAAATAGGGAAGGATTATGTGGGGGGAGGATGTCCTAAGCTTGAAGGGGTAGATTTAACATCAGCAAAAAATGATGAAGGATATGCGGTATTAGGATGGGTATTTTTGAAGATGGGAGAGAGGGAGAAGATAGGTGGATTTGAGTATAATAGGCTAATGGGGGTAAGGGATGAGGAAGTTTTGAAGATGGGGATAGAAGTGATTTTGAGCGTATATGTTTCGGAGTCAGAGGAGATTTTGATAAAGCTTTTTGAGGGGATAGAGGATTGGGAGTTAAGGAAGGTGATAGTAAGAGTATTAGGGAATATAGGAGGAGGGAGGTCGTTAAGTTATCTTGAAGGGTTTTTGGGAGGTAGCGGAGGAGGAGAAGCGATGCCATATGGACTTGTGGTAGAAATTTCATCGGCTGTTGAGAGACTGAAACAGAAACTCAATAAGTAGATGTATGAAATAATAATAAATAAATCAGGAAAATAACAAAGATGAAAGAACACGTTTATCATTAAGTTTATTTTTTATGGCAGGTTTGAAGATATTTTTTTCACATTTTGGATTTTAATTTTTCAGGTTTTTTGTTTTGGTGATTTGAATTCGCCATTATTGTCCGCTGATCAAAAAGAGATAGTATTAAAGTGTGCAATAATAGCACCAGAAGGCTTTCTATGGGCGGAAGTTATCAAGAAGTTTTCATCTGAAATACGGGAAAAAAACCTCTGGAGCGGTAAGAATGGAATGGTATTTTTCTTCAATTGCAGGTGATGAGCCCGAGATAGCGAAGAAGATAAAGGAAGGGAATTTAGATTGTGCATGGCTTACTGGAAATGGTCTATCATACATTATTCCACCGGTAAGAATATTGGAGCTTCCCTTTTTCCTTAAGAATATCAAGGAAGTTGATTTTATAAGGAAAAAGGTAGAAAAACTCTTCCAAATTTTAGCAAGTGATTATGGAATGAAATTTTTTGGTTTTTCAGATATTGGTTTTGTTTATATATTCTCAAAGGAACCTGTGAGAGGTCTAAGCGATCTCAGAGGAAAGGTTATGTGGGTATGGGATGGAGATTATCTTGGAGAATTTATAGGAAAGGTTGTTCAAGAGGAGTTCCAAGTAAAACCTTTCCGCCTTCCTATTCAGAATGTTAAAGCTAATCTTGATCATATTCATGTTGTGTGGGAAACACCTTATGTTCTAATTATGCTCGGTTGGGATACTTCTTTCAGATATATTCTTTCTCATCCCTTAAAATTTTCCTTTGCAGCTCCTGTTGTGTCTCAAAAATCTTTTAGCAAGATACCTACTAATTATCAGAAGATATTTGAAGATGTTCTGAGGAAATATATTGATGTTCTAACTGATATAAATAGGGAGAGTGAAGTGAAAATTTTTGAGATCATTCTTTTTTATAGGAAGATGGGGATAAAGATGATAGATTTTACACCGACGGAGGTAAAAGAGGCAGAGAATATTTTCAGGGAGAAAGTTTGGGTAGCTCTCAAAGATAAGGTCTATCCGTCATGGCTTCTGGCGGAGCTGCTAACGATGATTCATATGTTCAGAACTGGGGAGGTGAGGTAAAAATATCGAGAAAAAACAAAAATTTTCAGATTTCTTGACTTTTTCAGAAAAATTTTCTAAAATAATCTCAGATAACATGAATATGATGAAAAACAAAGAGAAAGGAGTTTTGATTAAATATTGCAAATCTATTTTTTTGATAGGGAATTTGCTTTTCTTTTTATTAGCCTGTGCCAAACAACCTCCAGCTCCACCTATCAGGGCTCCAATAAAATGGGGGTGGGATGGAAATCTTTCTCCATATAAACTGCAGGGGCAAGAAAAGAGGGTTATAGATTACTCAAATTTAGTAAGCGAGGTTGAGTGTGTCAAAATAGCTAAGGAGTACGCCATTGAAGCTAATAATAAAAGAGATACTGGCTGGAAGTTTCTTATTCCTGGTTTAATTATTAGTATTGCATCACCAGTAGGTCTTTTAGCTGGAAAAGAAGCAGGAACAGCGGTGACAATCGGTATTCTTAGCATTGGAACTTTTGGAATGATATTGGGAGGAGTTAATCTTGCTCAAGCAAGCGCTCGCTTTATTGATGCCATTAATGCATATAACGCATATTTTGAAAGAGAATGTAAATGAAAAGGGGGAGGTAAAACAAGAATGAAAAATATGAGTATAGCAAAAAATATTGTTATGAAAAAGGTTGTATCGGTTATATTTTCAACGATTTTTTTAGTAAGCTGTGCAACTTATAAATTTACACCTCCAAATGATGGCAAAATGTATATTTTTGCGAACCCTTATAGAGTCTACAAAAATGGAGAAGTAGTTGAGTTAGGTAAAAAAGATAAATCTAGTATTTTCTGCGATGAAGAAGCTATAAAAAAATTTGAAAAAGCTAGTGAAAAATATACTGAGGCAGAAGCTCTTAGTGTGGCATCAAGCATTGCATACCTTATATTTATAATTCCAGGTCTTATTCTTTCAACCGTTGCAACGGAAAAATACAACGAAGCATATACTCTCTTCTTTGAGGCTGTTAATATTCATAATGATAACCCTATGTGTACTGTAGGTAAGGAGAAATGATAATAACCGTAGGCATTATTTCTATAATAAACTTTACTTTCTCTGAGCTTTATCCCGTTGATTTAACATGGGGATTTTTCTCACGATTAGAAGGGAGTTATATTTCAGGTAGGGTAGCAAGAGCGGATGAGAAATTTGAAAAATTCATCGGAAAAGATTTAAACATGTCCATTGGATTTCATCAGAAAAAGGCCGCCTTATATCTTGGTTCAGAATTTTCTGATAGAGATATTTTCCCCGAGGGATTAACTGCAAGAAAAAATAATTTTGGACCTACAAATTTGATTTTTGGTTTTGCTCTACTTTCATACTCTCATAAATCTAAGTATGGATTATTCCTTGAGTGGGGATTAGACCTTGAAAAAGATTGGGAAAAGTTAGATAAATATACACAAAATAGAACCGATACCTTTTCTTCAATAAACATCTATTTCCCATTCAATGTAAAAATAGGGGAGAACTTTTTTACAATGGGAAATTTAGGTCTTGCGATCCTACCCGGGAAGAGAGAAGTTGCAAGTGAAACTTTATATAAGGCATCAGATATTACAGGATTATATAAGACAGAGGTAAAATTAGCTTTTGATTTATCTCCTGCAAATTGGTTTATTGGTTCTTTGGGAGGTGGTTCAATAATTAAAGTAGGCTCTTTAAATTTTATTCCATACATATATTTAGCATATTCAACTCAGCTTGGACGGGATGAATTGCAACTTACTCTTAAAGCGAAGGAAACAGAAATAACGGGGGAGGAGCAAGCTTCCGTACAGTTGGGAACAATTTTTATTGGTAAGGCAAGCAGTTTATCTTTTGTGCCTGGTCTTTTGGTTAATCATAAAAGACTCTATATAGGCATTACCTTATCATTTAACTATGAATATTTTCCTGTCGGAATATTATCTACAGGAAAATCAAGTATAATTAATAGAGTACCACAAAAAGGGATACCTGTGGGGGTGAAATTTGGCTATGGTATATAGAAAAAACAAGATAGAGATAAAAAGCAAGATAAAGATATTCGGCATTTCATTTGCTATTTTTTTCTTTCTTACTTCTCCGCTCTATGTTGGTGCGGATTCAGTAGCCCTAAAACTTGGAGCTGGTGTGGGAAGTGACTATTTTGGCTTGCTTGGTCTGAATTCATCATTAGGTTTTAAAGTTGGGGATAAACTCTATGTAGGTCCTATGGTTGGACTTGGCTGGATACATGTATCTGCTAAAGTCCCTCTTCCTAACGGTCAAATAGATACCATAAGTGATAGTAAATCTGGAATTGGAGGCGGTGTATTTTTAGAATATTTTTCTACTGAAAAATTATCTGTTTATCTTTCTATTCCATACCATTTGGTAGGTCTGAAAATACCTTATGAAGTTAAGTGTGAAAAAGGTTTTGCTTATACTTTCTGTTCCGCTAAAAAAACTGGCGAAAGTCAGAGTACATACGGGGTAAATGCGTTATTTGGGATAAATTATTATTTTTCAGTTTTTTTTACAAATGCTGGATTTGGTTTAAGGATTACCCCTGAGATAGGTTTAACTTTATCGCTCGGTCTTGGTTTGCGTTTCCTTTTTTAGAAAGCCATGATGGGAAGAAGGAGGATATTTTTTCTAATACTCTCAACAATATTATTGACTATCTTATTTGGTATTATATTATGGAATTTCCGGCTCTTCAAAAGAATTAAAAATCTTTCAGAGGAAGCGTTGAAACGGTGTGAGCCAGGTTTAGATTCTGTATTTGTAACGATTAAAGCTAAAAATGAGCGGATTTCCTGTTGTTTTTGCAGAACATTTTCTTGATGCTGCAAAGTTTATCGCTATGATATTTCTTAATTTTCTCTTACTTCTTCTGTTGTTAGCAAAAGAAAAGGAATTTAAATTTAAAAGATTTGTAATTTATTTTTCTGTTGCCGGAGTAATATCAATATTTGTAATTATCAAGATAATGAATGATTATCTTTATAGCAATCTTTTTAAGAGTGTTACGAACTTCTTTCCTTATTTTTCATGTGTTAAGGTAGAGCAAGGTGGAAACTCTATGAGGATATTTTAAAGATAGTAAAGCGTCGCTCAACAGTCGGTTATATTATGTTTATTAGCCCTAATGAGATAATTCAGGAAAGCAAAATAAAAGTAGACCAAATACGACACTTATTTGAGGAAATAAAAAATAAAATTGAGCTTATTAACTCACCAAAAATTGATATAAATTGTGAAAGAATTATTTCTGGTATTCAACGCTTGAAAAGAAGTGTTGAGGCTATTTATCAGATGGGAACAGCTCTTAGATGGTTCATCAGGAGGGAGAAGATAGCTGTTTTGAATGCTATATCGGAGCTTGGAGCGAAGCTGCAAAATTGTAGTAATAGAAGTTTGACTCAAAAACTCTATGATGTTTTTTCGGATTCAGTTAATTATTCCGTAGAAGATATTATCAGAAGTTTTACCGAAAAATATGTCGACTTTTTTTATTTATGGCCATCTGTAGATATAGTATCACAAGTATATATTGACTTTACATATAAAAGATCTGAAATTCTTAATTACACAAAAGGTAGCTATATTATATCCTATTTCCCTCTTATGAAGAGTGTTATGTTTGTCAAAAGGATGGTAGGTTTCTTGTCAATCTTTTTAATTATTTCTATATGGATTTTCCCGAGCTTTTACAAAAAAGCGATATAGGAAGTAAAAAGCGTCTTGTCTCAATTTTCTCTGATTCCTTTTAAACTTTCGGGAACTTTTTCTCTTGCATAAACCTAAAATCTTTTTGCCCAGATTCATGAGCTATTTTTTGTTTTCTAATTGAAAGGAGAGCAACAAATCTGAGATTTGCAATTTAAGCTTTGACATTCTTCATCTTTTGTACAACTTTCCCCTTTTGGTTTCCTATTTTTTGTATTCAGGGGTTTTTTGCATATTTTTTCTTCTTTGTCGCATATAAGTCCGAGATCGCAAACATAATCAGTTCCACATTTTTCTCCTTCTTTTTTTAGTTTTTTACATATCCCTTCGTCAGTGGAGCAATACAAACCTATATCACATGTTTCGTTTTCTTTGCATTTTTGACCTTCTTTTATTCTTGGTGCGCAGATAAATTTCATATTTATTTGATCTTGTGATGTGTTCTGATGACTTTCAGTTATGTTTCCTTTTTCAGCTTTGCAATAAAGTCCTAAATCACAGATTTTGTCTCCCGAAAGTATTCCACATTCTTCTCCTTCTTTTGATATTTGCGGTCCAGAGCATAATTTATTATCACCACAGAAGATTTCACATTCCGCTGATGTTGAACAGGTTTCACCTTCTTGCTTGATTTTGGAGCATTTGTAATTTATACATGCAAGTTCTCCCTTACAGTGGAAATCATATCTGCAAGGTTTGCCTTCATCTCCTGATTCAACGCAAATTCCATTCAAACATATAAGGTAAGAATCACAATCTTTATCTTCTTGGCAGCTTTCCCCTTTTTGTTTGAGCTTTTTACATATACCCGGACATCCCCCATCGCATATAAGTCCTGATGAGCATTCTAAATCGTGGTAGCAAGTTTCTCCTTCTTTAAGTTTTCCATAAAATGAAGTTTGAATTTCCGTCAGATTTTTTTGGATTAATAAGGAAATTGATTTTCGCTTTTTTCTTATCTCTTCGCAGTTTTGGTTCAGGTGGTCCTCAGCCTTTTTTATTATTTCATAAGCTTTTTTACCATCATACTCTATTGTTTTTCTTTCGTTGATATACTTTGAAATTTCATAGATGCCGGTCAGACAATTTTGGTAAAGTTTTGTAATTTCATCTCTTTCTGAATTGTATATTTTTTCATTATCTGCTCCAAAACATAAGGAGAATTTATTTATTCTACTTTTGTGTATATTTATTACTTTATCGCAGAGTTCGTCTAATTTTATTTCATTATCTTTGATTTTCCCACTATCTTTGCATGCAGCAAAAAATAAAATTATAAACGGAAACAAAAGAAATCTTATAGCTGAACCATATTTTTTATTTCTTGAAAGCTTTCTCATCTTTAAAAATTTTTCTCAAATTATTCAATTTTTTATAATTATTCAATTTTTTATTTTTTTCCTTTTTTCCCTTTTTCTTTTTTCTCGCATTATTTTTTTTTCTGTTTTCAGTGGGAGGTGAAATTAGATGAACGAGTTTTTAGCAAAGTTAGAAGATGTTTTGAAGAAAAGTGAATTCAAAAAACTTGTGAAAATAAAGAACAAAGAAGTTCATAAATTTATTTTTGACGCAATTGAGCTGTGTTCTCCAAAAGATGTTTTTATATGCTCTGATACACCTGATGAAATAGCTTATATAAAGAATATGGCTGTTGTGTCTGGGGAGGAAAAGATGCTTCTTACTCCGGGGCACACATATCACTTTGACGGGATTTACGATCAAGGTAGAGATAGAGCTGTGACAAAATTTTTGGTTCCAAAAGGAGAGAAATTATCGCAAAAACTTAATCAAATAGATAGAGATGAAGGATTAGACGAAATACTGAATCTTCTCAGAAAATCTATGCAGGGAAAAACTATGATTGTTCTCTTTGCTTCTTTGGGACCTGTAAATTCTGTGTTTTCAATACCGTGCGTTGAGTGTACGGATAGTTGGTATGTTGCTCATTCAATAAATGTTCTATATCGTGGCGGATATGAGATGTTTGTGAATTTGCCAGAAGATGGAGTTGATATTTTCAAGTTCTTGCATTCTGCCGGGGAACTTGATGAAAATCAAGTTTCAAAAAATTATGATAAAAAAAGAATATATATTGATTACATAACAAACACGGTTTATTCTGTAAATACCCAGTATGCGGGAAATTCTGTTGGTTTCAAAAAGCTTGCTTTAAGGCTTGCTATAAGAAAAGCTCACAAAGAAGGTTGGCTTGCAGAACATTTTATGCTGATAGGAGTTAATGGTCCCAATAGTAGAAAAACCTATTTTGCTGGTGCTTTCCCATCAGGATGTGGTAAAACCTCTACGGCTATGCTCCCGGGAGAAAACATATTATCTGATGATTTAGCTTTTGTAAGAAATATAGACGGTGTAGCGAGAGCTGTGAATGTTGAAAAAGGTATATTTGGTATAATACAAGATGTCAATCCAAAAGATGATCCTCTAATTTGGGAGGTTCTGAACTCCCCGGGTGAGATTATATTCAGTAATGTTTTAGTGAAAGACGGAAGAGCTTGGTGGCTTGGTATGGGGTGTGAATTACCAAAAGAAGGAATAAACTTTTCAGGATACTGGTATGAAGGTAAAAAAGATAAGGACGGAAACGAGATTCCTCCTGCTCACAAAAACGCAAGATATGCTGTTTCTCTAAAAGCTCTGAAAAACTGCGATGAAAACCTTGAAAATCCGGATGGAGTTGAACTCAAAGGTATTATGTTTGGTGGAAGAGATTACAGAGCTTATGTTCCGGTTCAGCAAAGTTTTGATTGGGTTCACGGTGTTGTAGCTTATGGAGCTTCGTTGGAAACAGAAACTACATTTGCTGTTGTGGGAGAGGAGGGAAAATACGAAATCAATATTATGAGCATACAAGATTTTGTCTCAATTCCTCTCGGCACTTATGTGAAAAATTACATTGAATTTGGGAGAAAACTCAAAAAACCGCCATTAATTTTTGGAGTCAATTACTTTCTTAAAGATTTAGATACAGGGCAATTTTTGAACTCAAAATTAGATAAACACGTTTGGGTAAAATGGATGGAGTTAAGAGTTCACGGTGAAGTTAAAGTAAGAAAAACACCAACAGGACTTATTCCTCTCTACGAAGATTTAGCTTATCTTTTCAAATCAGTTTTGAAGAAAGATTACTCAAAGCAAGATTATATCAAACAATTTACGATAAGAGTTCAGGAAAATCTTGCAAAGATTGAAAGAGCGAAAAAATTCTGGGAAAATGAGGAGGATGTTCCCGGTGAAATTTTTGATGTTTTGGAGGAGCAAAAACAAAGACTTCTTTTAGCTCAAAAGAAATTTGGAAACTACATTTCTCCTGAAAATTTTGAAATAGTAGATTGAAGAATGGTACTTTTTGTTGTCGCAACTCCGATTGGGAATCTCAAAGATTTGAGCGAGAGAGCAAAGGAAGTAATAAAAGAAGCAGATTTAGTAGTTTGTGAATCAAGAGAAAGAGCTTTAAAGATTCTGAACTTTTTGGGCTTAAAAAAAAGATTGATCTATATGCCAGCTCCTCGGGAGAAAGATTTAGCTCGGAAAATAGCCGAGGAAATAAAAAATGAAAATTTGAAAGCTGTTCTTTTAGTGTCTGCCGGAACACCTGGATTATCTGATCCCGGTTCATTTCTTGTAAGAGAATGTAGAGAAATAGGAGTTCCTGTTATTCCAGTTCCAGGACCTTCTGCACTTTCTTCGGCAGTTTCTGTTTCGGGCATTCCCCTTCAGAGAGTTTTGTTTTTAGGTTTTTTACCAAAAAAGGGAAGAAAAAATTTCCTTTCAAAAGTAAAGGATGCATTAGATAAATTACCTTTTTCTTTATCTGTTGTTATTTTTGAATCTCCTCACAGAATTTCCGAGACCTTGAATGATATTCAAGATGTTTTCGGAGATATAAATTTGTTCTTGGCACGGGAGATGACAAAAGTTCATGAAGAATACATTTTCGGAAATGTTGATTTTGTGAAAAGAATGATTGAAAAAAAAGGAAAATTGAAAGGAGAGGTAACTTTGGTCTTGGAACTTACTAAGTTCGGAGCTGATTGAATAGTAATTGTTTTATTATTGCCTATTTTGAGTTTTTATTTTTTGAATTTGAGTTTTTGAGAAATTTGACGAAATCTTCCCAAGTTTTTGCTTTTATTGCTTCTGTTTCTATTTTTTTCAGATGATTTATATCTTCTACTTTTTCTAAAAGGCTTTTGATTTGCTTTGCTTTTGAGCTACTGAATTTTACTTGGACAATTCTCAAAATTGCTTCTTTTAGACCTTTTACAATCCCCCTTTTTTCACCTTCTTTAAGACCTTTTACAAGACCTCTTTGTTCTCCTTCTTTTAATCCCTCTTTTAATCCTTCCTCTTTTCCCCATTTATAAAGGAAAGTTTTCCTTATGTCAACTTGTATTGGCATAGGTTTTACCTTTATTTCAATATCAAATAAACCTGCTAAAAAACTTATGCTATCTATATATTTAGCAATTTCTACCTCATTTTTCACAATTTCTGCAATTCTCTTCTTAACTTTTCTTATTATCTTGGGTTTATCTTTGAATTTCCCAGCCAAAATTCCCAAAATAACTTCTGCTGGTTTTTCGCTTTTTATAAACACATCTGGGTCTATTTTCTTCATATCCAAAACTTTGTATTTTAAAGTTAGTTTTGGAGTTTTGTACTCTGATGGAGGAGGATTTCCTTTTCCAGCAAATAAAACTATTTGAGTGGGCTCTTTTTTGTATTTTTCTACTATTGCATAGTAATAACGGAACATCCTGTGTGGCAAAGTTTTATCTTGTTGAGCCTGTATTTCAACTTGGATTATCTCACCATCGGCTTCAACTAAAATATCAGGACGAAAAGTTTTTACTAACCTTATTTCTGCTGATATGACTTTTATTTTTTTACCTATTTTTTTACCTATCGCTAAGTAATAAATCGTTCCTATTGCTTCGGAGAAAATCTCTTTTAAAATTGTATCAAACCTTTTTAACTCTTTTTTGTATTCCTTTCTCTTTTCTCTCTGTTGCTTTTTTATCTTCTTCATTATTTAAGTTTTGCGATTTTACTTGAAGCTCAAAATTAAATTTTACTTATTTGGTGACTTGCAAGATTTCTTCTCTTAGAAATCTAATTGCTAATGATTGTGACAAAGTAAAGAGAGAAGTGTTTTCAGATTTTCAAATCAAGCGAAACAGGAAAGATAAGGAAAAAAAGAAAGAGATTTTCTTAAGAAAAAAATAAAGATTTTCAGTCAATTTCTGCGAAAGCGTTCTTTAAGACTTCTTCTCCATTTTGATTTATTGCAACTATATCAATCCTTCTTTTTCCTATTTCTGGTTTTTCTTTGCTTTCATAACCTATGAAGGTAAGTTCATCTTCTGGTAGGACTATTTTTGAGAACCTACATCTTACTCTTTTTATTTTTGTTGGATCTCCTTCACACACATTGTCTATTACAGATTTTGTAGCGAACGCCATAGTACACATACCGTGCAGTATTATCGTTGGAAATCCCATAGCTTTTGCGAAGTTTTCATCTGTGTGGATTGGGAACCTATCTCCTGATCCTTCTGCATATTTTATAGGCTGATCTTTTGCTACTTTGATTTTCCACTCATAAAGCTTTTGACCAAACTCTTTCTTCTCTTCTTCTTTCTTCTTTTCTCCTCCGCCCTTTTTCTCTCCTCTTATAAAGTATAAATGATAGCCTTCTCCTATTTTTTCACCTTTTGTTTTGTCATATTGTTCCGCTTTTACGATGAAAAGGGTTCCGGTTTCTTTCTGTTCTATTCCCAGAAATTTCGTCTTTATGCCTATCTTGTCTCCCGCCTTTATTAATCTAAAAATTCTTGAATCCTGCTCACCATGAACAACTCTCATAGGATTGACCCCTTGATTTACTTCATCATCAAAAAGAACTCTTCCTGTGAAAGGTATAGATAAAGCCGTTGCATAAAGTGGTGGAGCTTTTACTCCATCTTTTAAAAATACAGGATTGTTTTCACTTATACCTTCTATGTATTTTTTTATGCTCTCCTCCGTTACTTCCACAATTTCCTCTGGATATTCTTTTATTACATTTTCTGCCATTATACTAACCTCCTTATTATTTATTTTATTTTTTTTATTTTTAACCTTTTAATCTGCAAGTTATATTTTAGCTTTTTGCAAGATTTCAGGCTATTTCAAAAGATATTCAAGGAAAACGCAGAAAGTAAAAAAATTTCAATTTCATGGGTAAAGTCGCTACTGGTGAGTTAGCTTTACCACGAGGTTTCACATCAGAAACGACTCAAAATTTAGTAAAAGTTCTAAAAAACGGAAGAGAAAAATTTGATTGCTCAAAAGAAGACAATGAAATTCATATTTCTGAAAGACCTGATAAATTTGATGTATCTAAAATTGTAAATTTTCCGGGGTTGTTCATGCCCACCAGAATAACAGAAATTCCACTTCCTGATTTTGCGAAGATAGATGTTTGCAAATTTTTTGGAGCAGAAGGAACGCAACCAAAACCTATAAGAGATTTACTTTTTTCCGGTATATAGAGTTATAACATAGGTTCAGCAATAAGGTCATCGCCAGTTATTTATGTTTATGGTTCGCAGGTGACGGTGTTTGTGGGAGCAGATAACAACTATGTTTATGCGATAAGTGAAAATATAACGGGAACATCTGCGTCTTTACTATGGTCATATTCAACAGGAAGTGCAGTGAGGTCAACTAGTGCATTATCATAAAAGTCAGTATTTGCAGGTTCATGTTCAACTTTATACTCAATAAGCATAGGAGGAGGGAGTTCAAGTTGTTCAGTAGCGGTTTTAGGTTCTATAACTGCGCCAGTGAAGATGAAAGGACAAATTGTATTTTTAGGGACAGGTGGAGGGAGGTTGTATGCTATATCATCTGTTGAACCGCAATCATCATACTCATGGGTTGATTTCGGAAACGGTAATGGTAGGGTATTAGATGCTCATCCATATAGGGGATTTGCGGTAGAGAAGAGTTCATGGCCTGTGAATGTTGGTGCGGAAATACTCGTATCACCAAAGCTATATGATTTTGACGGAGATGATAAGTTGGAGATAGTTGTGGCAACAGGAAGTGGTCAAGTTTATGTTCTGAACTCAGATGGCACAGTAAAAGCAGGTTGGCCAAAAAGTACAGGAAATGCAATCTTCGGCACCTCAGCAATAGGTGATATAGATGGAGATGGTTTGGCTGAGATAGTTGTTGCAAATGATGGAGGGCTGGTTTATGCATTTGATTCAGCTGGTAATGTAAAGACAGGATTCCCGATTTCTGTGACTTGCAAAGTAAGATTTATAACGCTTGCAAATATAGATTCTGATCCTGAAAACGAAATACTCTTTCCAACTTTTGAATCATGTAATAGGCTCTATGTATATGATGGAAAAGATAGTAATGGAGATGGTGTGGCTGACCTGAAATGGTATTATCAACTATCACAGAGGATAAGGTAGCATCCGGTTGTAAATGGTTCTGGAGCATCAGCGGAGATTTTGATAGCAGATGTTGTTGGAAATGTGTACAAATTTAATTCATCGGGGAACATTATTTGGACAAAATATGTAGGATTATCACAGTGGATGTTATCACCATCCATAGGAGATATAGATGGGAATGGTGTTCAAGATTTTGTTGTTGGAGGAGGAGGGACAGGTCCAAATAAAATTTATGCTTACGATTTGAATGGAAATTCAAAGTGGTCATTAGTGCTTCCGGATGAGAGCGGAAATAATTTAAGTGAGTATTATCCGAGAAACATAGTTTTAGCAAATATTGATGGTGATTCAGGACTTGAAGTAATAGTTACAGCTATACCATACACTTTAGGCGATCCCGGTTATATATATGTTATAGATGATAATGGAGTTATGATATGGTTCAGGAAGTTTTCAAGTATGCCGAGCTTTGCACCTGCAGTAGGAGATTTTGACTATGATGGCTCCCAAGAGATAGTCCTTACGACAGATGGTGGTTGGCTTCACATTTTTGATGCTCTGAGTAGTGAATATGAATTCGGTAGCCCATACTTTTTAGGTAGTGGATTAAGAGGACCTTCTCCCGTCTTTGGAGATATAGATGGGAATGGTAGGTTAGAATTGGTATTTGGTGACCTATCAGGATATGTGAGGGTATTTGAGCTTGGGAAAGGAACAGTTAATGGTAGAAAGGAGTGGTATTTCAGGAAGAATGGGAGGAATAACGCAAATTACAACGAGTAGAACGATTAGTTTATTGGCAACTAAGCTATTTTTTCCGCTGAGTTCTGCAACTTGCGTACTCCAATAGCGCTTTGTCAAAAAATGATTGATTTTCTTTATATAAATCTTCCCTTATGAACACTGCAAAGTCTTTCCCTGCAAAAAGTTTTTTGTAGCCTTCAATCTCATCTTGAAGTTCAGACTTCACTTTATCACCTATTATAACAAGGAAAGAGAGTTTTATATCTGCTTTTTCCTTTTCCTCATCTTTTTTGCATAATATCCTGTTTTGAAGGTTTTCTCCATAAAAGAGTGCGTTACAGGTATCTATTTTTAACTCTGTTTTTTTCTCTTTTTTATATTTTTCTCCTAAGAATTCAAGGAAAGATGCGGGTTCTTCGTAGTTCGGATACCATAAAGGTTTTTGTGAATCAAGAATGTTTGAAATTGTGTTTGTACAGCTATTTGACTTTTCATTAAACAGGATAGGCCACTCTGCTTTTATCATCTTCCACGGAATAAAAGCAAAATTTGCAAGAAAAACAGCAAAAGAAAAATAAAGAAATTTTCTGTTGTTATAAAGCACAGGAAAGAAGGGGAGTGTGAAAAGTACGAACCATATGAGAAACCTTGCATTTACATGAATTGAAGGAACTATTCTCCATACAAGATATAAAAGAGGGATTAGTATTGTCCAGAAACTTAATTTCAAGTAGATCTTTTTTTTCAATACAAAAAGAGCAGAAGCAGGCAAGGATACAAGGTAAAATATGAAGGAAAATCCTTTATGGAATGATAATTCTAAGTTATCATATTTTAAGAAAGCCAGGGCTATTTTTATCCATATTTTGAGAGACTCAAAATTTAGCGGGAGCGGTTGTGGATAAATTCTTCTACCTTCGGGCGAGCCAGGAACTGGGTAAAACGGCATCCCAAATGATAAAATGTTATAAATATACGGGAATGAACCAGATATTGCTGTTCCAAGTGTAAATTTTAATATGTTTTTTCTTGCCATCAAAAATAAGAAAGGAAGAAGGAAGAAACCGGTATATTTTGTCCCAAGTAAAAATCCGGACATAATTCCTGCTGCTAGATATTCTTTTGTAAGGCAGAGAGCAACAGATGAGAGAAAAAATGCGGCAAAATTCAGATCAACATAGTTTGACCCCATCTGCCCTATTACACAAGGAATAGAGAAAACAAATAAAGCCGATATTATTGCTCCTCTTTTATTTTTAAATAGGCTGTAAGATACAGAATAAACTGATACTGATGAAAGTAAAGCGAAAAAAAAGTTTGTAAAATCAATGAATTTCAAATTATGAAAAGTAAGGACATAAGCCTGACTTAGAAACTGTGCTGAAATTGGGAAACCGAATCTTGGATCTAACTCAACAGGTAGTTTAACAAGTTTTTTATCAATAACATTTTCTACAATTTTAGGTATGTGATAGGCTATATCATCTATGCCTCTTGGAGGGAAAAGGTAGCTTGCCCGCAGTACGACTGAAATACAGAACAAACTTGCAATTATTCCTGTTAAGATAAAAGTTGTTTCAAAACTGATTTTTATTCTTGATTTAGTTATTGATTGCAGGTTTATTTTAGCGTGTTGGATAAAACTCTTTAATTCATTTCTTCTTTTGAGATAAATAAATATGCAAAGTAAGGTTATTATTAATACATTTACTAAAACAAAATACTTCCTTTCAAGGATTTCTATTAAACCTAAAATAATCTGGGTTAGAAAAATTTGGAGATAAAAGAATGCGAACGATTTTATTAAATTTGCAGAGATATCTTGATGATTCTTATAAAAGGATAGAAAGTATGTTCCCCAGTTTATGAATAAAAACAAGGAGAACAAGATGATTTCCATCATAAAATTTATTTTTATTCATAAAATAAGTTTTTTAGCTGTAAATATTTTGGTAGAATCATAAATGTTTCAGTGGAAATGCTTTTTTGCCTATGAATTTTGCTTTTCCAGTTCCCTCTATATAGATTAGTCTGTTGTATTTTGCTACTCTTTCTGATCGAGAAAGAGAACCAGTTTTTATTTGTCCTGCATTTACGCCTACCGCAAGGTCTGAAATAAATGTATCTTCTGTATCTCCTGACCGATGAGATATTACTGTTGAATATCCTGTTCTTTTTGCCATATTTATTACCTCAAATGTTTCTGTAAGCGTTCCTATTTGATTTACTTTTACCAAAATAGCATTTGCTATCTTTTCTTTTATTCCTTTTTCAAATATTTCTGGGTTTGTGACAAATATGTCATCTCCTACAACTTGTATTCCTTTTTGGGTAAGATATTGGGTTAATTTTTTCCAACCATCCCAATCATCCTCTGCAAGAGGGTCCTCAACCGAGATTATAGGATATTTTTCACATATTCTTATGATTTTTTCTGAAAGCTCGTCTGTGTTCATTTTTTTACCTTCTTTTTTTAAGATATAAAGTTTTTCTTTTTCGTCGTAAAAAGAAGAAGCAGCTAAATCAAGGGCAAAAAATACATTATCAGATGGTGTATAGCCGGCTTTTTCTGTTGCGAAAATCAGGGTTTCAAGTGCAGATTCGTTATCTTTGAGAGGCGGAGCAAATCCTCCCTCATCTCCAACTGCCGGAATTATTCCTTGCTCAGATAGAATTTTTTTTATGGTCTGAAAAATCTCGGAGGCACATCTTATTGCATCGTGAAAAGACGAAAATCCAGCGGGAACAATCATATATTCTTGGAAATCCACATTCCATCCAGCGTGTTCTCCTCCGTTTATCACATTGCATAGTGGAACAGGTAAAGTTGATCCGAAAACTCCACCTATATACTCAAAGACCTCTATTTTTAGTGTATTTGCGGCTGCTTTTGTACAAGCTATGGATACACCTAAAATTGCGTTTGCTCCAAGATTTGATTTGTTTTTCGTTCCATCTAAACTTATGAGGAGTTCATCTATTTCTCTTTGTTTGTCTGCTCTCATACCTAAAATTGCCTTGCGAATGGTTGTATTTACATTTTCTACTGCTTTTTTTACTCCTTTGCCAAAGAACCTTTTCGGGTCTCCATCTCTTAATTCAACGGCTTCTTTTTTGCCTTTTGACGCTCCTGATGGAACTATTGCTAATCCTTTCCCGCCTCCTTTTGTTTGAACTTCTACCGCTACCGTTGGATTTCCTCTTGAATCAAGAAACTCAAAAGCCCTGACATCTGATATTACTAATTCATCGTGGCTCATAAATCAAAAATTTTTTGAATTTTCCGCAGAAAATATTTTTTACATTTTGTTTTCTATTTTTTTTGTTGTGAAGAGTAAGGTATCAACTTTATTTTTGATATTTTCTTACTTATTGTCTTTGGTATTTTTTCATTTGTTTTTTCCTATTTTTGATTTTAATTTTGTTTTAGCTGATGTTTCGTATCCTCGTGAGCTTTTCGTGATTGGTAAGAAAATCCCATCTGTTCGGCTTTATAATCAGTATGGAGAAATTGTGGATTTGGAAACTCTGGTTAAAAGTAGTGGTAAAAAAGTCGTGATTTTAAGTCCGATTTACTCAAATTGTCCTCACGCTTGCAATCCAATAACTCAGAGTTTGAAAGATGTTGTATATGAGATTACAAAAAGGGGTAGAAATGACTTTCTTGTTATATCTTTATCTTTTGATGAAAAAGATACAAAGGAAGATGTTGAGAGATTTATAAAAAGGAATGAGATAGAAGATTTTGTTTCGGCAGGAACTTGGGTTGTTCTTTTTGGATCTGAGTTTCAAAAAATTCTGGATGCGATTGATTTCAAAATAGAGAGAAAGGGTGAGATAATAGATCATCCGAACCTTATAGTTTTTCTTACGAATGATCTTCGGATTTCAGGTTTTCTTTATGGAACGAATTATTATGATGATGAGGTGGAGAAGAAGTTAAATGAGGTGGGAAAAAGTACTCTTTTTTTTGTAAAAAAATTTTTCCCAATTTTTTTTGGTTTTGTCATAGCTTTTTTGATTTTGGCTTCATTATTTGCTTTCAGAATTTTTCTATCATAAAAAAGTTCCTTACACTCCCGGAAACGATACGTTAATTTTCTGTATAAAGTTTTGATTAAAATAGATACGTTTTGAAGGTTATTTTACCATATAAAGAAAAATATAATAAAGAAAAAAAATCATGAAAAAAATAAATTTTCTTGATGGGAAATAAGTTTTTTTCGTGTATTTTATATCCTCACGGTGTTTTATTTAAAGTGTTATTAATTTTAGGAAAGAACTAAATTTTTTCGTGATTACGACAAAGCAATTGAAAAAAATATTTTTAGAGATTAGAAGAAAATAAAGTGAAAGAAGGAGGTTTTAAAGTCATGAGGGACGGAAAATCTAAGAAAACAAAGTATGAAACACTCTTAGAGAAAGAGAACATCTTGTTTGAAGCTGGCGGTAAAGATAAGATAGAAAAGCAGCACAAAGAGGGAAAGCTCACTGCCCGTGAAAGAATTAATCTTCTTTTTGATGAAGGAACATTTGAGGAAATTGATAGATTCGTTGAGCACAGAATAACTGACTTTGGCATGGAAAGTAAAAGGGTTCTCGGAGATGGAGTTATAGTAGGGTATGGTAAAATAGATGGGAGGTTAGTCTTTGCTTTCTCCCAAGATTTTACGGTTTTCGGAGGATCGCTTGGGGAGATGTTTGCAAAGAAAGTTTGTAAAGTGTTTGATATAGCAGCCAAAACAGGTTCTCCAATAATAGGACTGAATGATTCAGGAGGTGCAAGAATACAGGAAGGAGTTCTTTCTCTCGGAGGATATGGAGATATATTCCTCAGAAATGTAAGGTATTCGGGAGTTATACCGCAAATCTCTGCCATTATGGGACCTTGTGCAGGTGGAGCCGTTTATTCCCCAGCTATAACGGATTTTATCTTTATGGTTAAAAAGACAAGCTATATGTTTATAACCGGACCGGATGTAGTAAAAGCTGCTACTTTTGAAGAAGTAACGAAGGAGGATCTTGGAGGTCCTGAGGTTCATATGGAAAAATCTGGAGTTGCTCATTTTCTTGCGGCAAATGATGAAGACTGTATAGAGAAAATAAGAAAACTTCTTTCCTATTTGCCAAGGAACTATCTTGAAGATCCACCATTTGTGCCGTCGGAAGATCCTGAGAATAGATTAACCGAAGAGTTAAAAACTATAATCCCGGAGGATCCGAATATAGCTTTTGATGTAAGGGACGCTATAAATGTTGTTGTTGATAGAGATTCTTTCTTTGAAGTTCAGAAAGATTTTGCTCAAAACATAGTAATTGGTTTTGCTAGGATAGGAGGAAAAGTTGTCGGAATAGTTGCAAATAATCCGGCTCATCTTGCAGGTTGTCTTGATATAAACTCATCTGAGAAGGCGGCAAGATTTGTAAGGTTCTGTGACTGCTTTAATATACCAATTATAACTTTTGTCGATGTCCCAGGATTTCTCCCAGGGATTGCTCAGGAACATAACGGGATAATAAGAAGAGGAGCTAAACTTCTTTATGCTTATGCAGAAGCAACGGTCCCAAAGATAACTCTGATAATGAGAAAATCTTATGGTGGAGCGTATGTGGTTATGGGGTCAAGACATCTTTTAGCCGATTTCGTTTTTGCTCTGCCACAAGCGGAAATTGCTGTCATGGGACCTGAAGGTGCTGTTGATATAATTTTCAGGAAGGAGATAAAAAGTGCAGAGAAACCAGAAGAAGCACGAGCTAAGTTTATAGAAGATTACAAAATGAAATTTGCTAACCCATGGAAGGCTGCGTCTTATGGTTTCATAGATGATGTTATAAAGCCAGAAGATGTGAGAAAAAAAATATCAGCAGCTTTGAAGGCTCTGGAAGATAAGGTAGAAAAATTACCACCTAAAAAACATGGAAATATCCCACTATAAAAGAATAGTCTTCCTATTTCCGGGGCAGGGTAGTCAATTTATTGGAATGGGGAAAGATTCTCTGGATTCTGATTTGGTCTCTTCTTTTATAAGAAAAGCAGACGAAATCCTGGGAGATAATCTCTCTGAAATTATGTTCTATGGACCTGAGGAGAAACTAAACCTAACTGAAAACGCTCAACCTGCTATTTTTACTTTGAGCTATGCCTTTTTTCAATTTTTGAAGGAAGAACTCAAAAGGTTTGATGTGGGTTTAGATAAAATAGGGATAGGACATAGTTTGGGTGAATATACTGCGGTATGTGCAGCTGGTGCTATATCCTTTGATGATGGAGTAAAACTTGTAAGAGCAAGAGGGAAATTTATGCAAGAAGCTGTACCAGTGGGAAAGGGAGCTATGTTAGCTGTTATGGCTGATACTGAGCAAGTTGAAAATTTGTTGAATAAATACCAGATAAGAGATGTTTGGGTTGCCAATATAAATTCAGAAAATCAGGTCGTTGTATCTGGGACAGCGGAAGGAATAAAGGCTTTCGGTGAAGTGCTCAAATCTATGAAAATAAGATTTGTGCCTTTGAAAGTTTCAGCTCCTTTCCATTGTCCTCTTATGGAACCAGCTCGAGAGAAACTATCTCAAATTATGAATTCAATTGAAATAAAAAATTTGAATTTCAAAGTTATTTCTGCCCATACATTGGAGTTTTATTCGGAGAGTAATGTAAAGGAAACTTTGCTCTCCGGAATAGTCCAGAGAGTGAATTTTTTTGGTGCGATAAAGAAACTTGTAGAAAGTGGTTTTGATACTTTCTGTGAAGTTGGACCAGGAAATGTTCTATCTTCTCTTGTGAAGAGAATTAATAACTCTCTGAAGGTATTTTCCTTCAACTCTATACATAAATTTCAGGATTTCTTAAACTTTATCAAAACCTAACTGTTAGTTCTTTTTTTTGTACCTTTCTAGGAAAAAATTTCCCTGTGGTATAGATTTTGCATAATACTTTGAGGGTGGTTGATGTAATACAAATTCTTATTCAAAGTTTATTTAATTTCATACAGAGCCAGGACCAAACTTTAAAGGGGGGAGAAAATTTTGATAAGATTTTTACCGAAGCCCTTAAAGATATACTTAAAAATTTCAAATCTGATCAGTTAGGCTTTCAAGATATTATAGATGAACTCATAAAGCAAGGAAATCTGCAAAATCAAGATGAAAATAGTTTAAAGCAACTATTAGCTTATATTCAAAAGAATTTTCAATCTGTGAATTCAGAAGATAAAGATTCAAGCGGTGATGAACAAAATAAGCAAAATGGAGAAAAAAGTGGAATAAACATTAGCAGTTTAGATACATTATTTTATTTCAATTTTGTGGCTCAAAATTCGCCAAATGAAATTAAGCCTGATGTTGAAGTTAAAGCAGAAAAAGAAATCACTTATGAGTTGGGAAATACTAAAATTGAGAAAAAAATCTTTTTGAAGGAAGAAAAAGAAATCACTTATGAGTTGGGAAATACTAAAATTGAGAAAAAAATCTTTTTGAAGGATGGGCAGAGCTTTCAAAATCTAAAGATATCAGATTCTAATTCAGGTTATAATATAAATGTTGATGAAGGGAATGCTCAAGACATAAAAGGGGATATTGTAAATGAGAATAAGCAAAACGATAAGCTTTCAGATGTCTTGAAAAACGTAGAACAAGTTGTTCATAAAAGCGAGAAAAATACTGATGCAGAAAGCGAAAAGAATGCTGGTAAAAAGGTAGATATTCATCTTGAATCAAATGGAAAGTTGGTAAGTGATGCTGATGAAAAATTTAAGTTTAAAGAAAAGAAGAATATAGATAAGAATTCAGATAATTTAGAATTGATAAATAAAGCTACTACTTCTCCGGAGAAGATTCGGCACGATAAGGATAGCAAAGGTGAAAATATCTTAAACTTTCAAGATGATATGAATAGGCAGAATCAGGAGAAAAGCCAAGATGTTAAGGTATATGAAAACCATAAGAGGCAAGAAGAAATTAGTGCAGACAAGAAACATAAGGACAGAGAAAATATAATGAATTTGAGTAATGAGTTAGAGAAGAATTTACATGAAAAAATAGGTAGTTCTCACGATTCTGTAAAATCAGATGATAGAACTGGGAATAGTAGCTCACATCTTAAATCCGAAAACTTGAATTTTGTAAGACCTAATGATTCGTTAAAATCAGATATCAGAGCAGAAAACAATTTGAAAGAAGCCGAAAAAACTTCTGATCAGTTTCAGGTTCAAATCTCTCAAAGAATAGAAGAGTTAAAAAAGGTAGTCCTTGAAGCTGTTAGGGTAAGTTACGGAGCTTTTCAGAAGAGAGCTTATGTTGAGGCAAATATTTTCGGTTCAAAAGTTGTAGTAGATGTATCTTTAGACCCATCGCACAATGTTTCCATTTCAATCGCTACACAAGATTCAGCTTTGCGTGCAGAAATATCAAAGCATCAGGATGACCTTCAAAGATTTCTCAAAGACAATAACTTTACACTTCAAAGTTTTAATGTCGGAGTCGATCTTGATAATAGGGGGGGCTCTGAAAATTTCGTAAGTTATAAAGATATTCCATCTGTTCAGAGTTTCTATGCGGAGAAGTTATATGAGGAAAAAATTTCCCATGGAACACTTTTTGCAAATGTGAAAGGTAGAGTAAGCTTTTTTGTGTAATATGAAAGAAAGATTTGAATAAGTTGAGAAAAAGATTTAGGTAAATTGAAAAAGGAGGTGAATCAAGATGGCTAATGGAATCTCTGATGTTTTAAATAGTTTAGCAAATCAACAAGGTAATCAGAGAGCAGTTTCAAAAAATCAAGGGATAAGCAAAGATGATTTTTTAAGACTTCTATTTACTCAGCTCAAATATCAGGATTTTGAATCATCTGTTGACTACAAAGATTTGCTCTCTCAACTTTCTATGCTTGCGCAGATTGAACAAGCTATGAATATGAAGCAAGCTATAGACTCCCTTTCATCATCTATAGCCAGAACAAATTTCCTCTCCGCATCATCCCTCATAGGAAAATCAGCTTATGTTGATGGTGATAGAGTTTATGTATCAAATAAGAAAGTTTATTCTTTTCCGGCGTTTCAGCTTGATATTCCCGCTCGTGATGTGAAAGTTAGAATATTATCACCCGGAGGAGTTCCAGTAAAAACAATTGACCTTGGAAATCTAACAGCGGGAAAACACTATGTTTCTTGGGATGGAAAAGACGAAAACGGAAATATAGTTCAAGATGGTTCATATACTTTTGAAGTTATAGCTCATGATTCTGAGGGTGGTAAGTTCAAACCCCAAAAGCTTGTTTTCGGAAATATAGAGTCAGTTAGGTTAGATCGAGGCAATGTTCTTGTTGGGTTGGGAGATTCTTTCTTTGAATTTGAAAGGGTTGTGGAGGTAAGAAATTCACAGTAGAGCAAGGTAAAAGAAAGGTTAGAGAAGAGGGAAAATAATATTGGAAAGGGAATGAAGGTGAAGAGCAGATGAAATTTGAAATTTTTGCAAAAAATAAAAAGAAAAAGGAGGTGAAATAGTATGCCGATGCCTTCTTTGTTTGTAGGAAGAACGGGAGTCCAAGCAAATATGCGGGCTCTCCAGGTTGTATCAGACAATGTAGCAAATGTAAATACGATCGGGTTCAAGTCTTCCCGCCCGGAATTCGTTGATATACTGCCAACAGGTTTTATAGGTGAGCAGTTCGGAAGAGGAACTATTGTAGGTGAGGTTAGAGTACTGCATACGCAGGGACCACTTGAATTTACAGGTCTTGAAACTGATATGGCGATAGATGGGGAAGGTTTCTTTGTTGTAAAGGATGTTCCAAGGTTTGGGATTTTCTACACAAGAAATGGACAATTTGAGGTAGATAGAGATGGCTTCCTTGTAAATAGACTTGTTGATGGAAGAGAAGGTTTGAGAGTACAGGGATGGCAGGTTGTGACAGACGAAAGAACCGGAGAGATAAGAAGAGTCGGACCTATGACAGATATAAAAATTCCACAAGTTGATTCTCCACCGAAGTCAACTACAAAAGCAAGTTTTGGTCTCAATCTTGATTCGAGAAAGCAAGTTATTGCATCTCCGCCATATCCTCTTTTCAATCCTGATGATCCTACAACTTATCAGTTCAATACATCAGTGACGGTATATGATTCTCTTGGAACCCCTCGTGTGATAAATTTATTTTTCAGAAAGATTCAGGAGGCAGATCCGTTTGATCCAAATTCAAGGAATGTGTGGGAAGTTCTTGCAACTGTTGAAGGTGGAACGATTAATTTCCCACCACCTGATGCTTTCGGTAATCCAGTTTTGGGAACACTGGAATTTACGACGGATGGAAAGCTTGCGGCAGAAAAAATAAACGGAACACTTGACAAAGCTTTGAGGATTGAAGTCACATGGCAGGGTGGTCAATCTACATCTCCGCAAGTTATTGAACTGAACTTTGGTACAAGTATAGATGAGATAAATTTTGGTCTAACTTTACCTGAACCTGGGGTTCAGATTGGTCTTGATGGTACAACTCAGTTTGCCTCTCCATCTTCTGTTAATTTTGTGAAGCAGGATGGTAAGACTGTTGGGTCTCTTTTAAAATTCACAGTTGAGGAAGATGGAACTATAATAGGGTTTTATTCAAATGGTGTTTCACGACCTATAGCTCAGCTTGCTATTGCCAAATTCACAAATAAAGATGGTCTTTTGAGAGTTGGAAGGACTTTATTTGCTGAAACTCCACGCTCAGGAGAGCCTGCTTTTGACAAAGCAACAGTTGGAGGAAGGGGAAAGGTTATTGCTAAATCTCTTGAGTATTCTAATGTTGATTTAGCGAATGAATTTATAAACATGATAATTTTCCAAAGAGCTTTCCAAGGTTCTTCCAGAGTAATAGCTGTATCTGACGCTATGCTCGTTGAACTTGCTGGGCTTATAAGATAATTTATATTTTAGTTTTCGGAGTTGATTTGCTTTTCTCCTTGATTATTATTCTTTTTCTCCTCTTCTATGATTTTTCCTATCTCGTATATTGAGATTGGTCCTATGAATTTTTTAACTATTTTACCGTTAATAATTACAAAAGTTTCGGGAACGCCAGATACCCCATAATCTATTGCAGTTTCTCCTTTGTCAAAGTATATATAGTCATAAGGATTGAGCTCTCTGAGATAGTTCAGAATTTTTTCTTTTGAGTCTTGAAATACAACTCCAACTATTTTTAGCTTTTCTTTGTCATCACTTTTTTTGATTTCGTTGAGCTTTACTCTTTCTTCTCTGCATTCTGTACACCATGAGGCAAAAAAGTTTATGATAACGGTATTATTTTCAGATGCTATTTCCTTTAAGGTCTTTTTGTTTTTTGGAATACTTTGTAGATTTTCTAATTCTTTTGCGTCAATAACCTCAAAATCTATCGGTTCTTTGCCTAAAAGCGGTGATTTTTCAAATAACTTTTTTGACCTGAAAAGTCCCGGGAGAAAAGATAAGGCTATCGCTATACCTAATACTAGTGAAAAAATAAGCCACTTCATATTACTTTTTGTTTTTTTCCCTGTATTTGTTTTTTCATTCATACGGAGCAGAATATTATTATTATTTATTTTTTTATTTCAATTCCTTCTGATATATTCTATAAATTTTGTACTTTTGTGCTCCCGTGATTGTGATTATCTTGTTTATTCTTTCGTTGTCTTCTAGTGTCCAGGAAAGTTCAGCGCTTTCGTATCCTCTCTCTTTTCCTCGCTTTATTATTTCTCCTACCATAAATAAAGGTAGGAACGGATAATCTTTCCTGAACTCTCTCCTTACTCCCAAAATGATTAATCTGAATGATTTTATCTTTTTTGTTTTTAATCGCGTAATTATTCTTATTAGGTCAAAAGGAGTTTTTCCTCCATTTGTACCAGCTAATATTTCATTTATGTTAGGAATTGCTATACACACTCCCGCGGGTTTATCATCTATATAACATAATATGGCAATTTTGCTATCAAGTACTATTTTTAGTGCCTGAGCTATTTCCTTACCTTCTTCTTGGGTTAATGGAGTGAATCCCCAATTATCGCTCCACGCATCGTTAAAAATTTCAACAGTGATTTTTATATCTTCGTCTAATGTTTTCTTCGTCACTTCTCTTATTCTAACTTTCCCTTCTGATCCTTTCCAGACTAATTTTAGTAAAGAGGAAGTCTTTTTCTCTACATCATCTCTTGTTATTTTCCAGGCGAAAAGGTCCTTTGCTTTTGAGTAACCATTTTTTTCTAAAAGATCGGCATAGTATGGAGGATTGAAAGGCATCATTACGAAAGGAGGTTCATCAAAACCCTGAACTAAAATCCCAGATTCTCCGTTTATATTGAATGAGAAAGAACCCATTATTTTCTTCATACCTTCATTTTTCAGATAGTTTTCTGCTGTTGTAAGGAGTCTTTCTGCAACTTCGTTTGAATTAATGCACTCAAAGAATCCGAAGAAACCTGATTTTTCATTCCATTTTTTTATGTAAAGTTCATCTATTTGGGCGGAGATCCTACCTACAACTTTTTTCCCATCCTTTGCTATAAAAAGTTTTGCTTTCCCGTGTTTGAAAAAACTTGAGTATTTCAGGGTAATTAATCTTTCAAGGAAAATCGGGGGAACAAATGCTTTTTCTCCTTTCTTAATCTCATACTCACAGCTGACAAATCTCAATAAATCTAAAAGACTTTTTACTTCCTTTACTTCTATCATAGTTTCTATAATATGTTTCTCATGAGTTCTTCCTTTATATCCAATTATTTTTTCAATAATTTTTTGTTTGCTTTTTGTTTTACTTTTTTGCTGTTCCGTACTCCTTTCTCCTGTATTACTTCCTTTTCTTTTGTTTATTTTATTCTTTTCAAGTTTTATTCTACTATGAACTCTGATATTTTGGAAGGATTTATAATAAAGATCCTTTCTCCTTTGTTTTTTCCTTCGTATGCTACTATTATACCCTCAAAGAATTCCTTTACATTTTTTATTTCTGGTGGAGGATATAGCTTTGAGTTAATGCTGTCAAATTCTTCTATTTCTTCAATTTCATCTATTAATATACCGATGAAGTTTTTTGTTTTTCCTGTTGGAATTATCATGAAGAGTCTCCTTTTTGAGAATTGCTTTTCTTCACTTTCATAATCTTCTTCTTTTTTTTCGCCGTTTTTTTCTTGATTTTCTTTTTGTTCAGTTTTTTCAAGGTTTCCTATATCTATTATTTTTCTTATATCAATAAATGACACGAGTGCTTGTTCTCCCTGAGTTATTTCAACATCTGATATTCCTATTACATAAGGTGGGGCTCCATCTACTTTTGTTATTTTCATATCCCCTTTTTCTTTTATTATTTTCTTTACCTTATTTACCTCTATGCCGAACTTTTTCCCACTTATCTTGAACAATATAATCCTTTTCCTTATTTCTTCATTCATAAATTTATTTTAGTGATGTTCATCTTTATGAGTTTTTAGTTTTAGTTTTTTTGTTCGTTGGTGCTTATCCAAGATCTATATTTCTTCTTCCTCTTCTTCTTCCTTTTCCTCAATAGTCTTCTTATACTCTTTGTAAGGGAGCAATGAGAAGGATTCTAGTGAATCAGAAGTTTCTATTTCCATCAGCCAACCTTCTTTATATGGATCTTCAATTATAGTTTCTGGATTATCTATTACATCTTGATTTAATTTTAAAACCCTGCCAGATATGGGAGATACTATTTCTACTGTGCCGTCAGATGTTTCTATTTCCCCTATTATATCTCCCGCTTCTATTTCTGTATCTTCTTCTACATAAATATTTATCTTTTCTATTTCATCACTTTCTTGTAGTATGAATTCCGTTATACCTATTCTTGCAATATTTCTCTGTTTCGGAAGTACCCAAACATGATCTTCAGAAAATAGAAGGTTTTTAGGTATCTTCATATTTATCCTCCCTTTTTCTTTATTTTTATATTGTTTTTTCTTTTTCTTTTTGAAATTCTAATCTCTCAAAAGGATTTTTTCAGAAATTTTTTATTTTTCATTTTGATTTCACCTAATGATCTAATTTTTCGCCTTCGCTACTCGATACTATCTGATTTCATACTAATAAAAGCGAAGGTGTAAAATAAAAATCAAGGAAGATAAAAATCCGCAACAGAAAAAATTGTTATGTTAGGTATAAAATTTTCTCTATATGAAGAGATTAAAATGGAATGGATGGGGATATGAGGGGGAAGAGTTCCCACAAGATAGAAAAAGGAAAATCATTGAGGTTTTGCGGTCATTTTTAGGAATATCGGAGGAAGATTTTTCTCCGTCTTTAAATCTTGAACAAATAAATTTACCAGAACCAAAAATAGATTATCAATTGCTTCAAAAAAAACTCAAATCGTCATCTGTTAGTGTTGAAAGATACGATAGAGTTTTAAATTCGTCAGGTAAAAGTTATAAGAACCTTGTAAGATTGAGAAAAGGTACTATAAAAAATTTTCCGGATGCAGTTGTGTATGTGAAAGATAAGAACGATATTTTTGAAGTTCTTTCTTTCTGTGAAGACGAAAAGGTTGCATGTATCCCTCGCGGTGGTGGAACAAGCGTTGTCGGAGGAGTTGATACAGAAGAAATATCGTCGCCAGTTTTAGTTTGTGATTTGACTTATCTTAACAAAGTCGTTGATGTAGATACTAAATCTTTGTCGGCTCGGGTTCAGGCAGGAGTAAGAGGACCAAACCTTGAAGAGCAACTCAGAAATTATGGACTCGCTTTAAGACATTATCCTCAATCTTTTTATTTTTCTACTCTGGGAGGATGGATAGCTGCAAGATCTGCGGGGCATTTTTCTTCAAGATACGGGAAAATAGAAGATATGATACAAAGCATTGAAGTTATAACTCCTCGGGGGGTTGTAAAAAATTTTGATGTGCCATCAACTGCTTGCGGACCAGATATACCTCGTACATTTGCTGGTTCTGAGGGTATTTTAGGTATAATAACGGAGGCAGTCGTAAAGTGTCATAAAATACCTACGAAAAAATTCTCAACGGCTTTTGTTTTTCCTGATTTTGAAACCGCATGCGAGGTGGCAAGAAAAATAATTCAGTCTGAAATATACCCACCGCTTTTGAGGATACTTGATGAGAGGGAACACATGATTTCTTCTCTGCTCTCTGGCAGACCATATGACGGTGGAGCACTTTTGCTTTTGGGATTTGAATCAGATGATGAGACAGAAGATATTGTGCGAGCTGAGTTTGAAAAAACATCTCAAATATGCATAAAATCTGGTGGAAAAGATGAGGGTAAGGTGAGATTTGATGATTGGAAAAAGGAATATTTTGAACAGCCTTATCTTCGTGATGTACTTTTGGATTTCTGTATAGTTGTTGATACCCTTGAAACTGCTACAAGTTGGTCCAATCTTATGAACCTTTATAGAAGAGTAAAAGAAGCTATGGAGCAAGCTATTTTTTCCGAAACTTTGGGTGGTGTGACTTGTCGTGTAACTCATGTTTACACAACTGGGGCATCTTTGTACTATTCCTTTTTTGCAAAAGCTCAAAAAGGGAAAGAGGAGGAGCTTTGGTGGAAAATAAAAAAAGCCGCCTCTGATGCTATATCAAACTATGGTGGAACAATCTCTCATCATCATGGTGTAGGTAGGGACCACAAAATTTGGGCTCAAAAAGAACTGAAAGATTCTTTGGTTTTTCTCAAAGGACTGAAAATTTCTCTTGACCCAAAAAATATTATGAACCCGGGAGCGGTTCTTGATATATAATATAAGCTGATGTATAATATAAAATAGGGTTATTTTAATCAAAATCAAAACAAAACTTTTATCTTTTGCGATATTAAATTTTAGTTATAGGATGTAGTAACTAATTTTTTATAGAGGAGGTAGGAAATAAGAGATGTTGTCGATGATAAACAGCAGAATTGTGAGCATATTGAGAAATGCTTTTATAACTATGTTTTTTAAGATTTACTTTGTTTTGTTTGGTGCTACGATTTTATCTTCTTCTTTTTGTCTTGTTTCTCTATTATCGGTGTTATTTTCTTTTATTTATCCTTTTGCTTTGTATTCTTCCGATGTTTTTCAAGTGAAATTTCAGGAGGGCAAGGACTATCTTGATAAGGGAGACCTTATGAATTCTTATATAAGTTTCTCCGTAGCTTATGAGTATGCGGAGAGTAATACTCAAAGGTTTGATGTCATGATGAATTTGGCAAATATACTTTTTATTTGGGGAGACACTTTTGCAGCAGAGGAAGTTTACAAAACTGCCCTTGGCTTAAATCCGAGATCTTTTGAAGCTTTAAAGAAAGTCGTTGTTGTAAAGGCAGAAAATCAAGCTCGTGATTTCAAACTTTATCTTAGTAAAATACCGCAAGATAAAAGAGATTCCGAGATTTTATATTACTGGGGAAAATATACGCTTTTAGCAGAAAAAGATCCAAAGAGAGCTTGTGATATTTTGGATTCTGTAAGAAGGGAGTCGGAGCTATTTTACAAAGCCTCATATCTTTGCGGTGTTGCGATGATTATGTTGGGAGATAGATCTGAGGCTTTGAGAAGATTTGAAAACGCTTCTTTATCTCCGGATAAAAATTTGCGAGAATATTCATATCTCGCTATTGCGAGAATATATACCGATGTTGGTCAGTTTGAGAAAGCTTTGCCTTATTATCTACGAATTCCGCCAGATTCTCCTGTGTTTTACGAGTCAAAATATGAGGTCTGCTGGGTTTTCTACGCACTTGACAGATACGATGAAGTGAGGAATTGTATAGCATATTTTAAAAATGCTCCAAAATCTCATCTCAGCAGAAAGATAGATATACTTCAAGCTTTTTTGAATATGAGAGAAGACCTTGTCAATACACTATTGACTTTTACTGCTGTTTCAGATTATTCCGTTATGATGTTATCAAAAATAGATGAAGTTAAAAATATGCCAAAGAAATTTTGGGGTCAGGATTATATAAAATATTTCTCTGCTCATGAGCCTAATATAAAATCTTTTATTGAATTTTTCCCTGAATATAAAGAATTTTCAAGGAGAAAAATGTATATAGCTCAAACTCAATCTGAAATAAAATCTATAATTCAGGATATAAGAAGAATCAACTCTATGTCTGTTATCGTTGCAGATAAAGCTATAAAAAAATATCTTGAAAGGGTCTGGGTTGTTCAGCAAAGAATAATTAATATGATGAATAACTTTGTAGCTCAAAGTTCCGCTGATTTTAATAGTAAAAATACTTGGTTTGCTCTCTCTTCTTTGTTTGAAGAGTTAAGAAAACTTGATTTTACAACAAGAGAACTCATAGCTATATCTTCTGTTAAAATAGCAGAACTTTCAAGAGAAGGGGGCTTTAAAAACTGGGAGAAAAAGTTTGAAGCATACAATAAAGCTATGGATTATTCGTTTAAGGAATTAGATAAGCTTTTAGATTACAACAGAAGATCAGCTAATTATTTTGTCATGCTTGCAAAAAAAATATCACAAGAATATGACGGAAGAAAAATGTATGATATCGGTGAAATTCTGAAAACATTTGAAGATTCTCAAAATGTCTTTTTTAGTTTTGCAGATATATGGCAAGATATGATCAAATCAGTTGCTAAATTCCTCTCATTTCAGGAAAGAAAACTTATGGGTATGAACCATGTATTGAACAACTTTCTTACTTACCTTGACGATTTTGAAAAATCTTTGGTAAGATATATTATGCTAAATAGGCTCAAAAATGAGTTCTTCAAAATCTATGCTCTTGCTCAATACGGATTTATAGAAACATCATGGATATTAAAGGAAAAAGAGAGTGAAGTTTTAGATAAAATGCATGTTATAAGACTTCAAGAAGAAAATAAGATTAGAGATAATTTCTCGAAAATTCAAGATAGTTTAGATAAAATAGTTGTAGATTCAAAACCTTTTAAGGCTGATTCTGTTTTTGAAGAGGAAATAAAATCTTATGAGATTATGGCTGATAGTATCGTAAATTCAATCAACTCTTCTTTTGATGTATTTAATAAAGGAAATTCAATATTATTTGTTCCCCCAAAAGACATAAACCAAATTATTATGCGCGAACAAAAGGATTTGCAAAAAGAAATGAAAAGAAAGCGGGAAGAAAGGAATATAAAGTAGTTAAATGAATAAAATAAGTAAAAAGGTAAATGTAAGTTAAATCTGATTGAGATGGAATGATGAAAGATAATAGGTTGATTAAAAAAATATGATAAATATATTGAAACATAAGGATTTGAAAACTATGAAATTTATTATATCTCTTTTTAAGTTCGTGCCTTTGTTTATTTCTATAATTTTTTCTTTTGATTTGATATATCCATTTTCTGCTTTTTCTCAAAAGGCAGAAATGCAAAAAACTCAGGAGAAATCAAAGTCGCAAGATAGAAAGATAAAGGAAGAGAAGAAAAAAGATATTCCTTCTCAGAAAGTTAGTGGTCAATCCCTTCCTGTTCAAGCTCCTGATTCAACTAAATCAGATGGATACTACTTTGAAATTATAAAAAGGTTAAATGAATGGAAGTCCATTTACTCTCCTGATATTTATGATTACCTGATCAAAAGAGAATTTCAGCCTAAGGCTCTTGCAATCTATATAGATAGGTTTGAAAAAATAAAGGGTATTATGAAGGAGCTTTTGGATCTCCGTTTGCAACTTGAGATGTCAAAAATATCAAATTTCTTCTCTGAGAAAATGAAACCATTTTTGGAAGTTGAAAATACAAGACGGGAAGATCTTATGGCAACTCTTCAAAAATATGTAAAAAACTTTTCTGATTCCCCGTTAGCTCCGTATGCTATTTTAAGATACGCAGAAATTCTATATGAAAAATTAAGCTATGAATATATTCAGGCTTATGAACAGGCGATATTAGAGGGTAGAGTACCACCTCAAAAGGATTTCTCTCCAGTTATCAAAATATATGAAGATTTCTTGAAAAAATATAAAGACTTCCCTATGAAAGATGCTGTTATGTATCTTGCTGGATATATTCTTGAGGAAATGGGAATGCAAGAGGAAGCCGTTGAGAAATACTTCGTTCCTCTTTCTGAAATAAGGCTATCTCAGTTTGCCGCCGAAGCTGCTATGAGATCGGGAGAGTTTTATTTTAATATCGGTGATTTAGAAAAGGCAGAAAAATTCTATCTTGTTGTACTTGATTTCCCTGAAAGTCCTTTCTATTCAAAAGCTTTATATAAGCTTGCATGGACATATTTTAGAAAAGGAGATTATTCAGCAGCAATAGATTACTTTGTAGAAACGATAGATGCTTCTTATGGTAAGGAAACATCTGATAGGTTGAGCCTTATAAACGAATCGTTAGATTACATTATAACCTCTATTGTTGAGCTTGGGGGGTTTGACTCAATTGAAAGATCAAGAAAGGAAGCTATACTCTCTGTTCTGAATAAAGTCTATCCTCTTGTTTCTCAAATTCAAGATAATCCGGAAGCCTTTTTACTTGAAGCGCAAGGTAGAGTTTTTCTTGAACAGGGCAAGTACACAGAAGCTATGCTTTCTTTCAAAAATCTTATAGATAGGTTCTATCTCTCCCCAAGATCAATAAGGGCTGCCTTCGGTATTTTTGAAGCTTTGAAAAAGTCAGGTGATATATCCGGGGCGATTTCCTGGCAGGTCAAAATGTCTGAAAGGTGGGGACCAGGCTCTCAGTGGGCAGAAAAAAATAAAGATGAGCTTGGTAAGAATGTAAGAAAGCTTGAAGAAGGTCTGTTAGAAGCTGCAAAATATTATCATTCAAAAGGTATGTTCTCAGACGCTGAATCATCGTACATTCTTTTCCTCAAATTTTTCCCAGATAGTGAATTTTCTGCCGAGGTTCAGTTCCTCCTTGGGGAACTTTATTTTAATCAGAAGAAATTTGCTGATTCTTTCAAGTACTACAAAATGAATGTAGAAAATACTAAGGTCAAGCAAAATAAGTTTATTCAGGATGCTGCGTGGGGAATGGTTATATCTGCTGACCAGGCTTTGTCTGCTGGTATGAAGGATGCACCTGAAAATTTAAAAAACGCCGCGTTCTTATACGAAAGGCTCTTTCCTCTTGATAGAAGAGTTCCCATAGCCCTATATAAAGCTGCAAAAGTTATATCTTCTGAGGGTAAAAAAGATGAAGCTTTATTTATGTTCTCAAAGATAATTGAAAGATATCCAGGTTCCGAAGTTGTAGCCGATTCTATGCTTGAAATTCTGAAAATATATATAGAGAAGGGAGATTTGATGAGAGTGTTGAATTTTTCTTTGCAAGCAAGGGAAAGAAAAGATATTTTCTCTTCAGAAGATATAAAATATATAAATGATGCGGGAGCGAAAGCTCTGTTTTCCATAGCTTCAAACTACGAAAAATCTAAAAATTTTCAGGAAGCTATTTCCTACTACCTTAAAATTCCTCAACTTTTTCCTGATTCTGAATTCATAGATGATGCTCTTTATAGCGTTGTTATGATGTATTATGAAATGAAAAAGTATGACGATGTTTTGAAGTTTTCAGATGAGTTTTTAAAGAAGTTTCCTCAATCTGATTTGAGGTTTGATGTTTTATATGTAAGAGCTGTTGCGCTTTCAAGTCTCTTCTTTTTTGATCAAGCACTTGAAACTTATGTTAGGTTGGAAACGGAACTTAAAAATAAAAAGAATTTATCTGATATTGAGAAAGATATACTCAATAAAACGATGGTTGCTATAATTTCAATTTACACCGGATTAGGAAAATTTAATGAAGCGGCAGAGTGGACATTAAAGTATTACGATCAATTTGGTAAATCGGAAAAAGATCCCCTTCTTTATGTAAGAAGGGCTGCTGACCTTTATGAAAAAGCTGGCAACATCCAAAAAATGCGGGAACTTCTTTCAAGTTTTATAAAAGAGATGGAAAAGCAGAAGAAATCAAACACATACGATGTGGTTTATGCAAAATATAAGATTGCAAAATCTCTTGAAAAATCAAAACCAGATGAAATGGAGAAAATTTTTTCTGATATTATAAATACTTGGCAGAAACTCCCAGATGAAGATAAAAGAAGAGCAGTGAGTATATACGCTGAGGCGAAATTTCATTTCGCTAAAAAAACCTTTGATGAGTACAAGAAAATAAGAATAACAGGTGATGAGAAACAGAAACAGCTGGCAGACAAGCTAAAAAAGAAATCAGAAATGCTCAAAAAGGTTCAAAATGAAATGGGAGATATAGCTAAGCTTGGAGATCCAAATTGGTCATTTGCTGCTATTTATTATATGGGATTTGCATTCCAAGATTTTGCTGATATGCTTATTAATTCTCCTCTTCCACCAGAAATAAGAGCTATACGAGACCCAGAAGAAAGGTCATTAGCAGAAGCTGTTTATAGGGAGGAGCTGGAAAAACAGGCTTTCCCTCTTGAAGATAGTGCTATGAAAATTTTCTCTGGAGCTGTTGATAGGATAAAACAGCTTGGGGTCAGAAATGAGTGGACTGCTCTAATATTTAAACATCTGAAAATGCTTGACCCTCTCGCACCTGTTGAGGTGGAAGATGATATACTCCAAAATGTTGCTCTAACTTTTTCTATGAAATCTTATTCGATCCCTCCGATAGAAGAAACAAAAGAGGAAAAATCTGTCTTTGCGAAGAAGGTGAAACAAAAGGATATATTCAAATTAAGCGATCCAGAAAATCTCAGATTAGAATCCTTAAATGCTGTCATGCAAAATCTTTTCTCTGGATATTTTGTTTTACAATCCGAAAAGGGTTTATTTTACTTTGATTCCGATAAACTTATTGGAAAGAGGGATTAAAAATTTTAACATTTAGCTAAATTTTAGCCCTTTTGATATGAAATTGTAAAATCTATTATTGTAAGAAATGGTTTGTAAGAAAAAAATAGAAAAAAAGTTTTGTGATATTATCCCTTTTTTTGCTGCTCTGTCGTTTATTATTGTATCTTCATCAGGATGTTCATTTCTGCCTTTCTTATCTCCCTCAAAAGATCAATTTAGCCAAGGAGCATTATTAGGAAGTGGAGAATCTAAAAAGCAAGAAGTAAAAAAGGAGGTATTAAAAAACAAAAAAGAAAAAGATTTTCAAGATCAGCAATATCCAGATAAACCATTTATTGATCTTTCTCAGAAAATAGATAAAGGTAAGTGGAATTTAGAAGAAATTACTTTTAACCCCTCGGACTCCGAAGATCTATCACTTTTTGAAGAACAATCAGGTGAATTGGAAGAAATGGAAGAGATAGACAAGTTGTTTCAAGAAGCTTTAACACGGCCTTTTCCTGAAAGTATAACTAAAATAGAGAAATACTTTGTGAAAGGTTTTGGGTATTTTAATATTCCTGTTGAGCTTAACGAGTATGTTGATTACTATATCTATCTTTTTACTGAAACTAAATTTAGACAATATCTTGAAAAATGGCTCAGAAGGTATTTTAAATATGAAAAAGTAATTAGGAGAATAATAAAATCCTACGGGTTGCCGGATGACCTTATTTTTGTTGCCATGGCGGAATCCGGATTTTCTACTCGTGCAGTCTCTCCTATGAGTGCTGTTGGACCGTGGCAATTTATAGAAGAAACTGCAAGAAGATATAACCTCAAAATTGATTTGTGGATTGATGAAAGAAGAGATATAGTAAAATCAACTTATGCGGCTTTGAATTACCTCAAAGACCTTTATGATATGTTTGGAGATTGGTATTTAGCATGGGCTGGCTACAACGCAGGAGAAAGGAGAATAGAAAAAGCAATTGAAAAGGCAGGAGGTAAAAAAGATTATTGGTATTTTGTAAAAAGAGGTCTTATACCTCGGGAGACTCAAGGATATGTCCCGAAAATAATAGCTCTTGCGCTTATAACGAAAAATCTAGAAAAGTTTGGATTCTCAAAAGATGATTTCAAAGATGAGAGTAAGTTTGAATTTGATATAGTAAAAGTATCAAAGCAAATTGATATTTTTTCTTTATCTAAAATATGTGAATGTGATGTTGCAGATTTGTGGGAACTTAATCCTTCACTTCGCCTCCCAGTTACTCCTCCCTATGAATTTGATTTAAAGGTACCAAAGGGTAAAGGTAAGCTCGTTGAGGAGAGGTTAAAATTCTTTGAAGCTTTTGCTACTCGCTTTTATCCAGCTATAAGACATTCTTTCTCACCAGTGCCAAAAGATGATTATCAGAAAAAAGTTTTAGGTGGATGGCTTTACATAACTCCTATAAAAGATATTAGCGATAAAGGGCAAATAATAAGATATGTATCTTTGCAACAAAATTTGAATTCAAAAGATCATTTTCTTGATGATTTAAAAGAATCTGTGGAGAAAGGAGAAACTTTTATCTTACCAGTTTATGTTTATATTAAACCTTTCATACTCTATAAGGTTAGGAAAAAAGTGGAGTCTTTAAGCTCAATTGCGTTGCGATTTCAGGTCCCAGTCCAAGAAATAAAGAGTTTAAACGGAATTAAAGGGAACAAAGTTTATAGCGGTACAGTTCTGAAAATTCCAACTCATAGTTTCAGCTACGCTTCTCAACCAGCAACAAATTCAAAATATTATAAATCAAAGAATTTAGTTTGGAGCGATAATGATATTATGGGGCAAAGAAAACAAAAACAAGTGAATATATCGAAATCTTACCAACCTACCAAAAGTACTATCGTAAGACACAGAGTAAAGAAAGGTGAAAACTTATTTTTGATATCAAAAATGTATGGAGTTGAAATGCAGAAGATAAGAGAAACAAATAGGCTCAGTGGAAACAAAATTTATCCAGGTCAAGTCCTTCTCATCCCAACAGACTAAAAAAACTTACAAAAACAAAGAAAATTTTTTAGTTTCAGCTTAATTTATTATTAATGGGTAAGCTGAAAATTTTGGTTTTGTCTTTCATTCTTTCGTCTTTCATACTCCATAACCTTTATAATGTAAAATCTCCTGTATGCCATATAAAAAAGTTATCAGAAGGCAAAAATTTTGTAAGTTATGAAAATGGAAATGAATATAAGCTCTCTCACAAGTGTTGCAAAGATAAAAATGAAAAAAATAATAATAAAAAACAAAACTTACTTTTTTTTGATTATTTTGTTTCTCATTCTTCGGCACATTATGATTGTTGTTCTTACAACAAAGCCTGTTGTCTTAACTTCTCTTCACCCTACACTTTACATCAAAAAGAATTTTTCCAAAATTTGCATTCTGAGAGTTTAGGTTTAGTTTCAGAAATAAGCAGAGAAATTTTATCTATAAAAGATAAGTTTCAACCCCCTCGTCAATTGTAAATTGTCTTCTGTCTCTTTTACACTTTGTAGAAAGTAGATATATCAGCACAAAAGAAGGAGTAAATCACAAAGTAAGCAAATATAAAAAGGAAAGGAGGTGAAAAAATATGGATTTATTTTTAGTGCCTATTTTTTTGGTTCA
>Ga0081478_152367_pt1 | contig 38671 bp, 45 predicted proteins | sample OctSprmetagenome_FD_70983 | JGI IMG/M metagenome (GOLD analysis project Ga0081478, IMG submission 70983) | Hot spring and microbial mat streamer communities from Octopus Spring Streamers, Yellowstone National Park, USA - T=80-84 v2 (version 2) | ecosystem: Environmental > Aquatic > Thermal... | reverse complement strand
CTCCTCCATGCTAGATATTTAGTTGAGGAGTATCTCTTCTGGAGATTCTCGGCAAGCTTCTTCCACCTATGGGCTTCATCGATCTCGGTGTCTTTCTCCCCATTGATCACGTGATCTCCATAGACTATCCTCCTCTCATTAACATCAACAGCTATAACATCCCTAGGCTGGTGGGGCTGTGGCTTGGGTATCTTCTTGGATATCCACAGAATCATCCTATCACCTCTATAGACTAGCCTAGCCTCTCCATTCTCATAGCCATCATATCTCTTGTCCCAGCCGATGATACTAAGCTTTATCCCTCCTATGATCTTCACATATTCATCTTTAACCCTATATCCCTGTCCTTGGTGCAGTAGCATGCTCAGCTTCTTTACCCTCGGTTTCCTACCCCTCTTAGGATTTCTTATCCAAGCCTTTGCATTTGCAAGGGCATCCCTATAGCTGTCAATAGCTATCCTAGATGGGAGTCCAAACCATTCCATCAGCTCTCTATATAGAACATTATGAATCCTCCTAAAGCTCCTCAAATTAAGCCTCAGAATCTTGTTTATAGCATAGTTGAGAACAACATTGTATCTCCTGAGAAGCTCTATAGCCCCTGGCTCGGGAGTAACCCTCATTCCAATTGAAATGGTTAGCACCCCCTCATCGCCAGAGGCCATAGAGCCTTTCTAAAACAAACACCTGGAAGCTATTAAAACCATCCCTGCCCTGAAGGGCGAGGCTTTCAGTTGTAATAGGAATGCCTTATAGCCTTTGATTGTCCTTGCTATCTAGATGGAGTATGATCTATTATTGGCCAAAGCTTGATCCCTCGGCGATGGAGCTCTAGCAAGTTCGAGGTTAATAAAATTTCTAGAGATATATTCACTAGTTCAGGTTAGCCAGTTGTCCAGTTATCTAGGAAGTTAAATTCTATAGATCTTCTCTTCTTATCTTTATACCAAGCTTTCCTCCAGTTAGCCCAGTTGCTCCTCTTATCCCATGGATCGTACCATTGATAATCAATACATGTAACACTGTGCTTCGAGCATATCTTGAACACCCTTCTTCTTATCTTGGACCAATAGCCCTCGCTGCCATATTTGACAGTTTTATAGATCTTCGTAATCTCGCTCTTATCAAGTCTCTCTTTCATGGTATTCCAAGCCATGTCATAGATGTTAAACATGTCAAAAACAACTAGGCTGTCACTCGCACTAGCAGCCTCTATAACTGGTTCTAGATGCTCCTCACTATCGTTGAGACCAGGTATTATGGGTCCAAGGAATATCCATGTATAGATCCATGCCTTGGAGAGTTTCTCAAGAGCCCTGGCCCTTGCCAGCGGGTGAGGAGCCCCTGGCTCTATCACCTTGGCTAGGGAGGGATCCATAGTTGTTATTGTCATGCCAACATCTACGATCTCTCTGAAATGTCTTAGCAAATAGTAGTCCCTCAAAACCAGAGGAGACTTTGTTTGTATAGATACTCTAAATCTGTATTTTAGGAGAAGCTCGATAGATCCTCTTGTAAGCTGGTACTTGGCCTCTATAGGCATATATGGATCCGTTATTGTTGAGACACCCACAACACCCTTCCTAGCCCCCCTCAGGATCTCTTTCTTAAGCACTTCAACAAAGTTCACCTTAACAGCGACAACCTCTCCCCAGTTCACTGCAGCCTCCTGTATACCTGTAAAGTCTCTTGCATAGCAGTAGATACATCCGAAGGTGCACCCTTGGTAGGGGTTTATGCTATAGTCTAGATCTGGGAGCTTCGATTTGTATAGGGCTTTAATCACCTTTATCTCTATGATCTTCTTTGGCATCAATTTTAGCCACCAATATAGCTCGATAGCCTCTTTGAAGAGAGTAAAGCATAGACGCCAGATCTAGCTAAAAACATATTTATAGGTGTTCTCATGATCGCTCTAACTTTCTTCAATGCTTCACCCAAATCGCTGAATTCCTCAGGCTTAGACCTATACATGGCCCTCATATTCTCCCTAACATACCAAACACCAACAGGCAGATTAAACCCCTCATATATCTCCCTCCAAGTTATAACCGCGGCCTGTCTCCTCATATGGCTTAGAGCTTCGAGGGTTGCTAGCCTTGATGCATAGTAACACCCTCCAATCCCTGGATAGTCTCTCCTACCATGGTATCCCTCGTAGTCAACCTCGACCCATGGCTCGAATCCCCACATATTCCAGGTGGTTCCTGGATACCATGCTTCTCCCCACTCGAATGCCCATGTATGGGGTATCATTATGGATATGAAAAAGTTTCTATCGACGTATCTTCTGAATAGGAGAACCCTATCCAGTAGCTTATATTCTTTAACCCTTTTTAACAGAGCGTCGGAAACTATCTTATCAACAGCTGTTATGGCCCATCTAGTTGGAACAAGCTTTCTCTTCCTACCGATAGCCCCTATGCTTAGGATCCTAGAGATTCTGTGTACATCTATACCTCCTCTATATAGAATAGCTATTGCTTCGCTAGCCCTTAGATCTCTATCACCATATACCTTCTCAACAATCCTTTCCAAGGGCTTTGAGGAGGCGATGCTTATCCTTCTAAGCGGTGCTGAGGGGCCCATTGGAGGGGATATCTCGCTTAGAACAACATCTCCTCTCGGCTTCTTCTCAAAAAACATTTCAACATCTAATGGTGAGGGGCTCATAGAGAGGATCGCTATTTCCTCTAACTCTCTAGTGGGGTTATTAGCATCGTATACCTTAAATACTTTGTAGCCTCTTATAAGTGAGAGTCTCATTGCGAGGAATTCTTCGAGATCCATATAAATCCATTTCGAAGGATCCTCATAGTGGGAGGTATCGCCCTTGATAGGGGGGGATGCTGGGTATACCCTTACAAGGGGATAGCCTTCCCTACCTATGAATACACTTGGCGGTGAGGAACCCTCTAGCTCTTCACGCTCGGCTCGTTTTACCCTTATATCTGCGATCGTTTCAACTATTATAGGGCAGTATGCTAGCCCACAGAGATATTTAGAGCCCCTACATCTTATGCAGAGCTGAGGAGGAATCTTTACTATAGATCAACACCTACAGCTGTCTATCAGAAGCCCTTTTAACTGCTTCAGCGATCTTCTTCTTAGCGTCTTCAGCACTCTTCCAACCTCTAATCTTAACCCACTTGCCCGGCTCGAGCTCCTTATAGTGCTCGAAGAAATGCTCGATCTTTTTTCTAATTATCTCTGGGAGATCCTTAAGATCCTTTATATTTGAATATCTAGGCTCAACCTTATCCTTGGGAACAGCCACCACCTTAGAATCTATACCCTCCTCATCCTCCATCTCTAAAAGCGCTATTGGGCGAACTTCAACGACAGAACCTGGTATGAAGGAGTGATCGCTGATAACTAGAACATCAACCGGATCTCCATCTTCTTCCATAGTGCCCGGTATAAAGCCGTAGTTGAAGGGATATACCATAGATGTATATAGAACCCTATCAACCTTTATAACATCTGCCTCCTCATCATATTCATATTTAACCGAGGAGTATGCTGGTATCTCAATCACAACATTAACAAGCTCTGGCGCCTTTTCTCCAGGACCGATTCTCCTCATGACAAGCCCTAACCACTATTATACTTCTCAGAATTAAATTTCATAACAGAAAACTTAATAAAGCTGGTAGAAGGCTTAGCTGACCTCCTCCCTGCCCTAAAAGGCGAGGGTTTCCTTTGGGCGGTTCATTGGTTCCCCCATCTATTCGGGCTTGCATCTGTCATCTGGGGGGCAGTGGGGGTGGTCAGAGATCCCCCGGATATCCCTAGGATTTTCAAAGCCCTCTTCCTAATGTTCAGCTTCCTTATGACGTCTCTATCTGCTTCGAATCCGCATCTAGGGCATTTTAATCTTCTATATCCGCTCTCAGCCAGCTTTGAATCGTGTTTTGAGCACTCTGAGGATGTACCTCTTGGATCCACTATTGCTGGTGGTGTTCCGAGCTTCATAGCCTGTCAGTCTATCCACTTCCCCATTCTCTTATAATCCATTATGATTAGCTTTTTCCTATGATCCTTGGGCAGATCCCTAAGTGATTCTATGAGTCCCTTGAGATCTTCTCTAGTGGCTGCGTGTCCAAGCTTCTTAGCCATCATCACGATCTCAAGAGATGTTTTTCTAGCCCAGTCCTCAAGGATATCCTAGCCTTCTGTGATAGGATCTTATTCTATTTAGTATAGCTTTTCTCCTCCTCCATGCTAGATATTTAGTTGAGGAGTATCTCTTCTGGAGATTCTCGGCAAGCTTCTTCCACCTATGGGCTTCATCGATCTTGGTGTCCCTCTCCTCATTTATCCTATCATCTCCATAGGCTATCCTCCTCTCATTAACATCTACAGCTATAACATCCCTAGGCTTGTAAGGCTCTGGCTTGGGTATCTTCTTAGATATATATCCAAAGCATCATCTTCCCCTCTCTATGGACTAGCCTTGCCTCTCCATTTTCATACTGGTCATATCTCCCGTACCAGCCGATGATCCTATGCTTTATCCCACCTATGATCTCCACACAGCCTTCTTTAACCCTATATCCCGATCCTTGATATAGGAGCATTGATAGCTTCCTAACCCTTGGTATCCTCCCCCTCCTAGGATTGTTCCTCCAAGACTTGGCATTTGCAAGGGCATCCCTATAACAGTCAACAGCAACCCTGGATGGAAGCCCAAACCATTCTCTGAGTTCTCTATATAGAGCACTATGAACCTCCCCGATTTTCTTTAGATTCAGTCTCAGGATCTTATTTATTGCATAGTTTAGGGCTGTGTTGTATCTCCTGAGGAGCTCTATAGCCCCAGGCTCGGGGCTAACCACCACGCCTATTGAGATGGTTAGCAAACCCTTACCGCCAGAGGCCATAGAGCCTTTCCAAAACAAATACCTGGAAGCTATTAAAACCATCCCCACCCTGAAGGGCGAGGCTTTCAGTTGTAACTTGGCTCACTGGGAGAGGGCTGGGATCAGCTCAAGGCAATTCAAGCGGTGTCCTCTTCGTTAGATACGCCCAAGACCGTGGAGAGTCCTACTCATATATAGTGGGATCTCAGGTTAACCTGGAAATTGGTTTTGCAACCTACGATGATATCATGAGCAAAATAAACTCTAGAGCTCCCCCTATAGGATATAGTTTGTAACAGGGGATTTCAGCGCCATCGAGTATAACTATACAGCCACCAGGTATAAGCCGATCATATTTAACGTCGAAGGGCCTACCAGGCTATCCGGCACGGACATCGCGCGATCTAGACATACTATTTAACCTATCTCTCTCGATACTATAGAAGAGAATTATTGTTAGACAAAATATTATGACCCCCACCCTGGTGAGATGAGACCTTAACTACAAGACTTTCAGACACAGTTCGCCAAGAGCGTTTTCTGCTCTTGGACTTCCCACGGTCTCAATGTGTCCTCTTATCGCCTTACAGGAGCGGATCTCGGAAACCTATGAGGGGTGAGGGGGAGGCTTGGGTAGCCGAGGAGCTCTATGCACCTAGATCCCTCAGGGGTATTGCATTGGAGATTCTAAGCAAATTTGATCTAGTGTGGATTCCAGCAGGCCTACCCTAGGATCTATAGATTATGCTAAGCCCGTAGCAGAGCTATCCAGCTACATAGTCCAAAGGCTTAGAGGGGGTAGATAGGTATTAATAATGATCGATGAAGTAACTAGTAGATCGCTTTTAAGGTGAGACCTAATGTGTTGAAATGCTAATTTTAGCTCTCGGAATCATTATCTTTGCAACCTCTATTACTTCGGGGTTGTCGTCCCAGAGCTCAACTATATTGTATCCCTTATCAATGATCTCTAGTAGCGCTATTCTCTTGAATTCCTCATGCCTTAAACCTGTTTCATGATCTCTCATTAGTCTTATACCATTATGGTATTTGGTATCGCCTTAGCTGATCTATTGTGGTCTCCATCTGCTTCTTCTCGAGTCTCCCAGATGTTAGAAATATGTGGATGCCCGATTCATATAGCTCTCTTATCCTACTCACTACAGTATCGTAGGGCTCGTCTAGATGCATATATTTTGGAGAGAGATAACATTCCCAAAATCTTGAACATCTATCCCTGGGTATTCTGAAAGCCCTGTTAGGATCTGCACATTCACCACCATCTCCCTCAGATAGACACCTATCTAGCCTTTTCTTAACATTAAAAACCGTTCCATCCAAATCAAATACTGCTGCATTTAGCATCATTAGGTGTCTACTACTCTTATTTAAGCTTTGGCTTAAATTAGTGGCAACTATGAGGTCTCGATAATTCTTCAGCCGATCTATTTTTAAACTCTGAAAAGCCTAGATATAGAGACGGCTGGGACGGATAGTCTTTAGCGCCTTCTACCCAGCTAACACTCTTATAAGCCCTATGAAGAGTGGTGATGGCGATAGAGGTCTACTTCTATACTCTGGATGTGCTTGTGTACCTATAAAGAATCTATACCCCTTCAACTCCATAAAGTCTGGGAAGCCTTCGTCGCTATATCCACTTACTATGAACCCTACTGATTCTAGCTTGTCAACATATTTTGGATTTACCTCGTACCTATGTCTATGCCTCTCATAGACCTCGTCTGAATTGTATAGGCTGTATACCATTGTCCCTCTAACGAGTTTCGTTCTGGTTAAGCCTAGCCTCATAGTGCCTCCTAGCCTCGTTATCCTCTTCTGGCTCTCCAGAAGATCTACAACCGGATGGGGAGTTGTCGGGTCTATCTCGGTTGAGTTAGCACCTTCGAGACCCAAAGCATTCCTGGCTATCTCTACAGCCATTAGCTGTAGGCCGAAGCATATCCCAAGAGTTGGGTGGTTACCTTCTCTCAGAAGTCTCAACATTCCTATCTTACCCTCCGCCCCTCTCCTTCCAAAGCCAGGCAGTACTATGTACCCGGCCCTATCCTCTATATAATCTTCAAGCTTGATCCTACCAGCCTCTATGTCTGTGGCCTCGACCCACTCGATCTCTGGTCTCACCACGAACTCTGCAGATGCATGCTTAATAGCCTCTACAATGCTTATATAGCTGTCCCTCACCTTTGTGTACTTGCCGACCATATAGATCTTAACCCTTTTAGAGGTTCTATCTAATTTTTCAACAAAAGATTCCCAGGACGATAAGTCTGGCTCTCTATAGCCGAGACCGAGCCTCTCTAAAATCTTCCTGGTAAGCCCCTGGCTATGAAGGATCAATGGAACTCTGTATATGTTATCTACATCAGGATCGCTGAATATCAAGTCTATTGGAACATTTGTAAAGAGCGAGATCTTCTTTCTAGCCTCCTCAGATAGCGGCTTCTCACCCCTAGCAATTATTATATCAGGCTGAACCCCTATCCTCCTAAGCTCCTGGACAGAGTGTTGCAGGGGTTTCGTCTTGATCTCACCAACACTCTTAAGGAAGGGAACTAAGGCCACGTGGATATAGAGAACATTGCTAAAGCCTTCTTCAAGCCTCATCTGCCTCATAGCCTCTATAAATGGGAGACCCTCTATATCGCCTACAGTACCCCCAATCTCTATTACAGCTATATCGGCGCCCTGGGCTTTAGCGACCTCTCTAACCCTCGACTTGATCTCGTTTGTCACATGTGGTATCACCTGCACACACTCACCAAGATAGTCTCCTCTCCTCTCCTTCTCAATAACAGATAGATAGATCTGTCCTGTAGTTATGTTGTTAGCCCTTGAAAGGGACTTCCCCAAGAACCTCTCGTAGTGGCCTATATCGAGGTCTGTTTCAGCACCATCATCTGTGACAAAGACCTCTCCATGTGCATAGGGATTCATGGTTCCAGCATCGATATTTATGTAAGGATCTATTTTAATCGCTGTAACATTATACCCAGATCTCGCGAGTAAATTAGCTATAGACGCAACAACAATACCCTTCCCCAAGCTACTAAGCACACCACCTGTAACAACTATATATTTTACCAACACAAAACACATTATATATAATATTAAAGAGGATAATAAAGAGAACCCCTATGATAAACCTTGGGATAAAGAGTATAGAGGAAACGGTATTAGCATTACAACCCAAAAGTCTCGCCATTCAGAAGGGGTCAGTTCGAGGTAATTCCATATACTGACAGTAGCTTATCTATTAAAACATAACTTGGATACTCTGTTATACTATTATATTGTATCGTGATTAGATTTAGTGCCAGAGGTATTATCTGAATTGTTATAAACATCATATTAAGCTTAGGATCTCTATAGCTCAGAGTTGAAATAGATATCCTATGTAGAGCCCCGCCAACGTTTATATAGATCCCACCCTTCGTAACCAGATCACCAAATAAATGGGATACAGCTATTAATGCTGAGGCATATATTGAGAGATATAGTGAAACCCCATACACCGGCTCCAAGAGTAGCCAGAGTATATAGCCAATGAATAGGGATATCAATATACAGGTAAGAGCCTCATGAGTATAGGGGCTCCTAACGATTCTACCGTTAGGGAGCTTTCTATGTCCCATGTCTATTACTATGTTAATTAGTGTGGATGATATAAATATATAGGTAAGAGCCCATAGATCGGATCCGAATAGTAAATTGGCAAGCGATGCAAGCCCGAATCCGCCGATAATATGTGAGTACAGCTTCAAATAACCACCCTAATACTTTCACCAATCTCTCTACATTAACTAGTTACTATATAGTAATTTTTATATATATGCCCTGAAATGGCTAGAGGATATTATATCAAACTGTAATACTAGCTGCTCATTAATACTTATAAAGTGTATATAATAGGTATTACAACTAACTAAGAATCTACTTTAAGTACTTTAAGGGGAGTCAGGGTTAATTTTCTATGGTTAATAACCGGCAGTTCTGGCAAAGCATTTCCCATCCCACGGTATTTCTAATTATTTTATTTCATTATTTCTAATTCCGTGAGGGAGTTAGCCCTTGGTGCGGAGTCAACAGCTTCGCCCACACCCCATGGGGCTCTGTCGAGGGGAACGTCATGTCCCTCCCATCTGTGGATAGATATCTCAAGCCAATATTGATTGCACCTATAAAGAGTGGATAGCGATTCATTATGCTCTAGAGCATAGCCGAGCATCTCTTGGAGCATGCTTGTATAAGCCTCAACGATCTCTCTAAGAGATTCTCTGCCAAACCTATTAGCCAAGCCTTCCGGCATAGCCGTTCTCCTAAGTGTCTTTGAGAACTTCTCCACCTCTCCTCAAGCAATAAGATGTAATTGATAGAATTTAAATTTATCATTTAACCAAAGCAGTCTATGCGATGGAATGTCAGGAGATGGGTTCTTAATATCCTCACCCCTTTTGGATTGGGGAAGAGATAAGTTCCCTCTCTACGGCTTCGAGCGGGTTTCCTTTAACCTCTCTCATTGACTTGCCACTACCTCCTCTTCTCAGCATTATTATCTCTGCCAAAATACTTATAGCTATCTCTTCAGGAGATATTGCCCCTATATCTATTCCTGCTGGTGTTCTGATCCTCTTGAGATCCTCTGTCGAGAAGCCCTTTTTAATTAGGAGCCTTAATATCTCTTGAGCTCTTCTAAAGCTGGAGACAAGCTCTATTAATCCTATATCTGTCTTTAAAAGCCTCTCCAAGATCTCCTCATCCACCCAGGTCTTGCCCATAGTGGCTAGAACCGCTATTGTGTGTCTATCAACCCTTATCTTCTCAAGCCCTGATAGCGAGTTTAGTATAACATCTGCCTCAGGATATTTTTCCTTAGTAGCCATCATATCGTATACCACTATTTTATATCCAAGGATCTTGCCAACTCTCGCGATAGCCCTGATAACCTCGTTGTCTCCTACCAAGAGTAGCTGGGGCTTTGGATATACAGGCTCGATATAGATGTCAACCTCACCTCCACATGGGGTGCCAACTTCTATTACATCTTCGCCTATCTTCCTAAGCTCCTCACCCCTCATAACAAGCCTAACTATCTTAGGGGTGCCCTTTTCAATGGCTTCTAGAGCAGCTGTTAACACCGCATTCTCGCTACACCAACCACCAAGCCACCCTATGACCTTCCCGTTGGAAAGTACAATTGCTTTTGAGCCGACCTTGGCTGCAGATGATCCCTGGGATCTTATAACCATGACAACAGCAAACTCCTTCTCTTGATCTATAAGATGCTTAGCAGTAGAAACAAGCTTGTACATCTCCTCCTCAAATCTAATTACAGGGAGCTTGACCTCAGGATTATCTTTAGACATGCTACCTCACTAAGGAAATATTACCTTAAAGCCTAATAAAATGCCGTTCTCTCAATAATCTATATATTTAAAATATGTTAGAGTGAGAACATATGAAGATATGAGAGATAGGGGCTATGAAAAACCCGCATCCTAGGTGGTCTCTAATCCCTCCACCTTAAAAGGCAGGTCTTTCAGTGTAAAGCTAAGAGATATTGAATTAGCTCTTAGATGCTAGCATTGTGAAACAAGGGCTCCAATGCTATATGGCTTTTAGCTATATCTCCTAATTGGGTGGAGAGTAAATCTATTATGAAGGTGGTGATGAGGGCTAGAGTATCGAGAGAAGACCTTGAAGAGGCTAGAAGGATTAGGAGGGAGATGGCTGACTGGGAATTCATAGAAAAACAAGAGCCAAGAATAAAAGAGGCTTTGAAATACTACATAGAAACCGGAGATCTATATGTGGCTTCCAGAATAGCAGGTATTAGTGTGGAGGAATTCAACGAGATCAGGATAAAGGCGAGGATTCCTAATGTCGGTTAGCCCCAGAATAGCTATTGCTGATACATGTTTCATAATAGATTGGGCTAGATATAGGAATAGGGAGATCATCTATAGGGTCTTCGATATTGTATTTATTCCTGAGGCTGTTCTGAGAGAAATCAAAAGCGGCACAACAATAACCTGGGTAGCTAGAGGGCTTGCCTCCGGAAAGCTATCGCTTTACACAGAATCAGAGGACGAGGTTGAAGAGGCTAGATCGCTTATAATTAGATCTAGAAGGATCTCACATATGATCCCCGTAGATCTTCCTGAAGCTCTATGTATAGTTATTGGGAGGAGAAAAGGATATACCGTGTTAACCGAGAACAAGGGAGCCATCATGGCTACAGATATTTTTGACGAATATAGAGGTGTCATAGTGTGGAAAGCGCTCGAGATACTACTTACAGCACAGCTAGAAGGCGTGCTAAGCGCAGGGTGCAACGATTCATCCAAGGTGTTTAAGGAATATGAAGAGGATACCCTACATATATTCCCTCGAAGAGATCTAATAGAGGCGGTGAACAGAATTGAGCAGGAAATGTGTAGACAAAGAGGAGCTAGAACATAGAATTAGAAGATGGGCCGAGCTTGAGGAGGAGGCTAGAAGGATTAGGAGGGAGATGGCTGACTGGGAATTCATAGAAAAACAAGAGCCAAGAATAAAAGAGGCTTTGAAATACTATATAGAGAAAGGGGATATTAGAAGGGCTTCTATGTTAGCAGGAGTAGATCTAGAGGCGTTTAGAGATCTTTTGAGAAAAGCCAGAATACCTGTTATTGTTTAAAAGTCTTTAAGCCCTTCTAGTCCTATACCACTCCACGTTTCTAGAAACCATAGCAGGCAATGCTGAGACCGAGATCAAGATCCAATATAGTGGGAGTAAAATTGTATATGGGAGTAGCGATCTAGAATCCCTCGATCCCCTATGGCTAAATACTGTAAGGGCAACTACTGCTAGTGGTGCCGCACTCTCTATAAATATAGCTATTAGTGTTATTACAACCGGGCTGCGGATCTGGAATCTCGGAGGATCTGTCCCACTGCTCTGCCCGCCACTATATATGTCTCCCTGACCTCCACCCCTAGCTATGTATGTAGATGTAGTCATCATAGTAGCGATCGATATTAAAAGAGATACAACTGCTATTATTGGGCTTATATAGCTTATAGAGGTTCTGAGTCTCTTACCACTACTGTGGAAGATGATCCTCGTGATACACTCGAGATGTCCCCTATACCATCTAATCCTCTGTCTGAGATGGCTTGAGATGGTTTTCGGGGCAGCTTCCTCAACATATGAGTCTAGAAGCCCTATTCTATAGCCTTTCTCGAAGAGAATTAGGGAGAGATATGCGTCCTCAGCAAGCTTTTCCGGAAAGCCTCCTACTTCCTCGAGAATCTTTTTCCTGATATATAGCCCCTCACCACTTAGTGGTGTGTGGAAACCTGATCTCCTTAAAAAGCTTATTATAAGATCATACCATATAACAGTATCTATATATATTAGTTTGCCGAGCAAGCTCTCGCCATATCTATATACCCTCACACCAACGGCATCGTAACCTCTAATAGTCATTAGCTTCACAGCCTCTGAAACTTGATCCTCCTCTAATATATCGTCAGCATCATAAACAGCTATAATCTCTCCCTCAAGGAATTTCAGAACCGCATTTAGAGCTCTGGCCTTAGAGCTTCTCCTACCGCCTACTATATATATGTTGGTTCTGATTCCATTTTCCAGAAGATATTTCTGAGCTGTCTCAGCTCCCCAGAGAGTCTCTGTATCGGATTCCTCAACTACAAACACAACCTCCAAAAGTCCCCTAGGATATCTCTGCTTGGAAATACTTATAGCAGTCCTCATTATAGAGCCAGGTCTTTCAAGATATAGGGGAACCACTATAGAGACTCTTGGAAGTCCATATATGTTTGTTCCCTTTGGCTCAGATCGTGAATCGATCTTCTCATATGCTGTTCTATCTCTTCCAATACCATACATGGTAACCCATATTAGAGCATTAATTCCTAGATATGCTGTTATAAACATGATGTCCAAGACCATGAAAGCTTACCATAGAAGATTTAATGAGGAACAATATATATATTGATCCTAATCATGCTGAGATATCTCCTTTAAAGACTATGAGGAAATCTTGGAGATCCTCATATTTTAGAGCTGAGAAGGGATTTATTAGAGGCTGCACAACTATATGCCTATATATGAGAAGATAGGTGCTGTGATCCTTGCAGCAGGTGAATCGAAGAGGATGGGTTTTCCAAAGCAGCTTATAGAAATCTGTGGTGAGAAAATCATAAGAATCGTTGTTATGAAGGTCTTAAATGTAGGGTTTGGAGATATAGTTGTTGTGCTAGGCCACATGGCTGGGGATATAGCTAGATATATAGATGATATGATCGGAATAAAAATTATAGTTAATCCAAGGTATAGAGAAGGGATGAGCACAAGCCTTATAGAGGGTATTAAGAACCTTAGACAAGATATAGAGGCATTCATGGTGATCCTCGGAGACCAGCCCTTTGTATCGAAAGAGACTATGGAAAAGATCATAGAGACATACTATGGGATGGAGAGAAAACCTCTAATGGTGGTTCCAACCTATAGAGGTTTGAGAGGCAACCCAGTCCTCATATCATCGAGAATCGCCAAAGAAATCATGAGCCTAAGAGGTGATATCGGGGCTAGAGCTCTCATGGAGAGATATAAAGCATATATATCCTATATCGAGACCCAGGATCCAGGCGTGGTTCTCGATATAGACACGAAAGAGGATCTTGAAAAGGCGTTGAAGACTTTTAAAGAGAGGTGTGTAGATCTAAGGACAGGTTAGAAGTATATTTTAGATCAGCCCCAAACAGCTACCAATATCCCGAATGCTATAGAAGCTTCAAAGATAAAAAGGAGCTATGCGTATATAATATTAGGTGTCTAAATATGTCCATAAGGCTTGAGAGAGGTCCAGACGAGTATACATGGATCATACCCAAGGGCGCTAGACCAGGTATGAGGACAGATGTTATTGTATTTGGAGACGAATTCCTGATCAAGAAGATGAAAGAGGATATGACACTAGTCCAAGGGGCTAACGTAGCTACGTTACCAGGTGTAGTGGGAAAGGTATATATAATGCCAGACGGTCACCAAGGCTATGGCTTCCCAATAGGAGGTGTAGCGGCCTTTGATGTAGAGGAAGGAATAATATCGCCAGGGGGGGTGGGTTATGATATCAATTGCGGGGTCCGCCTTATGAGAACCAATCTCATGGAAAAAGATGTGAGACCCAAGCTTAAGGAGCTTGTAGACACGCTTTTCGAGAATATTCCAAGTGGGGTTGGTGCTGAGGGTAAGATAAGGGTATCTGTGCAGGATATAAATAATATCCTGAGTATGGGTGTTGACTGGGCTATCCAGAGGGGGTTTGGGTGGGCTGATGATAAGTATCACATCGAGTCAAGGGGGTTTATAGACTGGGCAAACCCTGACAAGGTCTCTAAAACTGCTAAGGATAGGGGTAAAGAGCAGCTAGGAACACTCGGTGCTGGAAACCACTTCCTCGAGGTGCAGGTGGTGGATAAGATCTTTGACCCTTCGATTGCTAAGAAGTTGGGAATAGAGCAGGAGGGACAAGTAGTTGTTATGGCTCACTGCGGCTCTAGAGGGCTTGGGCACCAAGTTGCAAGCGACTATCTAATGATCATGGAGAGGGCTATGAAGAAATATGGTGTAAACCCACCTGATAGAGAGCTCGCATCTGTTCCCTTCAACACTAAAGAGGCACAGGACTACTTCCAGGCTATGGGGGCTGCTGCTAACTTTGCATTCACAAATAGACAGCTGATAACCCACTGGGTTAGAGAGAGCTTTAGACAGGTGTTCCACACAGATCCCGATAAACTCGATCTACAGATAATATATGATGTAGCTCATAATATAGCTAAGATAGAGGAGTACGAGATCGATGGTAAGAGGAGAAAAGTAATTGTACATAGAAAAGGAGCAACAAGAGCATTCCCGCCGGGACATCCAGAGATACCTAAGGAGCACCAGGAGACAGGCCAGGTCGTTTTGATACCAGGTAGCATGGGCTCAGGAAGCTTCGTTATGGTAGGTATACCGGAGAGCATAAGAACCTTCTACTCAGCACCCCATGGGGCTGGGAGATGGATGAGCAGATCAGGAGCTGTCAGGAGCTACCCGGCAAGTCAGGTTATAAGCGAGCTAAGCAAGAGAGGAATATATGTGAGGGCCGTTGATGCAAGGATAGTATCTGAGGAGGCTCCGGGAGCATATAAGGACGTTGATAAAGTAGCGCTTGTTGCAGATAGGGTTAAAATAGCTAAGCTAGTAGCTAGGCTAAGGCCTATAGGGGTTGCAAAAGGCTGATCTCTCCCACAATAGAAAAAAACCTAATTAATGCAACAAATCCTTACTATATATCTATCGCTAAAACAATCAATAGCTTAATGACTTTTTAGCTGACATATTCATATATAAGATCTACTAGTTTTGTGAGATCCTGGGAAAGCCTATTCCTTGGTCTCGGCAGATTCACATTAACAACAGCTACGACCCTAGCAGGTCTTGAAGTGAGGATCGCTATGCTGTCAGCCATATACACAGCCTCTATAACGTCATAGGTCACCAACACTATAGATTTTATAGGTGCTAAACCTCAGAGCCATATGTCAAGCAGCTCTGCCCTAAGATTCTCAGCAGTGAGCAGATCTAAATGTGAAAAAGGCTCGTCCATAAGCAGAATCTCAGGCCCTATACTCAGGGCCCTCGCAAGATTAACCCTCTGCCTCATACCTCCGCTCAACTCGCCTGGATAGAAATCCTCAAACTCCTGAAGCCCTACCAGAGAGAGATCTCCTGGCATGCTCTTCAGCCTCCCTCTTAGGCATACCCCTAGCCCTCAGAGGAAGAGCTACATTCTCGAGCACCGTTAGCCACGGAACTAAACTTGGGGATTGAAAGACAAACCCTATCTGTGGGCGATTCTTATCAATAGCTCTATAGATCACCTCGCCCGATGTAGGTTTCTCAACACCTGCTATTATTCTCAGCAATGTTGACTTGCCACATCCTGAGGGGCCTAGTATGGCTAGAATCTCACTTCCAATCTCGAGATTAATCCCATCGAGAACTCTGACACTCCTCCCTTTATCTCCATACTCCTTTACAATGCTCTTTAAAACAACCAGAGGTTCTACTAATATTAGCACACCCCTATACCATGCTGTATAGCAACTCACCTACTTGAAGATCTCGAAGATCTAGCCATTATAATTGAAACCTATCCTCGTAGAGCCTTGAGTGTGAAGGTTTTTAAGCTTTATCCATAGGAATTAAAATAGGTTGATCCAGGGCTGCGTATATAGCACAAACCAGTGTGAAGCCCCTCCACACATAGATCTACAACCCCTATCTTTACATCCGCTTGTCCCCGATGGTTGTTGATTATCATTGATATTCTTTTGTTTGGTGTTGCTTTGCTTCTTGATCCACAGGGTTTTTATCCTGTGGCATCGGGGGCTTCCACCTCCCCCAAAGAGATCTTGGGATCTCTATGGGCTCGCTAGTGGCTGTTGAGCTCAGCGGAAAAGGGCTCCCATCTATGCCTAGAACCCCGAAGCCCTTCTGGGCACAGCCCTTATAAAGGGCTTAGAGGGCTTTAAAATAGAGGTTGATCACGGCAACTACCTCTCTATGCCATTTCTCACCACCTTTGCCGCAGATCCCTATTCTATCCTCCCCATATTCTATCGAGGCATTGTGTATTGGGCGGATCTTCGATGTATTCCTAGGATCTACCATCAATATCGGTACACCATATTCTCTTGCCTTGTCTATTATTGCGCTTAGCTCTTCTTTCAATGCACTCTGATATATCCTATGCCTCCAGATATTCTCTCAATAACTATTACTCCTCTCATCCTCGGAGTATCTCTCACTATCATGTTTGCTGTCTTCATCCCATAGTATCTCTTCTTCTCCCCCTTCCTAAGCTTCTCCATAGCATTTCTAGTCTCTCTGCTACAAGATCCATATCTCTCTTGAATATTCTCCTTCCTATAGTTATAGCCTAGTGTTGTCTTTGCAAGGTCTGTTTCCAGGGTTGCTGCGGATGCCTCGTAGATTGTTGCCACTGGGTTCTCATAACATTGACAGGCTTAACAATATTCTCAGGCCTATAGATCTTAACCTCCTTCTCTAGGGATAGGTGGAATATCACCCTCCTACTCATCCTATCAAGCTTGATCTTAGCATGGGATGATGGCTTAAAACCCCTGGCCAAAAGCTTGTAATACTCCTTAGAGGGCTCTAGATCGAGATACACCCAACCCCTATGGGTGTTAATGGCAACTCTTGTGAAGGAAGTATTCTCAATACCATCTATACTGATCTTAGTTGGGTTTACTAGTTTCCATACGTGGTCATTAACTAGCCATAGGCTAACACTATCGATCCTAGGCACTAGTATTTCTTCCATCATCTCAAGATCAACCTGGTGCTGAGCGATCTCCCAAGATCTTCTCTAGAGATATCTCCTTAGCCTCATACTCCTAAGATCCTTTTCCCCAGACCTAGGTGCTTAACGATCTCATTAAAGATCTCTCTAGAGTATTGTCTAGCCCTGTTCCTCCTTAGAGGGGATATCCTTTCAACAGCATCCTGGCATAGGCCGTGTATATAGTGGGATGGTATATTTAGATAGATATCCCTTAGCTCGTAGTACTTTTCATCCTTAAGCCTATGGTAGCTCTCGATTATATCCTAGATGCGTAGGGAATCATATCTCCAAACATCTCGCTATATATTTACGATCTCTTCCAATACACTAAAACCCCTCCTAGATAGCTTCTTTGAAGGCAGGATAGCGGTTCTGCTAGTAACTATCTTATCTCCTGGCTTTGCAACCCACATCCACCTCTTATCCCTCTTTCTCTTTCCCCTAGCCATCATCCCTAGACCTTGTTCGCCTCTAAACCTCCATTCAAGCCAATAATTAATGGTGAGAGAATATATAAGCACCCCACTACCATGAAAAAGGATACAGCCCAATAAATCTCTAATCTCCTACCTCATAGTACCTTTTACCCAGCTTTTGAAATAAGATTTTGTTCCAGATAAGCTTGTTGAAGGCCACAACCGTTGCTGCCATACATGTTATATATACAAGGAGAGATAAGGCATCACCCTCCTCTGCAGATCTCGATATGAGGCTCCCTATCCCGCCTAGATCTATCTTCAGATCTCCAAGATCTATGTATTCTGCTACTATCGTCGCGTTCCAGGCACCGCCCGATGCAGATATAAGCCCAGCCGCTATCGATGGGAATAATGACGGAATAAAGATCTTCTCTATATAAAGTCTACCTTTTATACCATATATCTCTGAAACCTCCAGGAGGGATCTCCTGAATGAAGGTATTCCATAGAAGATTATATTGAAAAATATATACCAAAAAGATCCCTGGAATAATATTATCAAAGACACAATAGTAGGACTGAAACCAGATCTTATTGCTCCTGCAAGGATAGGCCACCAGAGAGTAGCTGGAAGTGACGATAAAACCTCTCCTATGAATATTAATATGTAAGTAGACCTCCTATACGTTATGTATAGATATGCTGTGGAAACACCTATCGCAACCCCGAGAGCCAATACTGCAAGGACTCTTGAGAGGCTGAGTAATAGGTCATACGCTGCTATTGGCATAGACACAACTATATGTCTTGCCAGCATCCCTAGCTTTCCATATATTTCTGCAATAACCTCGAAAGATCCGTATAATAGGAACATAATAACTATCGAAGCTCCCGCAGCAAATATAATCATATATGGTATATAGAGAACCTTTGTAGACATTCCAAGAGAGGTAATAATATGGTCAGTCATTACTGCTGCATCTAATAGCTTGTTCCTAAAACTTCCAGCTTTCCTTGTAAAAAATCTATATAGGATCCCTATGGATGGCTGTGAAACACTATATACTTCTCCTTTAATACTTATAGCATTATTCCATATGAGGATATATGATGCTAATATAATCGCTATTAAGACTGCCAGCCCCATATATAGAGACAGCTGATCACCTCTCACGCTAGCCTCTACTATATAGCTTCCAAGCCCTTTCAACCTATATTCGGAGCTCCCCAGGGAGATAACCTCAGCTGCTGTTATAAAGAACCACCCACCAGCCCATGAGATCGCTGAGTTGGTTGCAATAGCTTTCCTAGTTGCTGGTATATATATTAGTACGAGCTTCGTCAAAGCCCCTACTCTATATGTTTTGAGCATCTCGATCACGCTAGGATCTATTGACTTGATTGCAGAATACACACCATAGATCATATTCCATACCATGCTAGTACTTATTAAAAGTATCGAGGCAAGCTCGACACCCAACCTGCCTGGAAACAGGTTTATAAATATAAATATTGCTGCTGGGAAGAACCCCAATATTGGTATTGACTGGAGTATATCTATTAGAGGATTTACTATAGAATCGATTCTCTTGTTAGTAGCCATTGCTATTCCTACAATCAAAGCAATGACTAGTGACAATAGATATGATAGAATCATTCTTGCGAGTGTGTATATAGCGCTAATAAAAAGATCCTGGAGATCTAGCTGGATGACAACTACCGATCCCCTGGAAATTCTTCTGAAAAAACCTAAATATAAACTTCCCTAGTTATGATTCTCAGGGGGTTGGGTAAGTAGGGTGTCACAACATAGAAAAGCCCAGATACCTATATGCATAACAATCGATCAGGTTATAGGGCTTGTCGAGATCCTCTATAGCCTAGGCGGTATTGCAGACACATCTAAGATAAGCGAGATAGTAGATGTAGATGCAGGCCTCCTACCAAACGTAATTGATGTGGCAGAAGCTCTAGATCTTGTCAGGCTTAGCAAAGGGGTTCTTGAGATCACAAATCTGGGTAGAGATATTGCTAGAGCTGACTCCAGAAGCCTTAAAAAGATACTGAGGGAACTCGCCTTAAAGCTAGAGCCTATCTCCACAATATATAGGGAAATAAGCGCGAAAGAATATATGAGCAGAGAGGAATTCGAAAAAATCCTAGAAACTTTCTATGGACCAGAAGGAAGAAAAGCCTTTGACTGTATCATAAATTGGGGCACCTACATTGGAATCTTCAGGTGGAGCCCCGATACACAGATCCTCACATATATAAAGAGACACCATAGGTAATGATCACTAACATATCACGCTTTAAACCACCTATATATCTAAAGTAGAATACTAAAATAGTCTTAATTATAATGAGTATCAATATAGTCTATCTTTGCGTAATAGCCTATATATGTTGATGAACATTTGTCGGAACATTTAGGAAATATCAGTACCTTATAAGGATAGCGCATCTTTATAAAGTGGTGCGCATAGTTGCCTAGTACTCCAATAGCAGAGCTTAGAAATGTGTGGAAGATCTATAGGATCGGTTCTGTAGAGTACCCGGCCCTCAGAGGAGTGAATCTCTCGATAGATAGAGATGGCTTCATATCAATCATAGGACCTTCGGAAAGTGGTAAACCGACAATGCTACATCTAATAGGAGCGCTTGACAAGCCATCAAAGGGAGAAATATATGTCGACGGGATAGAGATATCGAGGCTTGGCGATAGATAAAGGGATAAGGTGGACATATCTGTTTCTCCACTAACACATAAGCTAGATCCTGGAGGCCTTAACATATTAAAGCCCTTCATATTCAACGATGGCACCGGCATTGCGAAACAGATCACGCTGACATCGGTGCAAGCACCTTCGGTTTCTGTTATTGATTACCAGCCGAAATAATTCGATCTTAGACGGGTAAAGGGATAGTAGCTAATATATCGATCTATATTCCTCCTGCTATGCAGCAATCCCCACTATCTATCTCGATATCCCTAACATATATAGATCCATATGGATATCAAAGAAGCTATTCGCAGCAAGTAGGTATATATGTTTGAATGCAGAAGATCACCTCAATAGCTGTAGAGCCTCTTATAAAAACGCTTATCCCTGGATACCTAAACAATATAATGATCAAACTGACAAACGTAGGAAGCACAGATATCTATAATCTAAGCGTATCAATATCAGCCCAAGCTCAGGGGGCTGCTAGCATAACTCCTCCACAGCTTGTAAGCCTCCTAGGAGTTGGCAAGAGTGCCATGCTAAGCTACCAGGTCTATGTGCCATCATCCCTATCAGGATCTACACTCGTTGTCTTAATATCGCTGAGCCATATAGATCAATATGGATCTCAAAAAGTATTGACGCAGCAGCTGGGCTTCTATGTATCAGAGACTGGCATCTCAATGATAAGCGTTAATGTATCCCCAATCACTATTACACCAGGCTTTAATAATTTAACCTTATATAGTTAACAACGGTGATACCTCTCTATATAATTTAACGCTCTATATAACACCTACACAACCTATAGCCCTTGTTAATGGTGATGGAAAGTATTACGCCGGCAACCTAGATGCTGGTGCATCTTGGTCTACAAAAGTAACGATCTTCATAACGAGACCTTCCCTAACTCCCCAGCAGATATACAGCATGGCAGATCTCAGGATCTCTATTACATATTACAATGAAACGGGATCTTTGAGATCAGAAAGTAGAGAGATATATACTTGATCATATTTATACAGCCGCTCGTATCTCCAATATCCCTCGATATAGAGCCTCAGATACTAGTCGCTGGCAAAATAAACAATGCAACCCTCTATGTAAAAAATGTGGGTAAGGATGATATAGAAAACCTACAGATAGCGATATCGATTATAGGAGATGACCCCTCCCCGCTCTTAAGGGGCGGGGTTTCTATGCAGGGGTCTCGGGTGTTAGCCCCCTGGAGAGGGTTTAATGGTTTAACACCACTATGTGTTACCAAGTAGCTCTCGATCTTCCTCGATACTCTTACCCTGTATCCCAGCCTTCTCGCTATGTTTAGTGCTGCATTAATATCTGCATTGATCTTCTTCCCTGTCTTCTTACATTCGTATAATCCTCTATGTTTCCTTTCCGTTTTTATGTTTATTTCCACATATAGAGCACTCCCTACTAGCGTAGTCCTCAGAGACTATCTCAACCTCTATGCCATACTTCATGAATATATCCACAATCCAAAGAACTATCTTCCTGAACCACCATATATTCGTGTTATACTCATTTCCATTGTTCTGTGAGAGCATTATTGGATAGCCTATGTATAGCTTTCTAACACCTCTTCTATATAGCTCATCAGCTAAAAACCTGATAGCTGTCATGTAGAGATGCCTGAGCCTCTCGTTCTTCTTATACATAGCATCTAGGTATTTCTCGTGATAGTATATCCATGTTGATACCCCAAGCCTCCTCAGCATGTCTCTTACAGATTGATATGTAGCTATCTCCCTCTTCCACCAATAATACTCAGACTTAATAGACCCGCCTTTAATCAGCATTACTGATCCATCTGTAGTTACCACAGCGAATAGGTTGTTAAGACCCATATCCATGAATGCCTCCTTATCCCCTATGGGATCCCTCTGCTTAATACTCCTCGGGTTTACGATCCTTCTCTTTTTCTTTTTCCTCTCCTCATCGTATATGGGCTTTACATAGCCTCTCTTATTGGATTTAGGTGGATCTACACCAACCTCTATGGGTATGTGTGCTTGCCACCTACCAGCCTCATATATTATTTCAAGTCTTCCCTGCTTACCCTCCCACCTGATCCTGCCAGCATATCTTATCCTCAGATCGAAGTCTTCAAGGACTATGTATCCCTCGTTCTTGCTAATAGGCTCAACGTGATACCTATCGTTTTTGATCAGTATGTATATCTCTTTCTCACCGGTCTCTCTATCCTTCCAATAGCCTGGTGGAGATAGTTTCTTCATGAATGGTGGTAGTTTACCTTGTTTCCTTAGATCTAGTAGCTCGAAGAATGCGTTCCAAGCCTCATCATTCTTATTAATAACCTGACCAGCATTAACACCCAACATTTCCTTATATTTGTGGTAGTATCTCTTGTTGATCTCATCTCTTTTCCCAGGCGATAGCTCTCCATTGAAGAATGCCTGCCTCTTCTCATAGTTAAGCTCGTTCCACAGCCTTGCACACGCTAAGCCTATGTCGAATAGCGTTTCTTGTTCATATCTGTTTGGGAATAGCCTCAACCTAACTATTCTCTTATTGCTCCTCTTCCTCCTCTCTATTAGCTCTCTAAATGCTTCTAGGGGGTCGGAGTCTCTGGCGGGCACGCCTCGGAGATTCCCCCGCCGGACATTCTACTAATACTTTTGCCCACCGAGACCCTGGCCTCAACTAAATGCCATAGCCAGAAGTTTAAAGACACCCGCCCTTAAGGGCGAGGCTTGCTTAACCCTCTATGTCACCTTATATATCTAATCCACTCTTCAGGAGGCTTTATCCCCAGCTCCTCCAAGATCTTCAAGATCCTGTCTGAGGGGGCTAGGTAGTAGAGAGGCCAATCCCTTAGCCTAGATAGAAGGGCTTTGCTGGTGATCCCCTCTATCCCCGAGAGCCTTCTAAACCTGAATGTTGGCTCCCCCTTATCGTTGATCGATACATCTTCCACGAGTAGGAAGCTCGGAGGATAGGCCGTGTAGTCAACCCTATCAGTCCTCGTACCCCTTCTAATAGGCCCCTTACCGTAGATCCCTATGGCTGGGATTGGGAGGAGGGATTTTATGTCTTGGTACAGCTTCTGATCCATGCTAGTACCCTGGTAATAGACCTCGCCATCCCTCTCCCACTGACTTGGATTGAAATGTGTGTTGAGTATCAAAACCTGCCCCATATAGATGCCCTCTAAACAATCTCATCCTCATCGAAGAAGAGAGATATCTCGTATTTAGCCGCCTCAGAGCTGTCCGAGGCGTGGGCTATATTCTCGCTCACAGATAGTGCATAATCGCCCCTTATAGTCCCTGGAGGGGCTTTCCTACCATCTGTGGGGCCGAGGAGATTCCTCACAACACTTATAGCTGAATCGCCCTCTATAACCATGAGAACCACAGGGCCCCTCGTTACGAACTCTACAAGCTCTTCAAAGAAGGGCTTCCCCTTATGCACAGCATATAACCTCTCAGCCTCCTCCCTGGTGAGCTTCTTAAGCTTCATAGCAACTATCTTCAGCCCCTTCTTCTCAATCCTAGATATTATTTCCCCTACCAACCTCCTCTCATAGCCATCGGGTTTAATCATGAAGAATGTCCTCTCAACTGGCAGGGGGGTCACCTCCTCTGGGCTCCCAGATAGCTAGCTGTCCAGGGAAGCTTCTTGGGATCTCTACCCATTTTGAAGTATTTAAAGCACTTGGAGGAGCAGAACCTCAGTATAGATCCGTCGTTCCTCACAAACATGATCCCGGTTCCAGGCGGTATCTGGGATCCGCAGAAGCTGCACCTGTGGATGCTCACCATCCACTCCACCCGGATATATATAGCTAGTAACTCTTTAAAGCGTCCACAGATATATCTATGGGGTTAACATGTCACAGCAAGCGGAGAAGGCTGTGAAGTCCATAATAGAGGAGATAGGGATACCAGCAGAGGTAATCCAGATCATAGGGAGAACAGGTGTTACAGGGGAGATAACACAGGTTAGGGTAAGGGTTCTAGAGGGAAGGGATAAGGGGAGGATAATCACTAGGAATGTTAAGGGGCCTGTGAGGATAGGGGATATAGTGATTCTCAGGGAGACCGAGAGGGAGGCTAGGAAGCTAACAACCAGGAGATAGATCGGTGCTCGGGTTGCCCGTCTACAATGTATATATAGTCTCGTATAGTGAAGAATCTGTAGAGGAGGTGGAAAAGGAATTATCCAAGGTTGCGAGGATTCTAAGTAAAAGCAGGAGCATGGTTGTTAGGAGCTTCTACTACTATAGAGTGGACACGTCCTCAGAAGATGAGATAGCAAGGGTTTTAAAGATATATATAGATAAGGGGGATATATCCTGGTATAAGATCGAGAGAACCATGGGGTGATCCAAACGGCTCTCTTAGGCACTAGATATAATCCCTCAGAGGTTGAGGAGAGGGTTAAGAGGTATTGGGAGGATGAAAGGATATATGAGAAGCTGAAGAGCAGGAGATCAAATAAGATCTTCTTCTTCCTAGACGGCCCACCATATCCAAGCTCGCCCACATTCCACCCCGGCACAGGGTGGAACAAGGTTATCAAGGATGCAGTGCTTAGGTTCTACAGCCTCAGGGTTTACGATGTTATTGACACCCCTGGCTATGATACACATGGTCTTCCAATAGAATATCAGATTGAGAAGAGACTTGGGATATCTAGTAAGAAGGAGATTATTGAGAAGATAGGTATAGACAGGTTTGTACAGATGTGTAAGGAGTTTGTTTTCAGCAATGTCGAGGCTCTTTCAAAGGGCTTCAAGGATCTAGGTGTTATGATGGACTGGTCAAAGCCCTACATGACACTCAACAATGATTATATAGAGGAGGCGTGGAAGCTGGTAAAGGCTGCTGATGAGAAGGGCCTCCTGGACACGGATGTAAGGGTTCTACACTGGTGTCCCAGATGCGAGACTGTTTTGGCTGACTACGAGGTTACCCAGGAGTATGTGGATCTTGAGGATCCCTCGATCTATGTTAAGATGCCTGTGAGGGGGAGGAATAGGGAGTATCTTGTTATATGGACGACGACTCCGTGGACCCTCCCAGCAAACACCTTTATCATGGCTAGAGGCGATGCAATCTATGTTAAGGTAAAGGTGGGGGATGAGATCCTTATAATGGCTGAACAAGCTGTTGAAAGGGTTATGAGGGAGGCTGGCATAAAAGAATACCAGATAGTTGGTAAGATGCTGGGAAGAGATCTAGAGGGAGTTGAGTATGACCACCCGCTAGAGGATATAATACCTCTGCAATCTATCCTCAAGAACTATCACAGGGTTGTTATCGCAGACAGGTTTGTATCCTTAGAAGAGGGTACAGGGCTTGTACACGCTGCGCCTGGACATGGGCCGGAGGATTTCGAGGTTGCTAGGAATAAGGGGTTCCCCATATACTCCCCCCTAGATGATTCCGGTAGATTTACGAAAGAGGCTGGGAGGTACGCCGGGGTAGGGGCTAGAGATGCTAATAAGGAGATCATCGAGGATCTAAGGTCTAGGGGGGCGCTGCTAGCATATTCAAAGATAGTCCATAGATACCCCGTGTGCTGGAGGTGCAAGACACCCCTCCTTCTGAGGGCTACGAAGCAGTGGATTATAAGGACATCAGCCCTGAGATCCCTTGCAATTGAGGAGGCTTCTAAGGTGAAGTGGATCCCGAGGTGGGGGTTGGATAGGATGAAACCTCTGCTGGAGGGTATGCAGGACTGGGTGATATCTCGACAGAGATTCTGGGGGGTGCCTCTGCCGATATGGATATGCAGGAGCTGTGGATATAAAATTGTTATAGGGAGTGTTAGGGAGATCAAGGAGTATGGGGGAGAAGAGCCAGAAGATCTCCATAGACCGTGGATAGATAGAGTGATCCTTAGATGCCCAAGGTGCGGGGGCCAAGCCGAGAGGGTACCCGACGTAGCTGATGTCTGGCTAGACTCTGGTGTAGCCTTCTACGCATCCCTCGGCAGAGATGGGCTTGAGAAGTTCAAAAGCATAGGCCCTGTAGACTTCGTAGTAGAGGGTCATGACCAAACTAGGGGTTGGTTCTTCAGCATGCTTAGATCGGGCTTGATAGTCCTCGGCTCCGCACCATATAAAACAGTGCTTGTACATGGCTTTGTTCTTGATGAAAAAGGTAGGGAGATGCATAAGTCCCTGGGAAACTATGTTGAGGTATCTGAGGTTGTGAGGAGATATGGTAGGGACGCCTTCAGACTATTTGTGCTCTCTAACACTACCTGGGAGGATCTAAAGTTCTCTATGAAGAGGCTTGAGGATTCGCTAAGGGATCTCAATATAATGTGGAATGTGCTTCTCTTCTCCAAATCCTATATGGAGATAGACGGGTATAGATACTCTGAGGAAGATCTCAATAGGCTTTCCAGCCACCTGAGGATCGAGGATAAATGGGTCCTCTCAAGGCTAGCATCGATTGTTGAGGGAGTTACAAGGGCTATGGAGGAGTACAGGATCCACGAGGCTGTTAATATGCTCAGAGACTTCATAGTAGAGGATCTCTCAAGAACATATCTCAAGATAGTTAGGAGAAGGGTCTGGGAGGAGGAGAACACCCCCGACAAGCTAGCTGTATATGTAACCCTCTTCAGAGCCCTCAAAGCTTGGAGTATAATGGCATCGATAGCGATCCCCCACATGGCAGAGCTAGTATACCAGGAGCTCATCAGGAGATTCGATAGCACATCCAAGGAGAGTGTTAATCTAGAGCAGTGGCCAGATATAGATGAGCTATCTAAATATAGAGATGGGAGACTTGAAAAGATATTCGAGAGGCTAAAGGAAGTCTTCGAGGCACTGGCATCTGCTAGGATGAACGCTGGTATAAGGCTTAGAAGGCCTGTTGAGTTGTGTATCGTAGCCAGCGATAGTGCAGAATATCTAGAGGCTGCTGAGAGGGGCTCTAACGTGATAAAGGAGATGATGAACTGTCAAGAGGTGATAGCTATGAGGGCTTCAGAGGCGATGGGCAAGATTATAAGGGTTAGGGCGAGGCCCATACTATCATCTATAGGTAGGGAGTTCAGAGATTTTGCAAGGAATGTGGCAAGCTATATAGAGCAGAGGGGAGAGGAGGTTGCGAGGGAGGTATCAAAGGGATTTGTGAATGCTATTATAGAGGGTAAAGAGGTTGTAATAAGGCCTGAGCATGTAGAGATAGTTGAGGAGCCCGTGGAGGGCCATGTAGTGGTTAAGAGGGGTTGGGGCTATGCGGCGATAACCACCAAGGTCTCGGAGGAGCTGGCCCTAGCCGGGCTTGCCAGGGAGCTCATCAGGAGGATCCAGGTGATGAGGAAGGAGCTAGGGCTCAGCCTCATGGATATCATAAATGTTGATATATACTCCGAAGAGGATAACCTCAAAGCCATAGAGAGGGTTAAGGAGCTCATAGCAAGGGAGACTAGAAGCACATCGATCAACATTAAGAGGTCGCAGCAAGAGGTTAGGGGAGCCCTTATAAGGGAGTGGGAGATAGATGGGGAGATATATGTAATAGCGATTTCAAAGCTATAAAAGATCTATCTTCTGAAGGCACGACGGGATTACAGCCTAAAAGCCTCGCCCTTCAGGGTGGGAGGGGGCCTGCTCCCTTTGTCAACATTCTGAAGTAGATCTTCATGCTTCTAGCATATCTAGGGTTATAGATTCTAATTGTAAACATATGTCTTCTCCTAATCGGGTCTGAAAATATGTTGTAGGTTATCTCCTCGTCTATTACAATAAACGGAGACTCTATGTAGCCGCTCTCATATAGCCTAAATCTATCTATGATATCTGCACTTCCCAAATCTTCTCCTAGATCTGTCTGTGGCACCTGCAACATGCTTATATGCCCTTCTAGGAGCATCTTTATATGCTTAACAGCTGGAGATCCTCTGGGCCCGGCATACTCTATAATTACGCCCCTAGACAGAGCCTTTATCGATGGGGTTAGAAGCTCTCTCCATGGGAATTCCATGGGCATATTGCTTGTAGCTATTAAGATCTCTTTTGACGCTCTATCTATATCCTCTATGAGCATCGATACAAGTCCCTCTATACTCTCAATCAAAGTCACACCAGCAAGTTCTTGATCTCCTCTCCTCGGGGACCTCGCTCCTACCTTCTCAGCAAGCCTATTAATAGTCTCCACAACTTTCGCAGCCTTTTCCCTAGCATCTACACAGAGACCTTCAGCAAGCCTGCTGGAAACGATCTCAGGTTTGACAGCGTCTATCACAAATGGCTTCGAAGATACTTTCACAGCTAGCCCCTTCGATATAAGAGATCTAGCAACGCTATAGCATTTAGTCCTCGGTATCCCCGCAACCTGGGAGAGCCTGGAAATCCCCGCGGGTCCTACGAGAATTAAAGCTATATAGGCTTTTGCCTCATACTCGGTAAGGGAGAAGAAATCCCTTATAACAGCCAGCTCATCTCTCCCTATGAGCTCAGTTATGCTGCTCATAAGATCTCAAACCCACTGCATAGATCTTAGGTACTACGGATTTATATATCTCTCTATTCAACTCTATATATGGATCGATCAATGGGGTTTGGAATAGATCTCGATTCGTAGATCTTTAAAATGCTATAGCCCAGGAAGATGTTTTTAACACATACAGCCACAAAGCTAGTGGTTGCCCATGCTAATAAGCACAGGCTTCCCCTCAGCACCTACTCACTTTTCGTGAGTTTATAAGGGCTTATATCTATGGTGGCTGAAGAGTCTATAAGCTTACTGCTAGCTCAACAGTCTTCTTCATATCTCCGACCTCTCCCCACCCTAAAAAGTGAAGGTTTTTCTTAGAGCAGGTGTTTGGGCTATACCCCTTTGAAAAGGTTTAGCCCTGCGCCGGTCTCAGACGTGTTACCCCTATCCTGTATAGCAGGGATCCAGAGCCATAGCTTTTATCACCATCTCATGGCATGGGTTTTTAACCTTTCATGTATTGCTAGAGAGGCCCAGAGCTTTATACGCATTGCTATCATCATCGATAAGGCTAGAGGACACATGGCATGTAAATGCCATTACCGCCTTAGACGGTGAGGCTTTCTAGTTGTAAGGGCTGTAGATATCTATAGATCCTCTACAAAAGTAGCTAATTCCCTCACCATAGCGTCGACGGCTTCTCCTAGGGTCTCTGCCTCTAAGAGTTTATCGATAGCGATATTATGGATCTTCTTTGTAAGCGAGCTTAAGCCGTCTAGCCAACCTCTGAGGCTGAGAGCTCTGCTCATCACCAGCATCTCTATGGATGCTATTCTGAGCCCTAGCTCCGCTATCTCTAATGCTTTGAGCCCCGCGTTGAGGGAGTTGCTAACGTGGTCTTCGTGGTTAGCGGATGTAGGGGTGTTATCCTGTGTAGCTGATATGGATAGGGTTTTAGCTCTATTTAGTAGGGCTGCTGCTAGATACTGGAGCATCATGAGGCCAGAGCTCTTACCAGGATTCTCCGAGAGGAATGGCGGTAACCCATGGCTCAGGTTCTTGTCAAGGATCGCTGAGATCCTCCTCTCACATTGAATTAGGGCTGGGATCATCGATATGGATAGAAGATCCATAGCTATAGCTATATGGATCCCGTGGAAGTTGCAACCACTAACACATTCACCCCTTAGGATCACAGGGTTATCTGTCACAGCATTTATCTCTCTATCAACAACCGATCTCACATATTCCAGCGAATCCCTCAGAGCACCGAGTACCTGTGGGATGCATCTATAGCTATATATATCCTGTATAACTCCTGATCTTCCCAGGTTTGATGATCCATCCAAGATCCTATGTATGTCGACAGCAACCCCCAGGATCCCCGGATGCCTCTTAAGGGAGAGCATCTCAAGATCTACGTGATGCTTCGGCGTCCCCATAGCCTGGATAGCAATTGAGGAGCTGATTTCAAGGGCTTTTAGAAGCTTCTCAGCAGCTACTAGAGCGTGAACTGCTATGGATGTGGACATTGCGGTGTTATTTATTATGGAGAGGGCCTCCTTGGGACCGAGATCCAGGGGGTTGAGACCCTCTTCAGCAAGCGCCTGTGAAGATCTCTGGATCCTTCCCCCCTTTTCAACAAACCCCATCCCTGTTAGTGCTAGGCCTATATATGCCATGGGCGCTAGGTCGCCGCTGGCGCCAAGTGATCCATATCTAGGTACTATAGGCACTATATCTCTATTCAGCATTTCCATAAGGAGGGACACTGTGTCCGGCGATACCCCTGAATATCCATTCGAAAACTGCCTCACCAATATAGCCATAGCACCTCTTACAATAGACTTGTCCAGGGGATCACCGGAGCCTGCTGTATGCTCCCTCAAAAAATCCCTAGATCTTCTGGCGACATCAAAAGGATCCACCTCAAAGTCTTTCAACCCTCCAACACCTGTGGTTACACCATAGCATTTACCTCCTCTTCTAATCATCTCTAAAAGCTCATCCCTCCTCTTCTCAAGAGTTTCATATACATTATCTCTGATCGAGGCTCTAGCCCTTCCCACAGAGATCTTCCATATATCTCTATAGCTAACATCTCTGGAAAGATCTATTACCTCCATTGCTAGAATACCCCCACAGATTCATGCTAATAACTTTTTATCATTGCCTGTGATCAGCTGGTAATGTTACGGATGGCGATTAAAAATATTCTAGCTTGTTAGGTGATATATCTCGGGAAGCTAGATCGTAGCTATCCATGTTCTCTATATTATAAATCCTAAGCCCATATATACTTGCTAGCGAGATGGGAATTGGCAGAGCCATATGTGTAGGATCTTGATTCTCTTTGGCAACACACGATCTATGACTAGGTATAGAGATGCCCTCATAGAGAGTCTTTTGAGGGCGTCTGAATTCGATCCATATGGGGGTTTCCTAACAGGTTCCAGAGGGATCAGCCATAGAGATGGCTGGGGAAGGCTCAGCGTGTTAATCACAACCAGGGGCGTTGAAAAGCTTGCTATAGCCAAGTCTATAGATCCCTTCTACGAGGACATAGATGCTAGGGCTCACCTACATCAACTAGGATCTCTAGATGGGGCTGCTGTTGAGATGATCCATGTTAGGGCTGCTGCAGCGGGCATGCCGATAAACATATTCTCAACACATCCAGCCGAGGCTGTGACCAGTGAGGGCTATAGGCTCTATCTAATTCACAATGGTACAGTGGATAAGGACAGAATTCTAGAGGATCTTGGGATCGATAAGAGGGGTATATATGCGAGTCTCTATAACGACACATACTTCCTAGCACAAATGATCGCTGCAAGGATAAAAAGTCATATAGATGAAGGGACTCTAAGAGAGATCATAGGATATACAGTATCAGCACTAAATATAGGGGTCATCCTAGTTAGAGATCTTGATGTAGAAGTGGCTATAGGTAGTTTCTACAGAGTATACGATAGAGCTGTTGAGAGGAGGAATTACTATAAAATCTATAGAGCGGTATCGAGAGATCCGATCTATATATATTCTTCATCAACAACCATAGATATATATAGACCTGATCTGGATCTTGAGTGGGTCGAGATCCCAAACGGTTTGTTCGAGGTATATAGGATCTGGCACGACGGATTGTCTAGGGTTGAGAAGAGGTTTGAAACCACATACTCTGGGTGATTGCTAAGCATGATACTAAGGGATCTCTGATCCCGATCTGGGGTAGATAGCCCGTGTCCTCCACGCTATTTAGAGCACCTAGTGGTAGGTTTATCAGAGATATAGAGGATCTAAGGCTAGGCGATGTTGTCAGGAAAAAATGTGACCCCAGCTGTATATGCATAACAGGTGCTCCCTGGGATCGGAGCACAGCAGGGAGGCCGGGGGCTAGATATGCTACTACTAAGCTGAGGGATTATCTATATAGCTTTAATGTTCATAATGACATATGTGTATGCGATGTCGGAGATATAGATATAGTTCCAGGTGATATAGCCGCGACATCGTCTAGAATATATAATGCTGTGGAGGAGCTGCTAGGCGTGTGCAGAGGCTTCCTATTGATTGGAGGAGATCACAGCATAACTAAATATTCTGTATCGGCTGTGCTGGATAGAAGAGGCCCTGGAGGAGGCCTTGTTGTGTTCGACGCCCATCTAGATCTGAGGAGACTTTCTGAGGGTCTATCATCTGGAACATATCTCAGAGAGCTTCTAGAGGAGAGGGGATCAGGCTTGAAGGTTGTGGTTGTTGGTATTAGAAGGCATAGTGTTCCTAGATATATGTTGGATCTAGCTAGAAGGCTGGGTGTTACATATATAGAGACTGAGAATCTGGATCCCAGAGAAGCTGTGAAGACTATAAATGATATCCTTTCAGGGGCTAAATGGATCTATATAAGCTTTGACAGCGACTCCCTAGATCCGCATCAATGTCCAGGGGTCAACTCACCATCGCCACTAGGGCTAGCTATGCGGGATGTCGTGGTGATCTTGGACGGTATCTCCAAGGCTGGAAAGCTCGTTGGATGTGATATTGTGGAATATGTTCCGTTTCTAGATCACGGGGAGGTGTGCGGAAGGAACGTGGCTTATATAGCTTATAGAATGATCTATCTAATGGGATCTTAACCAAGATCTATCTCTGGATCTCGCAACCCCTTATATTTTTCACCAAAACCCCATCTTTTATAACACATGCTATGGGGCTTCGGCGCATTAGATAGCCAAACCATCTATAGCTTGGCTGCGCCCACAACACTATATCGGCTTTCGAACCCTCTACAAGTGATCCTACGAGCCCTCTAAGCCCAAGGCTATGGGCTGCATTAACCGTTGCAGCTGCAATAGCGTTTACAGGGGGTAGTGAGAGGTAGTTAACAGCTAGATCTATTGTTGCAACCATATCGAGGTTCATGAGGGATGGCGAGTGATCTGTTGCAATAGCTATTATAGCTCCTCTCTCCAGGAGCTCCCTAGAAGGAGGCTTTCTACCCACTGTAGCTATCGCAGTGCTAGGTGCTAGCACAGCTGTGGAATCTATCGTGGAGATCCTATCAACAATCTCGATAGGTGTGTGGTTTAGATGATCTAGTGACGATGCGCTGAGCTCGAGACCTACATCGCTGCATCCTATATAGCTGAATTCATCAGCATGGATCCTAGGTATAAGGCCTCGGCTCTTACCAGCAGCTAGTACAGCTCTAGCCTCACTTGGGCTGAAAGCACCCTTATCGCAGAAGACATCAATATATCTATATCCCAGCTCCAAAGCTCTCGGGATCAAAATCCTTTCAAATCTATCTAGAAAAGCCTTGAAATCGATGATGGGGAGGGGTACATGGGCTAGTAGTGTCGAAACTATGTTGATAGTGCTGTTCCTCGCAGCGTATGCCAAGGTCTCTACTAGCCTTAGCTCGCTTTCAATATCGATCCCATAGCCTGTTTTGATCTCAACAGTTGTAACTCCGCTTTCAAGCATCTCGTCAAGTCTCTCTAAGAGATGATATTAAAATCTCTCTATCAGCGCTCGATGTGTGCCTCATGGTTCTCAAGACCCCCCCTCCTCTACCAAGGATCTCTGTATAGGATATCCCGCCCAGGATCAGTTCTCTCTCATCCTCTCTAGAACCGCTATATAGAAGATGGGTGTGAGAATCTACAAGACCTGGCGTAGCTATATAGCCTGTAGCATCAATATACATCTTAGCCCTATATCTCCTCAAGATCTCATCCTCAGAGCCTATAGCAACAACTACACCGCGGGAAACAGCTATAGCTCCATCCTCTATAATTCCTAAAGATCCTCGATCGGCTTTCCTCCTAACAACCCTTGGAAGAGTAAGGATCTCTCTAGGCCCGCGGATGATCAGATCAACATCAACAGGCCCTTGAACCAAGTACACCTCCATATAGATAGACATAGAGGATATTACAGTTGAAGATCTAGCTCACAGTGGAAATAGGATGGGGCTAAATATTTTTTGGAATATTTTCAGATCTCGTTCAGAACCCATTTTTATTATCTTTTAAGCATAATGGGTATTTGGTGGTGATCTATTGGGGGTTCGTGGTAATGTTAAAAGCTATTGGGGAAATGTTGCTGCATCTGCAGCCGGCTGGGGTCTCGATTCCTATGATTGGATCTCATATATAGCTGTATCTACGATCCTAGCTGATGTATTTTTCAAACCCTTAGGACCATTCTATGGGCTTCTCTACTCTGCTTGTTTTCAGCATCTCCCTCGTTATAAGACCCCTCGGCGGTGCTCTCTTCGGCAGAATCGCTGATAAGTATGGGAGAAGATTTGTTCTCTATACAACTATGATCGGAGCTGGGCTCTCAACGTTTCTCATGGGCTTTCTACCGACATATGAACAGGCTGGTGTGCTCGGTCCTGCAGGCCTGGTTATCCTGCGAATAGCGATAGGCCTCTTTCTAGGCGGTGAGTACTCGGCATCTGGAATCCTAGCTGTCGAAAGCGTTGTGAGGAGAAAGGGTCTTGCAGGGGGCATTATGCAGGCAGGTTTCTCCTAGGCGAGCTAGCTACCTTCGGGATCTATGCCTTGGTCGCAACGCTCCTCACCAAGGATCAGCTGTACTCAATTGGGTAGAGGATCGTCTTCTGGAGTGGTATCATAACCACTTTAATAGGCCTTATCCTCAGGACAAGGCTTTTAAGAGAGTCGCCTGAGTGGGATGCTGCTAAGCCAATGGCTAGAGCTCCTGTCAGAGAGCTCTTTGCTGGAGATGCTAGGAGGTTCTTCACAATAATATTGATAGCTACTATGGGTTGGTTCTACTCGTACTACACATTGCTACAGCTAGCTCCAGTAGTGCTTAACAGGGTCCTTAACATAGATCCAGCAACATCTGGGCTGATATTAACAGCTATGGCGGTTGTAGACGCTATGGGCTCCTTAACAGGTGGGGCTCTAGTAGACTATGTTGGAAGTAGAAGAGCGCTCATGATATGGTCCATAGTGATGATCTTAGGATCATACCCTGTAATATATACCCTCCTCTCTGGCAATCCCTGGATGATCCTGCTGTGGGACTTCATAGTAGTTGGCCCTGTCGGCATGTTTCAAGTCTATATATATGATCTAATACCGCTGAGGGTAAGAGCAACAGCGGCTGGGCTTGGCTATAATGGCGGTCTATGGCTAGGAGCCTGGGCAGCACCGATAGCAACCATTCTATCTCCATCGATCTCCTGGCTATATGCTCTCTTAATAAATACGCTGATCGGTGGGATGTTAATTATATCGAGCTCCCTCCTAGCATCGAGGAATGCTAGGGCTGTTGATGTTAGGAGGGTTTAGAAGCTATATATCAGTTCGCATAGATATAAAATATGGGATCCGTATGCTAGCTTCAAAACCTATTGGGAGGCTTATTGAGAAGGGCTACTATGACCCTTTGACGAGGAGTGTAAGAGCGATAAAGGGAAGGGATCTCCATGTAGATAGCAAGGATTGGCAGATAGAGGGAGCGCTTAGAATGCTCTTCCACGTCCTAGACCCCGACGTGGCTAAGGATCCAAAGAACCTAATTGTCTACAGGGGTACTGGAAAGGCCTGTAGAAACTGGGAGGCATTTGAGAATATAGTTAACACACTCCTAACCATGAAGAGCGATGACACACTTGTGATCCAGAGCGGCAAGCCCGTTGCTGTCTTCACAACACATAGACTCGCCCCAAGAATCGTTATGGCTAACGCACTCCTAGTCCCCAAATGGGCTGACTGGGATTACTTCCTGGAGCTCGAGAGAAGGGGTCTCACGATATATGGTCAGATGACCGCTGGGTGTTGGGCATATATAGGGACACAAGGAATTCTCCAAGGCACCTACGAGACATTTGCATATGTTGCCTAAAAACACTTCGGAGGATCTCTCCAGGGGAGAATAGTCCTCACGGCAGGGCTTGGGGAGATGGGCGGCGCACAGCCCCTAGCTGCTAAGATGAACGCGGTGTTGCGATTGTTGTTGAAGTTGATAAGAGGATGATTGAGAGGAGGATGAGGTTTGGATATCTAGACATATGGACCGATAGCATTGACAAGGCCATAGATATGGCGGATAGATATGCCAAGAGGGGTGAGGGATATTCTATAGGGCTTCTAGGCAATGCCGCAGATATCTATCCTGAGATGCTTAGACAAGGGGTTAGAATCTCGGTAGTCACAGATCAGACGCCCGCCCACGACCTCCTCAGCTATATCCCGTCAGGTCTGACCCTCGAAGAAGCTCAGGAGCTTAGATCTAGGGATCCAGAGAGGTATAGGAGGATGAGCCTGGAGAGCATGAAGAAGCAAGTAGAGGCTATGGTGGGCTTTATGAGAAAGGGAGCTGTGGTCTTCGAATATGGTAACAATATAAGGAGGATGGCTTATGATGCAGGCTATAGAGAAGCTTTCTCATTCCCAGGCTTTGTACAGGCATATATAAGGCCTATGTTCGAAGAGGGGAGAGGGCCGTTTAGATGGGCATCCCTCACAGGAGATCCCAGAGATATAGAGATTCTTGATGACGAGGTTATAGAGATGTTTTAGCATAATAGAAGGCTTGTAAGGTGGGTTGAAAATGCCAGGAGATATGTGAAGTTCCAGGGGCTCCCATCGAGGGTCGTTTGGCTTGGCTATGGAGAGAGATCCGCTTTTGGGCTGAGGATAAATGAGCTCGTTAGGAGGGGTGTGATAGGCCCTATATGGGTTGGTAGAGATCATCTAGACACGGGATCTGTGGCATCGCCATATAGAGAGACGGAGGACATGTTAGACGGATCAGATGCCATAGCTGACTGGCCTATACTAAATGCTATTCTAAACACAGCTGCTGGAGCTACATGGGTGTGTGTCCACCACGGTGGGGGGTTGGGATTGGCTATAGCATCCATGCAGGTCTAGGGCTGGCGCTCGATGGCTCGAGAGAAAGCGATCTAAGGGTTGAGAGGGTATTAACTGTAGATCCTGGGATAGGGGTTGTGAGGCATGCTGACGCTGGTTATGAGACGTCTAGAAGAATTATAAAGGAGAGAGGTATATGGGCTCCATCCCTTAAATAGATCCTTGGCTTTTTTGAAAGGATATAACTATGAAATCCCCCATTGCAGGAGGCTCCTCATCAATAGAAATCTCGACATAGCTATATCCCCTAGCGACCCTCACAAACCTCGATGCAACCTCGAAGGCTCTAGGCGATGGGGCTGAATATCTGAGCACTCTTGTATATATGCGATCGCCTATCGGGATATAGATCCTCTCGCTCTTCAAAAGAGGATGGATATAGATTTTTAGGCCACCTGCCATGGAAAGGGTTTCTAAAACCCTTTTCTCGGCATCACTTGGGAGCCCCGCTACATATATACTGCTATATCTCCTCCCAGCAGCATTTTCAGCATTTAGACTAATTGCATCAACACCTCTAAAGGATCTCTCTATTGTATAGCCCCTAATACCGCTTAGCTGGAGGACATAGAGAGTTAGATGGGGTAAAAAACCTTCCCCAACTATTAGGGGGCTTGCACCAGCCCTTCTAACGTATCTTAGAGCTAGGGATGCTTCGAAGGATACAAGCTCCCGAGAGCTGGGAGAGTCTGAACCTATGATCTCTAAAGCCTCTGAAGGGTCTCCCTCTGAGAAGCCACATACCATCTCCTCATATATGTGGGGTGTATAGAAGATCGCCCTCCCAACAAGCTCAACACCCACCCTAGTTGGAGCCTCTATAACCCTTCCGATCGCTATGATAGAGCCCCTCCTAAGAGCATCACACGGATTACCAGTGCCTAGGGAGACGAGCCCGAGCACCATGTTCTTAACGAGAACCATACCCCTCTTCACATCAATAACATTACCGCTAACATAGATCACTTCTTGCTGATCACAGACCATGCAGAGCAACAGATACGCCGCCTATAAATATTTATAGCCAAATACATAATAACTTAAACCACGCCTTCGATCATGTTTTGCATCTCCTCGCTATCAGCTAGCTATAAACCAGCCAATCATATTTCTAGCCATTGCGTTTAGAGAAACTGGCGATATAGCAGAAGTGAAAAGCCAATATGTAGGGCTTTCTCACACTAGCGAGCTGGAAAAACTATTAATATTTTAATATCTATAAGGAAGAAGCGTAGGTTAGTATTACCCTAAATGGCTGACCTCCTCCCCGCCTTGAAAGGGCGGGGGTTCCCCAGCCCTCTTACCGGCGGTTCATCGGTTCCCCCTATCTATTCGGGCTTACATCTATCATCTG
>Ga0081478_136344_pt1 | contig 39248 bp, 34 predicted proteins | sample OctSprmetagenome_FD_70983 | JGI IMG/M metagenome (GOLD analysis project Ga0081478, IMG submission 70983) | Hot spring and microbial mat streamer communities from Octopus Spring Streamers, Yellowstone National Park, USA - T=80-84 v2 (version 2) | ecosystem: Environmental > Aquatic > Thermal... | reverse complement strand
TTACGCTTATAAATTATCTCTTGAATTTTCTAATCCACTTTTAGAAATTAGATATATATTATCAAAAATAGCTTTTGGTAGTATAGAAACTCCTATTAGTTATAAAGGAAATATTGTTGAAGTTTTTGATATTTTTGAAAGTATTGAAACGCTTAGAAAGGATTTATATGAAACAAAATTGAGAATACAAGAAATTTTAAGAAAATACAGAGAAGGTTGATTAATCCTTAACCAAGACAAATTCAACATTTAATTTTTTCAATTTACTTTTTAATTTGTTTGAAATTTCTTTGCCAATTATAAGTGGAATAACTTTTTTCTTATAAACCTTCTCTAAAATCTCTTTTCTCCTTATAACCCTTTCAATATCATAATTTCCAATTTTATATGAAATCTCAATAGCAACATAAACTTCCTCTTTTGTCCCTTTTAATATACCACTAACTATTAAATCCAATTCAATAACATCATTCTCTTCCTCCTCACTTATTATTCCTTTTTCAACATATTCATCTAATTCTTCAAGTAATTCGCTCTTATCCTTAATTTTACATTTTCTAATTCCAATATAACTTCCTAAATATGAGCATATATTTATGAAAACTTTGTGTTCTAATTGCCACCCTTTCAGTTCTTGTATGCTTATTTCATGCCTTTTTAGAATTTCCTCCATTTTATTTTGTCTTTCTTTTATTTCCTCTTGTCCTTTTTCTAATTTTTCAAGCCTCTTATCAACTTCTTCAAATTTTTTATCTACTTCATCAAACCTTCTATCTATTTCCTCAAATCTTTGATTTACCTCTCTTCTAAATTCTTCAAACTTCACTGGCAGTTCCAATAATTCCATAGTTAGAATTAACATTCTTAATTTTTCAAGATAGAAGGATATACTAAATTCTTAATTCCATTTCAAGCAATTGTAAAAATTCTTTATTTGAACTTGTTCTTTTCATTTTATTTATTAGAAATTCCATAGCATCAACGGGGTCTTTACTTGATATTGCCTTTCTTAATGCCCAAACCTTTTCAAGAACATCTTTTGGTAATAAAAATTCTTCTCTTCTTGTTCCACTTCTATTTAAATCAATAGCAGGGAATATTCTTCTATCTGCTAATCTTCTATCTAAAACAATTTCCATATTACCTGTTCCTTTAAATTCCTCATATATAATATCATCCATTCTTGAACCTGTTTCAATTAAAGCAGTTGCAATAATTGTTAAACTTCCACCTTCTTCAAGACTTCTTGCCGCTCCAAAGAATTTTTTGGGTTTTATTATAGCAGCAGCATCAAGTCCTCCTGTCATTGTTCTTCCAGAATGGGGAGCAATAACATTATGAGCCCTTGTTAATCTTGTTATAGAGTCAAGCAAAATTACTACATCCATTCCCATTTCCGCAAGTCTTTTTGCTCTTTCAAGAACAATATCTGCTATATATACATGTTTTTCAGCTGGTTGGTCAAATGTGGAATAATATATTTCTGCTTCGGGAACAAGTCTTTTCATGTCTGTAACTTCTTCTGGTCTTTCATCAATTAAAAGAATTATTAAATATACTTCTGGGTGATTTATAACAATACTTTGTGCGATTTTTTGAAGAAGAACTGTTTTTCCTGCTCTTGGTGGTGAAACAATAAGCCCTCTTTGTCCTTTTCCTATTGGTATAAATAAATCTATTATTCTTCTTGATAAATCTTCATCCCCTGGAATTTCAAGGTTTATTTTTTGTGTTGGATAAAATGGAGTTAATTTTTCAAAATCTCTTCTTTCAGTAATTTTATCAACTTCAATATCATTAACTGTTTCAATTTTTACAAGTGAATGATATTTTTCACCTTCTTTTGGCACTTTCGCAAAACCAACAATCATATCACCTTCTTTCAATTTATATTTTCTTATAATCATAGGAGAAACATAAACATCATCCTGACTTGGTTGGAAATTCTGGTGAGGCATTCTTAAAAAGCCATAAAAGCCCTCTGGAATAATATCAAGAAGTCCTTCCTTGAAAACAAGTCCATCTTCTGTTGTTGTTTTTTCTATAATTTTCTTTATAAGCTCTTCTTTTTTCATATTTTCATATCCTTCTATATTCATTTCTTTTGCCATTTCATATAATTCTGAAAGTTTCTTTTGTTTTAATTCTCTTATTAGCATAATTTCCACCTCCTTAAAGCATTTTTGTATTATTTATATATAAATCAAATGAGCAATTTAAAACTTTCGCTGCTTTTTGAGCCATTATTGTTCTATCAAGGAAAATTTCAAAAAATTCAAGAACAGGAGCAATTTTTATATCTATATCAATTTTATAAGAAATTGTTCTCCTTTCTTTTGAGATAATTATTTCTCTATTTATTGAGGCGTAATTTACTCTATCGTGAATATCAACATTTAAATTTTCAATTGTTCTTACTCTTGTTCTATGAACATCTGCTTTGTCTGCTAAGATAAGTGCTGCTGAAACTTCTGAAACTGGATATCCACTTGCCTCATGATGTGTTCCAATAGCACTTATCACAATTCCTATTTCTTCATAACTCATACCCATTTCTTTTAAAATATCATAAGCAATCATAGCACCACTAACTTCATGATTTAACCTATTTATACTATTTCCAATATCATGTAAATAACCTGCAATTTCTGCTAACTGTGCAAGCCTTTCAGGATAACCAAGTTCTCTTAAAATCCTTCCTGCTTGATATGAAACCCATCCAACATGTCTGAAACCATGCTCCGTATATCCAAGTGATTCCAAACACTTATCAGCGAGTGTTATGTAATATCTAACTTTTTCATTTTTCTTTAAGTCTTCTATTGTTATCATATTTACCTCCTTTTATAATTCACTTATGAATTTTGGATTTTCTTCAATGTAATTTCCAATGACAACATAATCTGCTCCAAATTCAAAAATTTTTTCAATTGTTTGAATATCTCTTATTCCTCCCCCTACTATTAAAGGTAATTTTGTCCATTTTCTAATTTTTGATAAAATTTCAAAATTTATATAATTTTTACCTCCTGAGCCACTTTCTAAATATATTGCTGAAAATTTCATAATTTCACAAACTTTAATAAAAGATAAAATAATATCCTCATTTTCTGATATTTCATATGCTTTTGAAATTATAAATGAGCTTGTCCATTTACTTGAAAGTAAAAGATAACCGCAAATATAAATATCCTTTTGAGATAGTAAAATAGCATTTTTTAGAATTTCTGTCCAAAAATAATTATAATCATAAGTATTTAGTGGAAATGGAATAAGAAATGCATCAAATTGTTCGCTTATCTGATAAGAGCCACCACAAAATGAAATTATTGGTTTATTGATTTTCATTTTAAAATTAGATAGGAATTTATGAAAGTTAAAGTTCTTTATTATACTTCCTCCAAGAAATACAAAAGCTATGTTTTCATTATTATTTATATAATTAGAAATCATGTCTATGTCTTCAAATTTCCATTTGTCAGGGTCAATTAGAATTATTTTCTTTTTATGGTTTCTTACGAACAATTAATCTGAATGGTGGCGGGCGGACTCGAACCGCCGACACGGGGCTTATGAGACCCCCGCTCTACCAGCTGAGCTACACCACCGATAGCGGGGGAGGGATTTGAACCCTCGACCTCCGGGTTATGAGCCCGGCGAGCTACCTGGCTGCTCCACCCCGCGTTAGTAAGTCTTAAAATTTTAAAGCATAACTTTAAAATTTATTACTTATGAATTTTTCCTTTTGGTTAAAGGCACTTAGAGTAATTCCAAGGATAAGTAAGGAAGAATGGAACAAATTGGATTTTGTTTCAAAGTGGCTTGTTTTATCAAGGTCAGCGGTTTTTGTAATAACATTAATACCTTCTTTTATTGTTGCTATTTTTGCTTATTTAAATAATAAATTTGATTTTTTAAATTGGCTTATGCTTACAATTGGTTTAATTTTTGCTCATGCCCTAAATAATATGTTAAATGATTTTACAGATTATATAAAAGGTGTTGATAAAGATAATTATTTTAGGGCTCAATATGGTACTCATCCGCTTGAACATAATTTAATAAGTAAAAAGGAATTTTTTATTTATGTTTTAATTACAGCAATAATTGCTTTAATTCCTGCTATTTATTTTATATATTTGAGAGGTATTAGTGCTTTGATTTTAGTTTTAATTGGTTCATTTTTTGTTTTATTTTATACATTTCCATTAAAATATATAGGTCTTGGTGAATTAAGTGTTTTAATTGTTTGGGGTCCTTTAATGATTGGTGGTGGATATTATGTTATAACTAATGAATGGAATATAGATATAATTTTAATGAGTTTTATATATAGTCTTGGAGCAACAAGTGTTTTATTTGGAAAGCACATAGATAAATATGAAGACGATAAATCAAAAGGAATATGGACATTCCCCGTTATTATTGGTAAAAGAAATGCAAGGATTTTAAATATAATAATTATGGCTTTACAATATATTTTAACAATTTATCTTGTCTTAATTGGATTTTTCAAATTTACTATGTTAGTAGTTCTAATTGGTCTTTATTGGTTTTTTAAGTATGTTTTGAAAGTTTATTTAAGTGAAAAACCAAAGGAAAGACCTTCTAATTATCCTGATAGTGTTTGGCCTCTTTGGTATGTTGCTTTTGCGTTTGACCATAATAAAAAATTTGGATATTTATTTTTAATTGGTTTATTACTTGAGATGGTTTTAAGAAAGGTGATTTAAAATTTTAGTTATGATTTTTATTACTTTAATTTTGAAAATTGAAGATATTGTTTATAATTGGAATAAATTTATAAATGAAGGTGATTTTCAGAGTTTGAAGATGCTTTATTCTCCTCATGGAGTAATATATTATGGCGAATATAAACTTCCCGATGAAATTGTAATTGAGAAGGCTCAATTTATGAATAGCCATCCTAACTATAAACAAACTATCAAAGGTTCAATAAATGTTTCAAGGATAAATAATAATTACAAGGTATATAAATTAGAATTTACGAAACTTGTTGAATTAAATGGAAATAAAAAATTTTATCCATCTTATTTTTTAGTTTATGATGGAAAAATCATTTTGGAAAGCGATTATATAACTGATAGGAATTTGGATTTTAAGCTTATTTTTGAAGAAGATGTTTTAGTACCTTTTGATATTAGAGACAATTTAGAAGGAGAATTCAATTATAATGAAAATATAAAGTTAAAATATAAATGTAGTCCCCCTGATGAGCCTTCGCTTCCAAGATGCGGATTTAAAGTTTTATTTAAAAATATAAGGGATAGTATAATAGGAACTACAAATGGTGTAATTAGAATTGGAACATATGATTTTGATAACGATAAAATAGATGAAATTATTGTTCAAAGCGAAGGGGTATCTGATTATGGAATTTCAATCTATAAAATTTCATCTTCAAAATTAATAGAAATAGCAGGTTGGTCAGAAAAGGCTGCTTATAATTGCTCATATTATCCTATTGCTTTTAAGGTTAAAAATACTTTTTATGTTCTTTCTAATGACTTATCAGATATTGTAAAAAATTATAATAAGTGTAGATACTTTCCAATTTCTAAATATAAAGACTCAAAAAATCATCAGGAATAACATTTCTTATTACATTTAAAAGTTGTTTTGAAAATCTTTTAAAACTATTTGAAATAGCATAAGCTCTTGAAATTGATAAGTAGTAATTATAAAACCATTTATCTTTTAGTTTTTCAATGATAATTTTTAAACTTTTTATATTGCTATATAAAATTTCAGGTGTTGCTTTTAATATGGCAAATTCCATAAATTGTGGAAATTTTGGCATTAAAAAAACTCTTGAATAACCAAATAATTCATAAAATTTATGATAATTTCCAAAATGCTCATCTTTATAAGCCATTACGATAATTGATGAATTATAAGGCTCATTTACAACTTCATAATTTTCTGATAAAAAATTTATAATTTCATAATCATTAGCATCATCAGGAATGTAAATTTTTATGCTATCAGGTGGGTTTATGAACTTCTTATAATCAATTGGATAGTCAATATAAATAACAAGTGTGCTATCTATGAACATTCTTAATAAAATATCCTTTTGAAATTTGTGATGAACAATAATTCTATCAACATAATTTAGAATTTCATATGCTTTTTCAAAACTATTATGCATTATAGCAATTTTACCAATTTTTTCATCTTTATATTCTTTAAAAATTTCAATATCTTTTTCATCCTCAATATGAGCAATTAATATAAAAAAATCAAAATTATCCAAAAGGACATTTTCTTTTTGTAAATGAAATTTTAAATTTGAATTATAGTTTTTAAATTTTGGATTTTCAATTAAGTTGAGCTTTATTTTCAGCATGCTTTAAACCAAGGATTTCATCAAGTTCATCACCTGTTATTGTTTCTTTCTCTAATAATAATTGAGCAACTTTATTTAATTTGTCTAAATTTTCACTTAAAATTTTATAAGCAGTTTCTTCTGCCTCTTGTAAAATATTCTTTATTTCTCTATCTACAATTTTTAACAAGTCTTCGGAAGTTCCATTTCTTTTTACAAGTTCCTTTCCTAAAAATACTTCATCCCCTCTTGAAATAAAAATTGGACCAAGAATTTTGCTCATTCCCCATTCCATAACCATTTTTCTTGCTATCTCCGTTGCTCTTTCTAAATCATTAGCAGCACCTGAGCTTACTTCATTAAATATAATTTTTTCAGCAACCCTTCCTCCCATTAGAATTGCTAATTGATTTTTCAAATAGCTTTCTTCATAAAGATATTTATCTTTTTCAGGAAGGGAAACTGTAACACCAAGAGCCATTCCCCTTGGAATAATTGTGACTTTTTCTACTTTATCTGACTTGGATAATAATCTTGAAACAATAGCATGCCCTGCTTCATGATAAGCAACTCTTCTCTTTTCTTCATCTGATAAAATCATATTCTTTTTTGCTGAGCCCATAATGATTTTATCTCTTGCTTCTTCTAAATCTTTCATAGTTATTTTATCTCTTCCATTTCTTGCTGCTAATAATGCTGCTTCATTTATAAGGTTTGCCAAATCTGCTCCTGAAAATCCCGGTGTCATTTGAGCAATTTTTTCAAGATCAACATCATCCGATAATGGTTTGCCTTTTGAATGAATTTTTAAAATTTCTAATCTTCCTTTAACATCAGGAAGACCAATATAAACTTTTCTATCAAATCTTCCTGGTCTTAATAAAGCAGGGTCTAATATATCAGGTCTATTTGTTGCTGCTAAAATAACAATACCTTCTTTGCCTTCAAAACCATCCATTTCAACAAGTAATTGATTTAATGTTTGTTCTCTTTCATCATGTCCCCCTCCTATTCCACTTCCTCTCATCCTTCCAACTGCGTCAATTTCATCTATAAATATAATAGCAGGTGCTAATTGTCTTGCTTTCTGAAATAAGTCTCTAACTCTTGCAGCTCCAACACCTACAAACATTTCAACAAAATCAGAACCTGATATTGATAAAAACGGAACACCTGCTTCGCCTGCTACTGCTTTTGCCAATAATGTCTTTCCAACACCTGGAGGTCCTATTAATAATATACCTTTTGGTATTTTAGCACCAAGCTTTATATATTTTTCTCTGTTTTTTAGAAATTCTACAACTTCTTTTAAGTCTTCTTTTGCTTCTTCACAATCTGCTACATCGTCAAACCTAACATTTGGTTTATTATCTATGTAAATTTTTGCTCTACTTTGGGAAAATTCAAAAGCTTTACTTGTTCCATTAGTTATACTTCTAAAAAATATAAACCAAAACAATAAAAATAAAATAATCCAAGGAATGTAGCTTATAAATATATCCCAAAACATACTTCTATTCTTGGTTTTTATAATTACTCCCTTATCAATCATTTCTCTCATAAGTTGCTCATCTTTATAAGGTAGAATAGTCTTAAAAAATCTAATTTCTCTGTTTTGAATTTTTAAAGGCTCTCTAAATTCTCCTTCAACTTCATTATCAGTAATAGTAATTGAAGAGACTTTGTTATCTCTTATAAATTGAATAAATTGATTATATGTTATTTCAATTTTTGAAGCATTGTTTGGATTGAAAATTGTAAAAAGAATAAAGAACGAGCTTATTATAATTAACCAAACAAAAAGTGTTTGAAATAAATTTTTAGACATATCTAAAATTTTAAAGTTAAAGATGTAAAAGAATATGCTTTGTCTAGTAATTCTAAAATATGGATTATTTCTTATTTTCCCCAACCACCCTGAAATCAAGCCTTCGGCTTTAAAAAACCCCATTTTTTGACTTGGGGGCTTCGCCCCCCTATGTTCCCCCGTAAAATAAATAATTTTCTAAAATTTTCATAAGTTATTGATTAACAAGGACTTAACACTATTTATTAGACAAGGCAAAAAGATAAAGTTTTTGTTAATACTATAAAATTTCAACACTATAAAAGTAGAATTAGAGCTTGAAGTTCAATATCGTGATTTAGACCCACTTGGTCATGTTAATAATGCTGTTTATTTAAGTTATTTTGAGCAAGCAAGAGTTAAAATGTTTGAAAATTTATATAAAAATAATCCCAATTACAATTTTGTAATAGCACATTTAGCAATATAGGAAAAACAAGTTTTAAAAAGGCTCAACAATCCAAGTTATGTTTGACCCCATTAAAAAGCAAAAAATTGAAATTGATGAAAAATTCAAAAATTACTTAACTTCATTTTTTTATAACCCTCATAAATCCTCCTAATAATTGTTATATAAATTAAAATTGAAAAAACAACAAGGAAGAAAAAGATGAATTTTATAAAAATTGTCATCAGTGCTATAAAAAAAATTCTTTCAGCTCTTTCCATAGGACCTGCCTTTATAAGAACACCCAAAGATTCACCTCTCGCTCTTATATAACTAATTAAAAATGAGCCAAAAGCACAAATTATTAAAAGTATTTGAATTAAAAAATTTTCTTTAAAAGCTACAATAAGTGATAAAAAAATTAAAGCTTCTGATATTCTATCAAAATTTGAATCTAAAAATGCTCCTAATTTTGAAGTTTGATTAGTCATTCTCGCTAATTCACCATCCATAGCATCAAATAAATTTATAAGAATTAAACTAATAGCACCCAATAAAAAATTTTTGTTTATGTAAAAATAAAATGGAACTAAATTTAAAATAAGCGTTATCGTTGTTAATAAATTAGGCTTAACATTTAATTTAACAAAAAACTTTATAATAGGCAATAAAAAAATGACTCTTAACTTCTCTTTCAAGATTTGAAATTTTAAAGTGCCTAATAAATGCTTTGTCCAATAATTCTGAAAATATCATTATTTCTTTATTTTTCCCACCCACCCTTAAATTAAGCCTTCGGCTTAAAACTTTCACCCCCTAAATGAACCCCCAATAAAAACTATAATTTTTTAAAATTTTCATAACTTATTGATTATCAAGGACTTAACATTATTTGTTGGACAAAGCAGGATATTATTATTTATGCTTTAAAATTTCAATATGGCAAAAAGAGAAAAAAAACCAAAGGTTGTAAAATTTCACCTTTATGGTAATGACCTTGAAGCAGAATTAAGATGTATTAGAGAAGAGGCAAAAATAAAGGAAGAAATGCATAGAAATTGGAATAATCCTGAGTATTGGAAAAAGGTATATGAAAGGAGTATTGGAGAACCTTTTCCTTATCCTGATGAAACTGATGCTGAAAAAGTAAGAGAAATTTTTGGAAAAAAACTTGAAGAAAAATATAAAAAAATGGGTTTTGAATGATACAATAAAAAGCTAATTATTAACAAAATAGCAAGCATATTAGAGGCTGAAACGATAAGACTTTTTAACTTACAACAAGACCCTAAAAAACTCATAAAAAGTTTTAATAGATACACGCACATTAATTTGAAAAACAATTAAATAATCATAATTCCATAATGTTTAGTGGTAAGTAAATTCCTAAAATTTTTATAAGCAATAAAATTTACTTTTCGTTATTTTAAATTTTGATAGAAATTTTCTAATTAAAATTGTTGAGGTATATGTTGCCATAATTCCAATTTTTTTATAATCTGAATTTAAGGCAGTTTCTATACAATTTTTATAATTTTCAAAAATTTTAAAATTGCTATAATTAGCATATTTTAATCTGACTGCCATATCATAAGCTCTATTTCCTGTTATGAAAATTTCTTTTGAATTTATTAAGTTTTCAAAATCAACATCCCATAACCAAGAAACATCATGACCATCAGCTGTCCAATCATTTATTGAAATAATTATTAAATCAAAGTTCTCCTCATAAGCAGTTCTCAAAATCTCATTAAATCCAACAGGATTTTTTACAAGCATTAAAATTATTTCTTTATCTTTATATTTTAAAATTTCTCCTCTTGAAAAAGGAACTTTAAAATCACTTGATATACTAAAAAAATCATCAATAGAAAAACCTAATAAATTACATATAACAAGTGCGCATAAAACATTATAAGCATTATAAAAACCACTTACATTCACAAAATAGGACTTTCCATCTATTTTTACTTCAATTCCTCTAAAACCATATGTTTTAACATCTTCTAATTCTAAATAATTTTTAGGATTTTTAAATCCACATATTGAGCATTCATAATTGCCAAGATGAGAATAATAAATTTTATTATATTTTAATGGAACTTTACAATTTGGGCAATAATGACTATCACTTGCATTTTCAATCTCACTTAATCTTGAATAATTTAAATTTAATCCATAAAAAAATGTTCTAAAATTCTTAAAATGATAAGCAAGTGATGGGTCGTCGGAATTTATAATAAATTTTGTCTCTTTTAAATTTTTAAAGTTTTCAAGCCATAATGTTCTAATTTTATTAACTTCGGTATATCTGTCAAGTTGATCTCTAAAAACATTTGTAATTGCTATTATTTCAGGCTCTCTTATTTTTACAATTTTATTTATATGAAACTCATCAATTTCAAAAACACCTATTTTCCCAATTTTATTAAAAAAACTTGTAGCAATTCCATAAATTAAATTTGAGCCTTCTTTATTATTAGTAATATCATATTTTTTTGATAAAACAAATGATGTTAAATTACTTGTTGTGGTCTTACCATTAGTCCCTGTTATTAAAATATAAAAATCAAGTTTATATAGCATTCTTCTTAAAAAATTTTTGTCAAAATTCAAAATTAACCTTCCAGCAAATGTTGAACCATCACCAAGTTTTAATGCTCTAATTGTCTTTACAAGAAATTTACCAATTTCAATCATTTCCTCTTAGAAAAGAAATATATTAAAATTCCAAAGAATGATATTATAAGAATAAGATAAGGCATAATCCATAAAAAATTATAAATGCCTTTTTTTGGAGGCTCTGCTAAAATCCTTTCTCCATAAATTGATACGAAATAATCTAAAATTTCTTTTTCACTTTTACCTTCTTTTAACATTTGCTTTATTTTATTTCTCATATCAACAGCTAAATCACTTTGAGAATAGGCAACACTTTCCCCAAGACAAACTAAACAATTTAATTTTTTAGCAATTTCAAAAACTTTATTATCTAAATTTGTCGTGTCTATTAATGTCGCAATAAGAAAAACCATATTAAAATTCCTACTAAAATTAGTGTTAAAGAAATAATAAAAATTGGAATAAAATTAATTTTTCGTTTTTCTTCTATAAATTCAAATTCAGTTTCACTATCATCACTTATTGGAACAAATTGTGTTTTTTTGCCTGTTTCTGTTTCTTCCTCTTGAACAATACCACCTCTTACTACTTCATTTTTAATATCAGTTTTCTTAAATTCAATATAGTAATTTTCAATAATGTTAGCATCCAATATAGCTTGGGCAAATTCATAAGCACTTTGAAATCTTTCAGAAGGAATTTTATTTAAGGCTTTTAATACAATATCATCAAGAACTTTTGGAACATTTGGATTATAGTAAGATGGGGGTTTTGGAATTTCTGAAAATATCTTTCTTTGAAGCTCCCATATATCATTTCCAACAAAGGGTAAATGTCCAGTTAAACTTTCATATAAAACAACACCAAGCGAATATAAATCACTTCTCTTATCAATTTTTCCTTTAAATTGCTCCGGTGCCATATATTCAGGTGTTCCTGGGACTTTTCCTTTTTCTTTATCTTCCGTCATAAGGGCAGCAATTCCAAAATCAAGTAAATATACCCTTTTTTCAGGAGTTATCATAATGTTTCCAGGTTTAATGTCCCTGTGAATGATATTTTTTTGATGAGCATAATCAAGAGCTTTAAGAACTTCAAGAGTAATATAACATGCATCCTTAATATCTAATTTTCCTTCCCTTCTTATAATTCTTTCAAGTGTTTCACCATTAACATAGTACATTACAAGATAAAGATTATTATCAACAATTCCAAAATCATAAACTTTTACAATGTTTGGATGCTCTAATTCTTGAGCCACTAACCTTGCTTCCCTGAAAAATAACTCTTTTGCCCTTTCATCTCTTGAATATTCTGGATATAAAATTTTTATAGCAACTTTCCTTCTAACAATAGGTTGGATTGCTTCATAGACTTCTGCCATTCCACCAGAAGCAATTTTTCTTACTATTTTATATTTATCAGCTATAACCGAACCTATCATCTATAATGATAATTTTAAAGTAGATTGATTTGGGGGCAAACCTCCAATTATTTATGTTGGACCTATTTATTACTTGGAATATAAATTTTTATATTATCCTTCACACACACTTTCTTTGTCTTTATCTCGTTTATATTTACTTTGTACTCATGTGGCAAATAACATTATCATACTCATATCCTTCAACCTCAAAATAAGCCTTCGGCTTAAAACTTCGCCCCCCTACATTTCCCCAAAAAATCTATAATTTCCCAAAATTTTCACAAATTATTGATTATCAATGCACAAAATTTTGATTGATGATTGCTCATTTATCTCAACTTTTACCTTACCATTTTTGTGTGCTGTTAAGGACACTTTTCAAATGTTTTGAAAATAACTACTTTAATCTGTGCTTTAAAATTTTGCTAAATTGTCTCATTATAATTATAAGGAATTGTTTAGGGCTTTTCGTTTAGGTTTAAGTATTAAAAAGTTAGTTATCATTTATCCATTATCAATTTTATTATTCTTATTGTATTCAAAATTTGACATTTTAATTTTTGTAATTTTTTCAATTTACTATTTCTTTTCAAAAATTGCTATTTCAAAAATAACATACGAGCAAATTAAAGGAGACCATTTTTATGAAATAAAAAGAGCCTTTAAATTTTCAATAAAAGCTTTCTTAACATTTATTTATTTTCTTATTCTAATGCTTTTTCTTTTTTCAATAACATTCTTGCTATTTTACCTTTTTGTTATTATTTCAAAGATAAATAAAATTTTCCTTTATATTTCATTCCCCTTTATTTTCATTTTAGCAATTCTTATGTTTTATATATTAGTTGGTTTAGTTATGTCTGAAAGTGTTGGAATTAGTGCCATAAGTAGCCAAAATTACGATGCTTTTGATATATTTTTTGAAAACTTTTCAATTTTTAATAGTCAAGTTTATAGATTTTTGGCATATAAAATTATTTCAATTTTTATTTCAATTTTTGGAGCAATTTTAATGCTTACTATTGCTTTTATTTTAATAAAATTTATAAATTATTTCTTGAAATTAAACGAGCTTCACATATTATACTTTCTTGTTTATTTAATTGCAATTTCTTATGGGTTTTCAGTTTATTTTGTAAGTGATTTTATTAGTTATTTAATTTTTGTTTATAAAAGGGATAATTTTGATCTTTCAAAACTTGAGCCTGAAATTCATTCACAACGAACATAATATGTATTTAAATAATATCTCTTTATTTCGTTTGAAGTATTCTTTATATAAACTGCATACTCACCTGCTTCAAGAATATGGAATTTCCAATTAACTTCCTTAACATCATCAGAGCAAGCAATAGGTCTTCCTATGCCTTTTGAAATATAAATAGCACTTGCTAAGCATATAAAATCAATTTTTTCACCTTCAACAGATTTTGCTATAACAAATATACTATCATTTGCTTTTAAAAAAAACCTAACATTATAACCAGACTTGGGAACGAGTTTATATTCTGTCTCTTGGATTTTATAAACTTTCCTTTTACAATTTTCAGAGCAAGAAAAAAGAAAACTACTTACGAATATAATTTGAATCAATCTTGAAAACATCTAAATTTCCCACCTCCTTAATTTGATAAACCTTTGAAAAATAGCTATAAACAAGACTCGTATCGTTATAGTACTTTATCTCAACAACATAAGGATACCCTTTTATTTTTAAAATTTTCTCTAAATCTGATTTTTTAACAATATCACTCATTAGTAAATTTACAAATGGATTATTTACTGAAAAAATCCCAAGCCTTTCAAGAATTCTTGTATCAAAATTATTTTGAATTTTTTTGTTGTAATTTATGAAGAAATCATTTATTTCTTGATTTATAGTTAATTCCTTATAGCAAATTTTAGCAATTATACTATCACTTTCAACTAAAAACTTAAACTCATAATTACAATCTTTTAAATCCTTAATTATTAACTTCCCTTTAATGTCTTTTTTGGATTTAGTTTCTTCTAATGTTCTAAAATAGCTATCAATTTTATAAACACTATAAGTTTTTTCATCATTATCAATTTTATAGAAACTATCAACTTCCAAATCAATTATTATTGATTTATTGCCAGCGTAGTACTTTTCCATAAATTTACTTATTAATTTTTCTTTTTTTAGCTCAATAATAGAATTCATTCTAAATTTATTCTTTGAAATAAAAGTCTCTTGAATTCCAATTAAATTTCCAATACCTTTTATAAAAACATTTATACTCTCTGCTTTAAAAACAATTTGTGAAAAAAGGAAAATTGCCATCTTTAAAATTTTAAAGCTATGGAACAAATCACTTTATCTATTGTTCTTTTTACACTATCCTTAATTATAGGTTTTGAAGTTATAACCAAAGTTCCACCTATTTTACATACACCACTTGTTGTAGCAAGTCATGCTATGGCTTCAATAATGGTTGTATCCGCTATTGAATCTGCTGGTAGTGGCTCAATTATAGGTTTTATAGCACTTCTTATAGGAACAATAAATGTTGTTGGTGGATATTTCATAGCAGATAGAATGCTTTCTATGTTTAAAAAATAATGTTTATTATTATAAGCTCAGAGTCAAAGTTCAAATTAGATGGGGGTTATGTTATTTATAGTGTTGATGGACAGAACTATAAAGAAGAATTAATTCCTGCAAGTTTATTAAATCCTAAATTAGATTTTAAATATCTAAATCCTCTTCAAACGGTATTTTATAAATTTTATAAATCTGGATGTGCTCTTATAGCAACACCAACTTCAAGTGGAAAAACAGTTTGTGCTCTTCATTTTATTCAATCCCATAAAGGATTTAAAATTTATACCACTCCAACAAAAGCACTTGCTAATGAAGTTTATAAATTTTTTAAGAAAATTTTCTCAAATGTTGATTTAAGAACAGGTGATATTATTGAAGAAGCTTATGAAATAAAATCGGATATTGTTGTTTGTACTTATGAGAGTTTATTATTATCTTTGAGGAATAAGGGTTGGGGTTATAATGCTAATGCTATTGTAGTAGATGAAATCCATTTTGTTTTTACTAATAGGGGGACTATAATTGAGGAAATTGTTGCTTTTATGAAAGGCAAGGCTGATATTCTTGGTCTTTCTGCTACACTTCCAAGATATAACGAAATTTCAGAATGGATATCTGCTAATATTGTAATAAAAAGTAATTTTAGACCTGTTCCTATTATTAAATTTGAAGAGGATTTGAAAATATAATGGAAAAAGTATTAGAAATTTTAAATTCATTCATAAATTATGAAAAAATTGGCACAATTCCAAGAGATTTAGAAGTATTTAAAAATTTTCTTAAAAGAATAGGAAGCCCAAATGAAAAATTAAAAAATGTTATTCACATTGTAGGAACAAAGGGTAAAGGCTCAGTAAGTTTTTATATTTCAAGATTTTTAATAAATTCTGGATTTAAGGTTGGAACTTATATATCTCCACATATATTAGATGTTAGAGAAAGAATAATGTTAAATTTAACTCCTATTAGTGAAAATGATTTTGTAAATTTGTTTTACGAAGTTTATGAAAAAATGGAGCATAAAAAAAAGCATTTTAGAACATATTTTGAAACATTAACCGCAATGGCATTTTTATATTTTTATTATAATGATTGTGATTATTGTGTAATTGAAGCAGGACTTGGAGGAAGGCTTGATGCTACTAATGTTTTTAACAAGAGTAATGTAATAATTACAAAAATTCACTTTGACCATATGCATATTCTTGGTAATACATTAAGTCAAATAGCATTTGAAAAAGCAAGTGTTATAAAGGAAAATTCCTTAGTTTTTACAAGTTATCAAGAAGATGAAGCTTTTGAAGTTATAAAAAAAATTACAGAAGAAAGAAATTCAAAATTAATTTTTGTAGAATTTGAAGTTTTGGAAAATTCATTAGAAGGTGTTAAATTTAAAATGGATAATAGGATTTTTAAAACACCGCTAATAGGCAATTTTCAAGCATATAATTGTGCTATTTCAATTAAAGCATTTGAAGAAATAACCAAAATAACATTTACTGATAATTTATTTAAAAATGTTAGAATTCCTTATAGGTTTGAGATTTTTGAAAAAAATAATAAAAAAATAATCCTTGATGTTGCTCACAATTACTTATCAATTTTTGAAGTTATAAATAATACCAAAAAATTATTTCAGAAAGAGCCTTTAATTATTTTCGCATTAGCAAAGGATAAAGATTTAGAAAATATATCAAAAATTATTGAGCCATTTTTTGTTTTGCTTGTAGATATAAAAAATCCAAGATTATTTAACCCTTATGAAATTTCCAAATTTCTAAAAAATTACAAAATTTTCAGTAGTATAGATTTAGCATTTGAATATGCTCTAAATAGTGAATATGAAATTATAATCATTACAGGCTCAACTTATTTGGTTTCAGAATTTTTAAGTTATTTGAAAAATTTTAGTATGTCCTTATAAAATCGTCTCTGTGTTGAATAGGTATGTTATGTTTTCTTAAAGTTTCAATCAGTTTTTCGTCCGTCGTTATAATGATTGGCTCTATATTTTTCTGTCTCAAATAAAAATAGGCTTTAATAAGATAATGGTCATCTGGATTAATGTCTTTAAAAATATGATTATATTTTTGAACTTCTATTATATTTAATTCATAGAGTCTTATACTTTCTACCTTTTGAGGGTTATAGTGAAAAGAACCTTCAAGAAGCGCAATTTTTCCCCTTAATTCAGGACCAAATAGTTTTTTCCCGACAAACTCATAAAAATCATAAAACTTTTTGCTAAATTTAGAACCCTCAATCCAACAAATTTTATCACATTTTTCTTTTATTTTCTCCAAAAATTTATAACTTTCTTTCTGTTTTTCTTCTCCATTATCTCCCTGCAAATCATGGATTATCCATTCATCTAAAATAAGCAGCATTTCCTTCCTATTCATTTATTCCAAGCATAATTTTTAAGTCTTCAAGTTGAGCTGAAATGAATGATTCAAGTCCTCCTTCTACTTGTCCCTTCTCGTTAGCTTTTTGCTCTTTTAAAATAGTTTCTTTACCTTCTTTCTCAGCCAAATAAAATTTAACATCATTAGGTGTTATTAGTTTTTCTACTATTGCTGTTAAAAGTGAAGACACAAAAAGCTCAGAGTGAGTAACAATTATAAATTGTTTTTCCTCTTCTTTTGAGATTGAAATTATTGTTCTAACAAGTTTTCTTATAACCGTTGGATGAAGATGGACTTCAGGTTCTTCAATCAAAATGGTTTTTATCTCAGGTCTGTGAATTTTAGCAAGCATATAAACAACTTGATTTACTCCAAATCCATCATTTACTAAATTTATTGGCATTCTTGATTTCTTATCCATCGTTTGAAAATATGATACTGCTGTTCCAGGTGGTGTATATAATCTAAAATCACGATTGAGAATTTTTTCAAGGTCAGCAGAAATTTTTGGTGCTAAATACTTATCGTTTATAATAATAGTAGCAACTTCATCCTCCGTATAAGGATTTATTGGAGAAACCTGTGATGGGGAGTAGGAAGGCTTAAAGAATCCTCTTCTGTGTGGAACTATGTCTATACTATCAAGTGTTGAAGGGATGGAATTTAACTTTTCTTCTAACTCTCTTGCAATTTTATTATTCAACTCGTCAGAAAAAACAGGGGATACTCTTGATGTTATTCCATTCCAATTTACTTTAAATTTAACCATATCTTCAGTTTCAAATTGAAAGTCTAAACCATTCCCAGATTTACTTTCAGAATTTTTAGATTCATTTTCAGAATGATAAAATAAGTCCTTTTCAAATTCAAAATAAAAATTTTTATTTAATGGATATGGTATTGGAACTTCTCCTTCCATTACAACTTTGCCATATTCACATTTTATTTTAGCTTGACTTTTACCAAAATTAACTTCATATTTTCCATCTTTAATAGAAAATCCAATTTTTATTTCCCTTTTTTGATCGTGATTAAATACACTTTCATCAAATCCTCCAAGATTTAAAAATCCACAATTAAAGAAACTATCTATTGCTTGGTTTGGGTTTTTGACAAAGTTTTTAAGAATAATTAAAGCATACAAAATAGAAGATTTACCTGTTGCCGTTCCTCCATAGATAACATTTATTTTTGATAAGTTTATTTCTACCGATTTCACTGAGCGGAAATTTGAAATAATGATTTTTTCCAGCATAACTGAAATTTTAAAGTATAAAAATTTAAATGGTTTGCTTTGTCCAATAATTCTGAAACTATTTATTTTTCCATATTTTGCCCACCCGCCCTAAAAATAAGCCTTCCGCTTATAAATACCCCATCTTTTGCTTTGGGGGGATTCGCCCCCTAATAAACCCCCTTATAAAATCAATTAGTTCTGAAAGCAGATAACGAAATTCAAGGTATTTTTAATCTGTCATATAATTTTATATAATTTTAAAACCTTTTCGTCAAGCTCCTTTTGAATTTTTTCTAATTCTTCCTCTGCTTTTTCTTCACTTATTTGACCTGAAAATTTTTTCTTTTGAATATCTACTGCTCTATCAAAAATATCCTCAAATTCTTTAAGTTGCTCGGGCGTTGGGATGATGATGGGAAGTTGGCGAATGTCGTTGATTTGGATTGAAACAGTGTTATTAATAAAGTTGAATTGGTAATGGGACAAAAGACTGCTATTCAGGACAGCAATTAGGTATTTCGTATATTTCTTATCTAACGGAAATAGGGACATGCTTTTAACATCATGGACAGTTTTTTCTTTCAACTTCACTTTTAACACATCCATACCTATATCCTTCCAACAAAACCCCTCTCTAAAATAGAATTGATATCCTTGCCATCTTGCTTTTGGATCTGTTTGTAAAAACTTCACATTCTCCCTACTCCAATCTATATAATAAGGCGTTGGAGCCCACCAACGATTGCCTTCTTTATCCCCCTTATCATAAGGAACAAATGTCCTTTTACCTTTTATGCCATTTAGCTTTTCATCTTCTGTTAGTTTATCAACATCTGCTATCTCATCTTTACTTACTATTCTATAAATCCAACCTTGACCAAAAATATCCCGTCCATACTTTTCCTTTAAACTATCAAATAAATTCCTTATATCAATTTCTTTTAAATTTTTCAAATAATCAATTACATCTTGCTTGGTTTTTAAGGATGAGAGTTCTTTTGGATTTTTATTTTTAATGAATTCCCATAGTTTTTCAGGTCTTTCTTTTCTCACCTTCTCTGCCCATTTAGTTCCTTCTAATACTCCAATATATTTTCCGTTATTTCCCGTTGCTAAACCTTGCCCCCCTTCCGTTATCAAACCTAACAAAGTAATATCTCCTGGTTTTAATGAATTTCTATACTCTTCTAATTCCCTTTGATATTTTTGAATGTTTTTGCTTGTTGAAATTTTATCCCACCATTTTTCCATTAGCTCCTTAACTTTTTTGCCATATTTATTATAGATTTTTAAATTAAAATCCGTAGGTGCAAAAAACACATTATTTACAACGTTTTTATAAACCTCATCTTTTACAAAGTAAATCACTTTATTTTCTAAACCTTTCCTTGCATCTATAAATTTTATTTCATAATCCTTTGCTTGAATTTTTTGAATAACTGCTATACATGTGTCAACCATCGGAGCAGAAAATGGATTAGCAGTATCTACTAATTGAATAAGTTTATGTTTAAGGATATGCTCTCTTAAATTCTTTTTCGTTTGAATGGTCCAAAATGTTTTTGATGATATAAAGGTTAAAATGCCATTTTCTCTTAAAATTTCAATCCCCTTGAAATAAAAATGATTATATAAATCATCAGCGAAACCAAAGTGCTTTTGCAAAAGTTTTTTATATTCCTTCTCTACTCCTTTTGTAGAAACATAAGGTGGATTTCCAATTACAATATCAAATCCTTTTTTCTGGTGAAATACCTCTGAAAAATAAACTTCAAAATCAAATTCTTTATGCCCTTTTGTGATTTTGAAAATTAAATCATCAATTTCTTTTTTTAATTTTTGCTTTTCTAATGGATTTGTTTCATTAAAGTATCTTTCTTTTAGTTCTTCAAGTTCATCAAAAGCGGATTGATTAAATAAATCAACCTCCACTTTCAGAAGCGAATTTCCGCAAATAATTTTATAATCAAGGTTTGGAAGAGGTTTTATATTTTCAAAATCTTCTTCATCTACTATTAAAGAAAGCCAAAATCTTAATTTACATATTTCAACAGCACCTGGGTCAATATCAACACCATAAAGCGAATTTTCTATCACATACCTCTTTAAATCATAAGTATTTACATCTTTCCCAAGATATACAGATAAAAGTTGTTTTAATTTCACAATTTCATGAAGCATTCCGATAGGAAAAGCACCAGAGCCAACAGCAGGGTCGCAAATTTTTATTTCATCTAATAGCTTATAAATTGTTTCGGCATTCTCAACTATACTTTCAGGAATTTCATGTTCATATTTTGTTTCTTTAATTTCTCCTTTTTCAATTTTTTCTCTCTTTTCTACCGCTACCCTTTCATGTTCCAAAAACAAGTCCCCAAACTTTACAAACTTCTCTATATCTTCTCTTTTTGCCTTACCATTAAGCTCTGTTTCAAGATAATATATCAAACTTTCCTGACACATATAACGAACAATATCTCTTGGAGTATAATAAACTCCATATTCTTTGTTAAATTTTGTCTCTTCTCCTTTTTTACCTGAGTTTAAAACTTCTATATATTTGCTAAAATTATCCTCTCTTATAGCGTTCAATTTTTCGTATATTTTACCAAGTAATTCAGGGTCAAGAGCAACCTCTTTTTCAAGATCCTCCTCTTCATTTACAGTGAAGTTATATCTATCAAATATATCAAGGATGCCATCCCCAATATCGCCCTCTTTTGTTCTGTTTTTATTTGAGAAAAGTTCATTAGGCAAGAGCAAATCAACATTTACCCAGTCAAAATTATTCAAAGGATCAAAAAGCCCACCATTCAAAAATGGAATTTTACATTTAAAACAATCGTAATAATGCTCGTTTGCTGCTCGGTCAGTCCTCAAAGCCTCATAAAACAAAGGTTCAAGAATATCGTTATAAAAGTTTTTGTAATCTCCATATTCCTTATTAAATAATCTCCTTAAAAAATCTTTTGGACCAGTTCCCCAAGGTTTTTCTCTTTTTACTCCAAACCATCCTTTCTTTTGAAGGAAATAGAGAAAAACAATTTGCCCAAGAAGTTTTTTAGCAAAGTCAATCGTGCTTATGTTTTTTCTCTCAAATTCCTCCTTTACCTTCTTATTAGAATTTACGATTTTATCAAGTTCACGCTTTGTTCTTATAAATAAGTCTCTATATTTTTCAAAGAATTCCTCTGTAACAATCTCAACATCAAACGCTTTTTCAAGGTCAGAAAGTTTTGGTTTGAAATCATCATTTTCAAGTATCGGCAAAAACCTTGATTGTGCTGTATGGCTTTTTTCATTCGGACCGACTAAAAAAGACCACCTTTTAGCAGGAGTAAATTCCTCTTTGACTTTTATTTCACCTGTTAGAGTTTTTTCAAATTTATACTCCATTTTCACGAGGGAAAAACGCCAGTCCTGTTCGTCAGGTGAAACAAAAGCTACAAGAGCAGCATCTTTTTCGGTAGCTGTTCCTAACTTTCCTTGAAGATAATAAGCCACAAAATTTCTTTGGGTTGAGCGGGCACGATAAAGTGAAATACCTTTTCTCAATTTAACTATTAAAATGTCAATTTTATTTCCTTCTTCGTCTATATATCTTCCTAATCTCTCCCAAGAGCTAATAAAGTCTTTAAATCTTTCAGTTATACCTTGTATTCCTGTTCTTGGCGCAAGTGCTTTTTCCCTGTCATAAGTTTTCAGAAGATTAGTAATAAAATCAGTAAATTGTTCTTTATCAAACGGATTTTCAAATGTGTCAATAATCAGTCTTTTTGCCTGCTCCCTGTTCATAGTAGTTTATTTATTTTTGTTTTTATTGCCTTCATCATCTTTGCGCCTTTATTGCGCCTTTATTGCGTCTTTTACTCCTTTGCAATAGCATAGAAAGTTCCCTTTCCAGTTGTTCCAACCCTACGAAAAATACCTCTTTCTACCAACTGATTAAGTTCAAGAGTTGCCATTCTTTCCTTTATCCCATTAATCATCTGATACTCCTTATTAGTTATTTTTCCTTTTTGCTTCACATATATTACCGCCCTTATCTGCCTTTCATTTAGCCCCATTTTCCTTAAATTCTCCTCTGTATATATATCTTTATAAAAATACACGGAAAAGCCCCCAAACTCCTCTTTATATTCTGGTTCAGGAAGTCCTTGCTCCATACATAATTGAACCATTCTTTCCGTTCCAGACCCCCACCTTTCAATAAAACCAGCAAGATAGAAAGCATTAGCTATTAAAGGATTTCTCGGATATGAAGAATGCTCTTTTTTAAGCTCCTCCAACTTTATCTGAGGCGGTAGTTTTCCAGGATTCCAAATCCATATACTATCATCATATATTTTGATTTGAATTTCAGCAGGGGATAAATAATCTCTATGTATTAGAGCATTAATGACCGCTTCTCTCAAAGCCCCTAATGGATAATCCCATACATCTTGCCTTGCTACACCTTTTATCTCAAATCTCACATTCAAATGCTTTTTTATGGCATTCATCACCTCCTCAACTTGTTTAAAAAGATTTCCTTCTATTACAACTGTATCAACAATGTGAGTTGAATTTTTGAACCTCCCTACCCTCACAGTGGCAGATATAAACCTCTTTTGTGGTTCTTTTCCAAAGAGTAAAATTCCGGCGTTTGTGATTTTCTCGTTCTCATCAAAAAGTTTCAAGTTTAAAAATATTTTCTCAACCGAGTCAAATTCTTTTATGCTTGGGATTCTGTTTTTAGCAAGATTTTTGAACATTTCAATTGTTGAAAAATCAATATCTGATATGTCAAACCCAGAAGAAAGGCTATCCCATGTTTTTCCCATCTTCTCCAAAAGGAAATATGCCAATTCTGTATCTTTCAACTCTTGTGTTGTGCTTCCGCTTCTTATATAAAACTTGCCTTCATACGATACAGGAATAGTTGAAGGGAATATTTTTATATGTAAAATCTCCTTGCCCTCCTTTTCTTCCACTGAGATAGATGGTGTTATTTTTAGCTTATCTCTTATTTTATTTGGCAAATCCCTGATAAGCTTTTCAATATCTTTAACTCCTACTATTCCACCTTTATCGCTTACACCTATGATTAACTCACCACCAGATGTATTAGCAAAAGCACATATTGTTTTTAAACTATCGTCTGTCCATTTCTCTTTAAATTCCATATTTTCAGTTTCCATAACCATCTTCATTCCTCTCATTAGTATTAATCCTTCTTTGATAGATACAATGATAGAATAACTTCTCTTTTTTCATCAGCTGGTATGATTTTTTCAACAAAATGACCTTTAAGAAAAACAGGAGATATTTCTCTTTGTAATAAAGCTACAACTTTCAGAGGGTTTTGAATTTCTTCTCCAAGCTTTTCAACTGCTTGATTCACTTTTTGGATTGTCTTTTTTGGTATTGCTCCCTCTTCAAGTCTTTGAATGAGCCTTCTCATGTATTCTTCCTGATCTTCCGTTAATTGCTTGCTATTTTTTAATAAGGCTTTTAAAATTTTTGTAAGCTCCTTTGCTGAATCTTTTCCACGACGACTTTGAGACAAAATTTCTTCCTCAGAAGTTGCATAGAAAAACGCCGCTTTGTTTTTCCCAAGAAGATCATAATACCTTTCAAGAGGTAGCATTGTTCTTTTTTCATTCTCCGGGCATTCAAAAATTTTTGCAGCCGTCAGAAAATCAAGCTCGTATGTTCCCTTATCCCAAGATAAATAAAACTTCATAAGTTTTCCTTTTCTGAAAAATGTTATAAGCGAATCAGGTTGAATAACGCTTTGGAATTTCTCATCAAATTTCCTTGAAGATCTGGCTTTTTTGGGCAATCTCTTTATTTTCTCAAATAAGTCTGAATTTTCATCCATTACCTTCTCTATAACTTTAAAGTATTTTAGCTCACTTTCTTCAAAAATTTCGTCCTCAAAGAAAATTTTTTTAGATGTCAATTTATCAAACAGCTCATGCGAAGCAACAGGCTCCCCCTCAGTCAAAATTGCAGCATCTCCGCCGAGAAGATTTAAAAATGCCTGAACTTTTGAACGAGCTATTTTTATTAACTCTATCTCATTCTCTCCCTGTTCAGTCGGGAAGAAATTAAAAACATAAATTTTATCAAATTGAGTATCTATACGATTTACTCTCCCAACTCTTTGAATTAGCTTTGTTGGATTCCAAGGTATATCATAGTTTATCACTATGTTTGACCTATGGAGATTAACACCTTCTGAAAGGACTTCTGTTGAAACAAGTATTTTGTAATCATCTTTTTTATTTCTGGCTCTTGCGTCAAAGTTTTCTATAACTTTATCCTTTACATTTTCCTGCGAACTCCCATGAAAAAGCAGAGCTATTTCCCCAAACTTTTCATTTATTTTATCAACTAAATAATCCGCAGTCTCTTTCGATTCAGTAAATATAATGATTTTTTTGTCTTTTAAAATTTGATCGTTTTGGAGTTTATCAAGTAATACATCAAGTTTCGGATCTCTTTTTATTTCATCCCACATTGATTGAATTTCTTTGAGTATACGGAGGTCTTTTTCAAGATGATTTTCAAAATCTTTCATAAATTCACTTGCTTTGTATTCTTGTGCTTTTCCTTCTTCAATCAACTTCTGTATCGCTTCATCGTCATCCTTCTCCAAAAGCTCAAATATTTTATCTGAGTACTTTTTACTCACAAAAACTTTACCTTCTTCTTTGTATATCTTGATAAACTTCTCGTAAGATTCAATAAATCTTCCAATACTTTTTCTAAAAGCATAAAAACTACTTTCAAGCCTTTTGACAAGGAGAACCTTCATAAATCCTCCAAGGTTTCTCTGCGACTGCTCTTCAAGTGGTGTAATTTTACTTTTGAGGTATAGTAAAGGCGTATAACGAGCGTAAGTAAGCTCTTTGGTCAAAAGTTTAACCGTTTTCATGAAAATTTCGTTCTCTTCTTCATTAAGTTGATAAAGTATAGGTTTTGGGTCTTCTATCTGGGGAAATTTGATATTATTCTTTTCAAGGTCTTCTTTAAAATATGTTTCTATATCTTTTCTTGTTCTTCTTACCATCACATATTTTAAAACCTTATTTCTTATTTCCTTCGCTATTTCACTTGTCACCTTCATATATTCATCATAATTACTTGAACGATCAAGGCTTTTTAACCTTCTATCAAGAGATAAGAAAAATTTTTCTAAATCAGGAACCCCTGGGATTGTACTTTTTCGTGCGTTCTGAAAAAGTTTAAGTTGTGCAAGAACATCTTTTGGAGAATTGTTGTATGGAGTTGCAGAAACAAGAATAACTCTCTTCCCTCTACAAATTTCAGAAAGCTTTTCATAACTTATAGTTGTTTCATTCCTAAAACGATGAGCCTCATCAATTACAACATTTTTGTATTCTCTTTTTCTGATTAGCTCCAAAGCCTCATCAAGCTTTCCTGTAGATACAAAATCCGCATGAATATTGAAATCAGAAAAAACATTTTGCCAAGAACCAGGGTTATTTTTACTGAGCAAAGAAGGAGGAGCTATAACCATAGTCCTTCCATCAAGCTGGGAGACAAGCATAGCACAAATATAAGTTTTACCAAGTCCTACAACATCTGAAATAAAAACACCACCATATTCCTCCAAAATTCTTTTCGCATTTAAAACCGCTTGCTTTTGATAATTAAGCTCTTTAAAATTCTCAGGTAAGAAATCCATAAATGTATCACTTGTTTTATTTAATTCATCCTTAAAGTATTCATAAAGAAATTTGAGATAAAGCTCATAAGGTGTTATATCTTCTTTAAGCCATGTTTCATTATAAATTGTTTTAACATAAGTTTCACTTACATCTATTGCCTTTTCCCATAATTCTTCAAACTTACTTTTGGCAAATTCATAATCAGCTCTATTTTTAAGCTCTACATTAAATTCAAGATTATCAATCAAACCTGATTGTGTAAAATTACTTGAGCCTGTAATAACTCTTCCAACATCCCTATCTTTCTCTTTAAATGTAAAAATATATAATTTAGCGTGTAAATTTCTTGATGGATAAGCTCTTATTTCTAATTTTTTATTTTTTATCCATTCAATAAATGCTCTAATACCTTCTTCAGTCTCTTTGTTGTCATCAGAATTAGAAAGCTCGTTTTCTATTTCATCTCTAATATATTGTTTTACTTCAGAGTTTGAAAATTTAATTAACTTATAAGTTTTTTCATCAACACCTATACCTACGAGAATTCTTATTTTTTCGGCATTTTCTAATGATTTGTAAATAAGATGAAAACCACTTATATAAAAGTATCCTACTATGCAATCAAAAGTTTTACAATCTTTTATTAGCTCTTCAAATCTCTCTTTTAGTGTTTTACCATTTTCATTCGTTATAAAGGTCAAATCCATTAGTAAAAATTTTAAAGCTCTTTTTAATCCTAAAACATCTGCCCTATGCTGAAATATATAAATAAATCCTTTGGAAGAACTTTTGAATTCGGATTTAAGGCAAAGTCAAAACGAAGAGGAATATAATTAATATAAAAACGAAAACCGATTCCATAACCACTATAAACATTACTTTTTATTAAATTAGTAAATTCATTTGAAACAAGCACAAAATCATAAAAAAATGTAATTCCAAAAAAACTACTAAATCTCCATCTATATTCAAAATTTCCATTTATATAATGATTGCTTGCAGGTTGTAAATTGTCAAAAGGCTCCCCTATGGAATTATTTAAATAACCCCTAACACTTCCTTCACCTCCAAGAAAGAACTTTTCAGAATAGGGAATATCACTTCCAAAAATTTGACCCATTCTTATTCTAAATGCAAAACTATAAAAGTACTTTGAGTATAATTCATTAAGTTTTATGAATTTTGCTTGAATAAATGCCTCTGATATTGAAAAGCTTGAAATAAAACCTTTCGTAGCATCTAAATAACTATTTCTATCATCATAAACTGCTCTTTGAGATAATGTTAATATAACTCTTCTGTCTTCATAACCAATTGTCATGCTACTTTTTAATAAAATACTAAAAGCACTATAAAAGTAATTTGAAAATTGTCTTAAAATTTCAGCATTTAAACCAATTTCTTCAATTTTTCCATAGTCTTCAACTTGTCCAATCTGACCAAATTTATTATAAATTAAGTTTGAATTGAGAAATAGATTTTTTCTATCAAGAAAATATCGCTCTCTAAAATTTAAACTAACTGACCTATCATTTAATAAAACATTATTATTTGTCCAACTAAAAAGTCCATTTGTACTAAGCTCCAAGTTTTGAACATTTCCAAATATATTCAAATGTCCAATTAAGAAACTGATATTTAAAAAGTAAGGATATGTAAAACCTATATTTGTTTCTAAGTATCTTTGAGGTGATTCAATTACTTGAAAAATCAAAATACTATCATTTTCAATTTTATAATTTACACTTTTAAATAACCTCAAAGAATATAATCTTTGGATTGATTGAATGATTTGATTGTAATTAAAATAACTTGGAACTTTTATTGTAATTTCCTTAAAAAATATCTCATCTCTAACATTTTTATTCCCTTCAATTTTTATTTGCTTTATCATAATTCTTTTACCTGCACTTATCTTCTCCTTAATAATCAAAGAGCTATCATTTTCAAATATCGTATCTCTTAAAACACTTATAAATGGAAATCCCTTATTATAGTATAAATAATAAATTTGACTTTCAAAAGCATTCATAAATTCATCAGAATAAGCAATTGGCATTTTTTTGGGAATAATGTAAATTAGTGTGTCTAATAAGCTATCACCTTCAAATTGAATTTTTCTTATATAAAATCTTTTCCCTTCATTTATATTTATATTTACAATAACATTTCCCATTTCCAAAAATTCATAATTATAATCTATCTTTACATTAAAAAATCCAAAAGAATAATACTTGCTATATAATCTTGAAATTCCACTTTTTAGCTTAATTTTACTAAATTCATCATTCCTTTTTAATTTCAGTACCTCAAAAACTTCCTTTTTACTAAAAAACTTATTCCCATTAACATTTATTTCTTTAATTATTAGTATTTGTGATATGATTATATTAAGCAGCTTTTTCCTTCTGGCTTAACTCTTCTTTTAAGGAATTTAAAATGCTGTTTATTTCTTCTTCTACTTTGCTTTCTTCAACTTCCTTTAATCTTATAATTCTTTCAACTTGTGGTAATTTTTCAATTTCATCAGCAGATATAAGCTCATTTTCAATAGCAGATTTAAGAATATTATAAAAATCGTAAATTGCTTTCATCATTAAAAATTGTTTTTTCAATGAGCAACTTGCATCAACAGGATTAAAGGCATTTTGTTGTAAATAACCAAATCTTATAATTTTTCCTATTTCAAGAACTAATCTTTCCATTTCTTGTAGAGCATCAGGACCAATTAACTGAACAATGTCTTGTAATTCGGCTTCCTTTTGCAATATACTACTAATGAAATTTCTAAGCTCACTCCACTTTTCATTAACATTTTGTTTATACCATTTCTCAATTAGTGGATAGTAAAGCGTATAACTTCTTAACCAGTTTATTGCAGGGTAATGCCTTCTCCTTGCTAAGTTTGAATCAAGTGCCCACAATGCTCCTACAACTCTAAGTGTTGATTGTGTTACAGGCTCAGAATAATCTCCACCTTGTGGTGAAACAGCACCAACAGCAGTTACAGAACCTTCAAAATTGCTTAATGTTTTAACTCTTCCTGTTCTTTCATAAAACGCAGCTAATTTTGAGGATAAATAAGTTGGATAACCTTCTTCTCCTGGCATTTCTTCAAGCCTTGAAGATAATTCTCTTAATGCTTCAGCCCATCTGCTTGTTGAGTCAGCTAAAAGTAGGACATTATAACCCATGTCTCTATAATATTCAGCAAGTGTTATACCTGTATATATTGAAGCTTCTCTTGCAGCAACAGGCATGTTTGATGTATTAACAACCAATATCGTTCTGTCCATAAGAGGAGACCCAGGTCTTGATGGATCTTCAAGGTGTGGGAATTCTGTTAGAACTTCTGTCATTTCATTTCCTCTTTCACCACAACCTATATATACTACAACATCAACAAGAGCATATTTAGCAAGCGTTTGCTCTGTTACGGTTTTCCCTGTTCCAAATCCACCTGGCAAACCAGCATTTCCACCAAGCGCAATTGGAAATAATGTATCAAGAATTCTCTGACCTGTCAATAATGGAATAACAGGTAATTCTTTCTTTATAACAGGTCTTGGTATTCTTACTGGCCATTTGTGTGAAAGTTTTATTTCATATTCCTTTTTGTCAATATCACTTCTTATAATTGCTATTGTCTCTCTTACTGTAAATTCGCCTTCCTTAATATCTAAAATTGTAAATGTTTCTTCTAAATCTTCTTTTGATAATTCGGTTTTTCCTTTTAAGTTTGGTGGAATCATTATTTTATGAACGATTGATGGTGTTTCTTGAACTTCACCAATTATATAACCTAATTTAACTTTATCTCCAACTTTTAAAATTGGTTTAAAAAGCCATTTCTTCTCATAATCAAGAGCAGGAATATCTATACCTCTTGAAATAAAAGGACCAACTCTATTCATTATAACATCTAAGGGTCTTTGTATTCCGTCAAATGCCTTTCCAAGCAAACCAGGACCAAGCTCAACTGCTAATGATTCATTTGTTCTTTCAATAGGCTCACCAACAAAAAGCCCCGAAGTATCTTCATAAACTTGAATATAAGCGGTATCTCCTTTTAATCTTATTATTTCACCTACAAGTTTTTCCTTTCCAACTTTAACAATTTCATTCATTCTTGCTCCTTTTAATCCCTTTCCAACAACAAGGACACCAGCTATTCTCGTAATTTCAGCCATAGCGAAAATTTTAAGGCATTAGCTTAATACCTTGTTCAATAATTCTGAAACTATTTATTTTTCTATATCAAGCCTAAGGCTTATGAACTTCACTCCCCATAAATTCCCTCCGCAAAATAATTACTTAACACTATTTATTGGACAAAGCAATTTTAGGACATTTTTTTCATTATTTCAATTTCCGATTTAATTTCTTCTTTACTTGCTACACTAATAAACCAAATCCAATTATAAATCCTATTAAAATTGTTATAAATCCCATAAATATCCAAAGGTAAATCATTAAATCATTTATTCTTTGATTTAGTGATTGGATTTGGGATTTTAATTCTTTTATTTCACCTTTTATTTCGGCAAATTGAACTTCTGCTTGTCTCTTAAAGTCCATAAATTCATCTCTTGTTATTTGAGCCAAAAGTAATAAAGTTATCATACTGAAAATTTTAAAGTATGTTAATATCCACCAACCCTGAAAATAAGGCTTTCGCAGAAATTTTTCTCGCTAAAAATCAAATGCTCTTTATTTTTCTATATTTTTTTGCCCACCCACCCTAAAAACAAGCCTAAGGCTTATGAACTTCGCTCCCCTTAAACTCCCCCAAAAACAATAATTTCCTAAAATTTTTATAAGTTCTTGATAGTCAATCATTTAACACTATTTATTGGACAAAGCAATAAATTCCTATTTTTCGGCTTAGGGAGCTTTATTTTAAAATAACTTTTTCACTTATAGCAAGCTTTGAATTTTTATAAATTCTCAATATATAAACACCTTTCTTTAAATTAGACAAATCTATAATGCCACTTCCAGAAGGAATAAAGCTTTTTAGCACTTTTGAACCTGAAACATTATAAATTTCAACGGATATTGGATTTTCTCTTGAATTTAAAATAAGCTTATTATTTACAATATTATACATTTTATTTTCACTTTCAGCAAAACCTACAGGTGTAATCTCACATCCAATTCCACCAGATACAACAATAGCATAAGGTTGAGGTCCATTCGGAACATTTCTGCCTATGACTTTTATAGTATAAAATGTATCCTTAGGTGGAATAATTCTTACAATTTCCCAATTATTTACACTATCTCTTATATTTACATTTCTTCTTGTTGTATCTATATTACCAGGTGTTGGTGATGTTGGCCTTACATTTCCATTCCAAAAATCAGAGCCTTTTTCAACTCTTAAATCCAAGTCATTTACAAGACATCCAGCAGTTGTAGTATTACAGCCAGTATTAGCGGGATAATCTGACCAAACAAGCACTATTCTTGTAAGCATATTTTTACACAAGCTAATAGTATAAGTGTGAGTCTGTCCCGTTGAAATACCCGTAGCGTTATCTACAAAATATAATCTTGATTTTCTTATATTAGAAGAATCTGATAAATTATTCCAATTATCTTCAGGTGTAAAATATAGTACATTATCTAAAACAAGCCTTCCTGCACCTTCATTTCCATTTGGAGCTGGATTATTAGGAGCTGATGGCTCATTGCCAGATGTTACATCACCATCATGCGCCATTGGTACAGCACTTGCTAATATAGTAGCTTTCACAAGAGCTGATGAAGGATTTATAGAAGGGGCAGAATTTTGTGTTCCATTACCATACCAACCCTCCTTATAATACTGACGAACTAATATAGCTGAGCCAGCTACTACGGGCGTTGCCATAGATGTTCCCATCCACCACCAAGCAGTAGTGACACCACAAGCTGTACCCCCCCAAGCAGAATATGTAGTATCACCCTTTGCCATTATATCTATACTAAATCTACCACTTGGATAATTTCCATAGGCACTCCAACTCATTTTAGCATCTAATGCCCTTGCCATAGCTCCTACTGTTATATCATTTTTAGCAGAGGCAGGATTACTAGCTGACCTATAACAACCAGCAAGACAGACATCATCTCCGTGATTTCCCGCAGCAAACACTACTACCATATCTTTCTTATTCCATACAAAATTATCAATAATGTAAGCATCTGTATTATAACCAATAGGTGAGCATTGGGTAAAAAATCCTCCACACACATATCCCCAACTATTTGTATGAACCCTTGCTCCTTTATTATAAGCATCATTTAAAACTGTATTAAATCCACTAGCTCCACCCCCAAGTGGATATTGAGATACAATTCTTGCCTTATAAGCCATACCCCTATATGCTAAATTTGTAGATAATTGATCTGTTCCACCAACAGCAGTGCCAGCGGTATGAGTGCCATGGCAACCTGTTCCAGGACTGCTATTACAACTAGTTCCCGCTGGAAGACTTGCCACTCCACATCCACCTGCATTATAATTACACAAATCCACAATTTTATTTTGTCCATTTACTGTTCCGTTAAAAAAGCAATGATTTTTATCCAATCCATCATCATTATGACCTAATATCTCACCTTCACCATGAAGACCTTTTTTAAAAACAATTGTATCGTTAGCATCTGTAGAATTTTGAACATTTAAGAATAATCCTGATTGATGTAAAACTTGATCTCTATTATTCCAGTTTATAATAGGATATTGAAATTCAATAAATTTTACAGATTCTAAATTTTTTAAAATGTTTATATCGCTTAAAGATAAATAAGTTTGAATATATTTTATTTCCTTTTCTATATGGTCAATTTTAGCATTTCTCTCATTTAAGAATTTTAAAATTTCATTTAGATTTTCATCTTCATAGTAAAGAATGCGAATTTTATAAAGCTCCCCTTCCTTTACATAACAAGTATTTAATTTTTCCTCATAATCAGGAGGTAATTTATATTCAGGCTTTACAGGATATATGCCTTTTACAAAAGGATATTTAATAATTCTCTTTATTTGGTCAGCATTTGCCTTTATGATATAGCCATTTCCTGGTAAATAATCATATAGCTCTAAGCCCTCGTTTAGAAGTTTTTGTTTGTAGGTTTCATATATGGGACCTGTTATTTCTATAATGTGATATTTAGCATTTAAGGATGCTCTTTCACTTGTTATCACCTCATGTCCATTTAAATATATGGTATTTATGAGAAGATAAAGCATATTGAAATTTTAAAGTGAAAAATTTAGCTTAGTTGGACAACTCATTCAATTACCCTTTAAAATTTTCAAACTTTGGAAGGTAAAATTATATATGAACTAAATAGGATGTTAATTAATACTTCAAAGTTTGCTTTAAAGCCAATTTCAAGGGAAATTTTTGAAAACATTATAAAAGCGGGGCTTTATGCCCCATATGGTCTTAACCCTCCACAGCCCTGGAAGTTCATCGGCTTAACATCAAATAAAGCAATTGAAATATCCAGAAAATTAGATAGAATCTCAAATTGTTTAATTTTATGTTTTTGTCCAAAAGTTAAAGATTATTTTAATCAGCTTACTAATTATGGCTCAACATTCTCAGCGATATATAATTTTAGACTTCAAGCAATAGCTTATGGAATTGTTTCAGAGGTTTTAGTTAATTTAAATGAAGAATTTAAGAATTTTGTTTATAAAGAGTTTAGAATAGATAGTGAATATGAGCTTGTAGCTGTTGTTTTATTTGGCTATCCTGCTCAGAAAATAGAGCCAAGAACAGTAAATAGAGACGTTTTATGGAGGATTGAATAAATATGAAAAGGCTTCCAAGTGTTATTTTTGAAATTATAAAAAGTAGAAGAACGATAAGAAAATATAAATCACAAATTCCACCCAAAGAATCAATAAATAGAATTTTAGATGTTCCATATTTTATTTTGAAAGATTTTCCCATTCCTTTTCAATTGGTTGTAATTCAGGAGGAAGCAAGAAACAAAGCGGTTAATATCATAAATCAAACATATTCAGTTGCAAGGGATTTGGCTGTTTTATATAATATTATTCCGGATGATTTAAAAGAATGGCATAAGAACTTTATGAAAGAATTCGTAAGAACATTAGGAAATGCTCCAATTATAATTATAGGTTTAACGGATTTAAAAAATAATGCAGAATATAATTTTAAAATTTCTTGGATAATAGCACAAGCAATTATGATTCAAGCAAAATCAGAGGGACTTGATACAGGCTCAATTACATTTTCAAGTAAAACTGTTGAAGAGGAACTTATAAGGGACTTTTTAAAAATGGATATAAATAAATGGAGTATAGCTTTTGTTTTAAATTGTGGTTATAGAGATGAGGAGCCTCTTGTTAAGGAAATAAGAGAAGGGATATATGAAATATATTAGTATTTACTTATCAACAACACCAGAAGATAGAGCGGATAAACCTCCAAGATATTTAATAAATTTCAAAAACTTTATAAAGAAGTACAAAGAATATGAAAAACAACTTAAAAATTTAGAAAATTATATTGAAAATCCGGAGGTTCTTGAAAGTGAATCAGGATTGCCTGTTTATTCAATTGTGATATTTTTAGATGTAGAAAAAGAAGATTTTGAATTATTAAAACTGCCCTTTAAAGTTCCAAATAAGATAATAATTTCAAGGAAACCTTACAAAAAATTTATAAATTATCTTGAAAGTGAATTTGGAAAGAATTTAATAGTATATTTTGATAAAAAAACTTTAAAATTTTATATAGTTGATAGTAAAAGCATTTATAATTTTTCAAGTTCAACAGATTTTTCTCTTGAATATGTTGAGAGTGGTGTTTATAAAACATCATTAACAGGATTATCAAGTCCTATTGTTAGAACAGTTGGTGGTCAGAAAATAGAAAGTAAAATTACTGAGATAGAAAGAAAATTGGCAAAATTTGTTTCACAAAAAGTAGAAGAAATTATTGATAAATTTAGTATAGATAGAATTTTCATTTCAAGTCCTAATGAAAAAATTGAAAATTTAGTAGTTTCTTATTTTTCAAAAAGAGCATTAAAATTGTTTAAAGGATTTTTAAGCTTTCAAGAGAATAACAAAAAACTATTTGAAAAGCTGATTAGCAAACTTCAAGAGCTTGATATTGAAGAAGAAAAGTTATTATTTGAAGAATTTAAAGAAAGCTTAGGGAAGGGATTGGCAGTTGTTGGTATTGAAAATGTAATAAAAAATGCTTTAATGTTTAATATAAAGAAATTAGTTATTAATTTGAATTATTCTCATAAAGGTTATATTTGTTATGAAAGTGAAATTTTTTATCATAAAGAGCTTGATTTTGAATGCTCTGATATTGAAATAACTGATGATATTACAGATTATTTAATAGACTTTGTTATTGAAAATGGAGGTCAGATTGAAATAGCTAATACTCAAAATTTAAGAGAAATTATAAATGATGAAATTGGAGCAATTTTAAGGTTTAAAGTATGAAAACAGCTATTATTACAGGAGCAAGTAGAGGTATAGGGAAAGCAATAGCTATTAAGTTTGCTCAAAATTCTTATAATCTTGGACTTGTTTCAAGAAGTGAAAATTTACTTAATGAATTAAAAAAAGAAATTGAGGATAAATACAATATAAAAGTAGAAATTTATAGTGCTGATGTTTCTGACTATAAAAGAGCAGAAGAAATAATTGATGATTTCTATAAAAAATTTAATAGAATAGATGTTCTTGTAAATAATGCTGGAATAACAGATGATAAATTTTTATTAAGGATGAGTGAAAGTGATTGGGATAATGTTATAAATGTTAATTTAAAAAGTGTTTTCAATTATTCAAAATTCGCTTCAAAGTATATGTTAAAACAAAAATTCGGTGTAATTATAAATATATCTTCTGTTTCAGGGATTATGGGAAATGCTGGTCAGACTTCTTATTCAGCAAGTAAAAGTGCTATTATAGCATTTACAAAATCATTAGCAAAAGAACTTGGTAGCAGAAATATAAGGGTTAATGCAGTTGCTCCTGGCTTTATATTAACTGAAATGACTCAAAAACTTCCAGATGAAATTAAAAATAATTATTTAAATCAGATTCCATTAAAACGATTCGGAACACCAGAAGAAGTGGCAAATGTTGTTTATTTTTTAGCGTCTGATGAGGCAAGTTATATTAATGGTCAGGTTATTGTTGTAGATGGAGGAATGATATGAATTTTCTAATAATCTCATTAGATACAACTTATGTAGATGCTATAATAAATGTCCATTCAAATGTAATGCCAGATGTTTATACCATTTATGTTAGCATAGTGGTAAAGGATAAGAAAGAAAAAGATGTTATAAATACTTTGGGGAAAATTGACAGGTCCATAAGGAATTTAAATGTTGATTATGTGGGTGGGAATTATAACCTCTCTAAAAATTGCTATTATGATGAAAATAAGCAGATTTGTGAAGGTTTTATAGGTTATTCTTATTATAAGTTTAATTTAAAGGAAGTTGAAAATCAAGTAAATATATTAGAAACATTTTCAAGTTTAAAAAAAGAGTTCAAAAATATGTATTTTCAAATTGAGGGAAGTGAGTGGATATTGTCAAAACATTTAAGAGATAGAATTGAAGATAGTTTGAAAATTTCTATAATTGATAGAATAAATAACTTCTCAGAGCAAATTTCAAAAAAGATAAATAAAAAGTGTATTTTAAAAACAATAACTTATAAGCAAGATTATTATTTTCCATACTATAAAAGAAAGTATGGAGCATTTGAAGAAGCAGAAGCTTTTACAGCCCCATCTCCAAAATCAGAAGAAATTACAATATCAGTAGAAGCAAATATAAAATTGGCTTGTTTTTAAGGACTTTTAAATTCACCTAAAAACTTTTCAAATTCCTTTTTTGCTCTTTCAATTATAAATTCCTTTTTTTCTTTACCTTTTAAATGAGAGGGAATATCAACAAAAAGTCCAAAGTTAGCATTCATAGGTTGGAAAAATTTGGGATTTTCATGAGTTATGTAGTACAAAAGTGCTCCTATCATTGTATGCCTACTCGGGTAAATTGGTTTTAATCCTTTAATTAATCTATAAGCATTTATACCTGCTATTAATCCCGTTGCAGTTGATGGCATATAACCCTCAACACCAGTTATTTGTCCTGCAAAAAATATATTTTCATAATTTTTCATTTGTAGTGTTTCTTTTAAAATAATTGGAGATTTTATAAATGTATTTCTATGAATAACACCATATCTTAAAAATTCAGCTTTTTCAAGTCCAGGAATTAATCTAAAAACTCTTTTTTGTTCCTCCCATTTCATTTGAGTTTGAAATCCAACAAGTGAAAAAGCAGTTTTATCTTTATTTTCAGGTCTTAACTGAACAACAGCATAAGGCTCTTTTTTTGTTTTTGGGTCAATTAATCCTTTTGGATTCATAGGTCCATATCTTAATGTTTCTAATCCCCTTCTTGCCATTTCTTCAATTGGAAGGCAACCCTCAAAAAACTTAATATCTTTCTCAAATTCATGTAATTCAACTTTTTGCGCTTTTACTAACTCATTTACAAATAATTCGTATTCTTCTTTCGTTAAGGGAGCATTTAAATAATTTCCTTCATCGGAATATCTATCCGCCCAAAATAATTTATCATAATTTAATGTTTCTCCATCTACAATAGGTGATACTGCATCGTAAAATGATAAGTACTCTTCACCTGTAAGTTTTTTTATATCTTCTGAAAGTTTTTCTGAGGTTAATGGTCCTGTTGCTACTATTACAATTTCATCCCTTGGAATTTCTTCAACTTCTTCTCTAATTATTTTTACATTCTTAAAACTTTCAATTGTTCTTGTAATATAATCTGAAAAAATTTCCCTATCTACAACAAGAGCTTTTGAGTTATCAATTCTACTATATTCTCCTGCTTTTAAAATTAAGCTATCTAAAAGTTTTAATTCATATTTCAAAAGTCCATTAGCATTATATATATCTGTTGATTTTAGGGAATTTGAGCAAACAAGCTCACCAAGTTTATCAGTTTTATGAACAGGTGTTTTTTTAAAGCCTCTCATTTCATATAAAACAACATTAATGCCTCTTTTAGCAAGTTGATAAACTGCTTCACTTCCTGCCAATCCTCCACCAATTACAATAACTCTATCTTTCATATAAAATCTCCTCTATTCTTTTTGTTATTTCTTCAATTGCTCCAATTCCATCTATTTCATAAAGGATTCCCTTATTCCTATAAAATTCAATTAAAGGTTGAGTTTGCTCTCTATAAACTTTAATTCTATTTTCTATAACTTCTGGCTTGTCATCTAATCTTCCTCTATTTAGTAATCGTTTTTTGATTTCATCATCAGGCACATTTAAATATATTACTTTATCAATTTTGGTTATTTTTTCAAGCTCTATTGCTTGATTTAATGTTCTTGGAAATCCATCAAGAATAAAACCATTTAAATTTTTTATATTACTTTCTATAATTTTTATCATAACTTCATCAGGAACAAGCTCTCCTTTTTCCATATAACTTTTAGCAATTTTACCAAGCTCCGTTTCTTTTTCCATTTCACTTCTCAAAATGTCTCCTGTTGAAATTTTTTTTAAATTTAATTTTTTTGAGATAATTTCCGCTTGTGTTCCCTTACCTGCCCCAGGTGGTCCAAGAAAAACAATTCTCATCATAAGATTTAAAATTTTAAAGCTTTGTCTAATAATTC